>ENA-OSIY01001448-OSIY01001448.1-marine-metagenome-genome-assembly--contig:-NODE-1448-length-12666-cov-6.553499_pt1 | contig 12666 bp, 27 predicted proteins | sample MGYA00237884_ERZ534233 | MGnify/ENA primary metagenome ERZ534233 (study PRJEB26412, sample SAMN06343840) | marine metagenome | isolation source: estuarine water | place: USA: Columbia River Estuary... | reverse complement strand
TCTTATAAAATTTTAATTGTTGGATTTGTGTCACTTAATCCTGGTACTCCATCAGAAAATATTCTAACCTATAGTGGTGCAACTACTTGTGAAGGGATTAGTTGTCCTACCACTACTACTACGTCTACTAGTTCTACAAGCACAACTACAACTACAGCAATACCTATTACAACCACTACAACAAGTAGTTCAACATCAACAAGTACAACAACTAGTACTACTACATTACCCCTAGATTGTACATTTACAGTAACTGCAACTGCAACATAAATAATATAAACCATGGCAAAACAAACCAATACAGTACAAAAGAGAGTGGTAGTTAAAGTGAGCAGACCTGGTGTTCACTCCAAAACAAAAACATCACAACTTAAATCATCAAAAAACTATAAAAAACTTTATAGAGGACAGGGGAAATAATCTTTTTGATTATTTTAATTCATTAACAATCATGTATGTTTACATAAATTATTCATATTTTTGTAACTACCAAACAAACAATCAATTATGGCAATACCATCAAAGCAAATAGGACAGAGTGCAGAAGCTAATCTTTTGTGGCAAATATCTAAGCAATTAGAACATTTAATTAAAGTTACAGGAAGTGTTGGTAAAACAACAACAACTACTACTACAGCAGCACCTATTATTTAATATATAAAACTATGGCAATACCAAGTAGGCAAATAGGGCAATCAACAGAGGAGGATTTACTATGGCAAATCTGTAAGCAGTTTGAGAGATTAACTCAAGTTACAGGGAGTATTGGCAAAATAACTAGTACCACAACTACAACTACAACAATCTACCTACCACCATTTACATTTGCTTCTATATGGAGAACAACATCTCCAGATGAAACTATAAACCTACCTTATTACACAGGAGGAACTTATTCAGGAACTATTGATTGGGGTGATGGAACTACATCAGTAAACTCAAGAGAAAACTTCCAACATGTTTATGCAGAACCAGGTGATTATATGATTATAATATCTGGAATAATAGATGGTTGGGTATTTAATGTTTACAACTTACCAGAATTTGATAACAATTCATATACCACTCAAGATTATTTAAAAATAATAAGTGTTTTACAATGGGGAGGATTAACAGTTAGTTCTTTTGCTTTCTCATATTGTGCAAACTTAGATTTAACAGCTGTTAGAGATATTCCTACACTAGGTACTTCTTTAGTAGAAACTTTTTCAAAATATCCATTTGCAACAATTAACAGAATAAATGAATGGGATGTAAGCAATGTGACTACATTTGGTAATATATTTAGTTTATCATTGTTTAACCAAGATATATCTAATTGGGACGTTACTGGTGTTACTAGTAATGAAGTGTATTATGGTCGTGGGTTAAATGGTATGTTCAATAATGCTCGTTCCTTCAACCAGCCTATTGGGACTTGGGATGTGAGTAATGCAACTAATATGTATGGTATGTTTGGAGGTGCTAACGTCTTCAATCAAAACATTAACTCTTGGAATGTCAGTAATGTAACTGATATGGGTGGAATGTTTTATGGTGCTTATCTTTTTAACCAACCTCTTGACTCTTGGGATGTGAGTAACGTGACTAATATGGGGTCTATGTTTACTTATGCTGTTGTATTTAACCAGTCCATTGGAAATTGGAATGTGAGTAAGGTGACTAATATGGCTGCCATGTTCCATATTGCGGTTGCTTTCAATCAACCAATTGGTAATTGGAATGTAAGCAATGTTACTCAAATGTGGTACATGTTTTATCAAGCTAGTGTCTTTAACCAAGATATTAGTTCTTGGAATGTGGGTAATGTGACTGATATGCAATTTATGTTTTATGTTGCATTTGCATTTAACCAAGACATTAGTAATTGGGATGTGAGTAACGTGACTAATATGAGCATGATGTTTCGTTATGCTAGAGCTTTCAATCAAGATTTAAGCAGTTGGTGCGTAACACTTATTCCATCATATCCAGTTAATTTTGACCAGGGAACACTTGCTTGGGTATTACCAAGACCAATATGGGGAACATGTCCAGCTTAATAAATAAATAATATATAATGGCAATACCAGCACAACAAATAGGACAAAGTCAAAAAGCAAAAATACTTTGGCAAATATCTAAACAAATAGATTATTTAATTAAAGTGATGGGGAATGTTCAATTATTATCCAATTGGACTTTTATACCTAATGAGGTTTCTGTATTTCCAGAAGATTCAACTGGGTATACATTATATGAAGGATCTTGGAGTCAGTATGATGATGGTCAAACAAATGAAACATTCCCATTAGCTGGAGATTTCTATACTGATGGAATAATTCGTAATGTAGCTTATCTATCTACAAATGGGTTTATGATTTTTACTAATCCTAACTTTTATATAAGTGGTAATCAGGGAGATCTTTACTTAACTCCAGGTGCTTCATTGGATGATGGAGATACACAAAACTTCTGGTATCAAAATACAGGTAATGCTAATAAATGGAGAACTAGTATGTTAGTGTATTGTGGTCATTGTTGCGGAAGTCCTAGTGAACAAACTCCATATTCTTATATATTAAATATTTATAGAGATAGTCAATTCCAATATGTAGAAGCTTGTGCTAAATCAAATCTTGGTAGCAATGGTGCAGGTCCTGAAGGATTTACGGAAACTACAAGTACAGCAACTCAAGTGTGGCAGAGTGATCTTATTGGAACTAGTTGGACATATTTAGGATTTGGATCAATAGAATAAAAAATAAAATAAAATAAAACCAATTACATATGAAAGATTTAAAATTTGTACAAGCTTGTCCAAGTGATGTATATTACACATGGCAAGTGCATTTATGGCTTGAGAGCTTAAGAAACATTGGACATAGTGATAAAGCTATATCAGTGATATTCACACCCAAGGGGAGAGAGAATAGAGACAAATGGAAACAGATAGAAGACCTCTATCCAGAATCAGAGTTTCATTATTACAATGATGAAGACAATTTAAATCAACTGTTAGGAGTATACATTCCTGTATTACGTCCTTATGTTCTTTGGAAACATTTCAAAGCTAATCCAGAACTAAGTGAGAAAGCAATATTCTATTGTGATTCAGATATTCTATTCACTAAAGATTTCAATGTAGATGAGTTCTTAGATGATAATGTTAACTACCTATCTGATACAAACAGCTACATCAATGCTACATATTTTGATAGTAAGGTGAGAGATGTTCTCCCAGAGAAACTAGAAGCATACAAAACAAGAGATGTTCTTGGAGAAATAGCTAGTGTTATTGGTATAGATAGAGAAACATGTGAAGCTAACAACCTACACTCAGGAGGAGCACAATATCTACTAAAGAATGTAGATGGTGAGTTCTGGAGTAAGGTGATGAATGATTGCATTCTTATTAGAACCTATTTACAAACAGTGAATAGAGAATATTTTAAAGATGAGAATACAGGTTATCAATCATGGTGTGCAGATATGTGGGCTGTTCTTTGGAACTTATGGTTTAGAGAACAAGAAACAAAGGTGATTCCTGAACTAGCATTCACCTGGGCAACAGATCCTATATCTAAACTAGACAGTCATACAATCTTTCATAATGCAGGAATAACAGGAACATCAATGAATGGATATCCTTGTTTCTACAAAGGAAAATATCATCAAGGAACTGATCCTACAAAGGATCCACACTTAGATGATGTACTAAATAATGAACAATCAAAGAAATATTGCACATGGTTCTATGCAAATGAACTTAACAACATAAAGCAAAAATATAAACTTAATTATTAATAACAAAAACAATTATCATGAGTAACAAGAGAGACCTTAAGGCCTATGTAAGATTCGATGGATCTGGCAGAATTGTAGCAGGAAGTTTAGTCCTAAGAAGAAGTAAACCAAAGGTTGGTAAATGGCAAGAAATTACAGCATACGAATGTTGTAATCCTACAACTACTACAACAACAACACCAGCACCTTAATCATGGCAAAAAATAACAAACTTAAAGCATACATACGTTTTGATGGTTCAGGGCGTGTTGTACCAAGTAGTTTAATTGTACAAGCATTTAAACCGAAGGTAGGGAATTGGAAAGAAATAAATGCTAACGAATGTTGTAACTATACATCTACTACCACCACAACAACAGCAGCACCAACTACTACCACCACAACAAGTATAGTAATAACAACACTCACACTTAGTGATTGTAACAGTGATATTTTTACCGCTTACACAACTTCACCAGCATTTGCTGTTGGAATTATGATATACCAAGATAATGCTTTAACAATTCCTTATGATTCAATATTACTAGGTACAGATATTTATTCAATCTATAAATATGTTATTACAAATGGTCTTGTTACAAGCGCACAAGTAATATGTGATTAAAAGATAAAATTAAAAAAAAAACAACAATCACGCATGCACCTTAACATTTAAACTATGGCACTAAAATCACTATTCCCAGATGAAATGATGGGAGATAAAGGCTCTAGTCTTACATTAGAGACTATTGCAGGAAAGCTAACTTATTTTCATGAGCAGCTACATTTAACTCATTGGCAAACTAAATCATATGCAGAACATCAAGCTACTGGAGCATTGTATGATTATGTGCATGATTTCAAAGATGGATTAATAGAGAAGATTATGGGCTATACAGGTAAAAGACCTGGTCCATATAAAATAGAACCTCTTATAAACTGTACAGGAATGCAATGTGCATCAGATCTTTTATCTTTTGCTTCAGAGTTAAAAGCATATGGTGAAAAGAATAGTTTTCATGATGTATGTAATCTAGCAGATGCATTATCTGGAGAAGCAGCTAAAACTAAATACCTATTAACACTTTCATAAATGCTTGTAAACAAAAAACATTTTCCAAGATTGATGCAAGATAATGATGAAACATTTCTTGCTCATTTGGAAGGTGTAATAAGCTCTGTTGATGAACTGTGTAGTCTGGAGATAACAAAGCTCTCAGACTCTTACAGATTCAGAATAGCAGCAAGTCTTCCTAAGTATAACAATATGCTTATAGAAGAGATATTAAAGTTTTGCAACATGTTCAACATTAGAGTGGATATGAGTAAGAGTATTAAAACAAGTTCAGTAATAACTTTTGAAATAAGTTTGCAAGTGTAACAAATTATGAAAAAACTGTGCAAAAAATGCAATCAAGAAAAGGAATTAAGTGACTTTCATAAAAATAAAAGTACAAAGTTAGGAGTATTCAATTATTGTAAGAATTGTCATAGCATTGATAGAAAAAATTCATATGACTATGATAAATCTAAAAACAGAAGGTTGATAAGTACTTACAATTTAACTACTGAAGAAGTTGAAAATTTATATCTTTCTCAAAATAAAAAATGTAAGATATGTGATGTAGAATATTCTACAGTATCAAAACATGGTGGATTATACATTGATCATTGTCATACTACTGGAAAAGTTAGAGGACTTTTGTGTAGTAGATGCAATATACTTCTTGGTAACTGTAATGATAATATTAAAATATTAAATGCAGCAATTGATTATTTAAAGAAATAATTTTGTACATTTGTTACAATTATAAACCAATTAAATATTTTTACATTATGGCAGATTACAATCCTAATGCACGTTACACATGGACTCCTGAAGACAAGTTTGAATTATCAGGACAAGAGTTTGGTCTATTCCTTAACATGGTTAGATCTTATTTAGCATCAGAAGATGGCGCACGTTTTCAATTAATGTCTCAAGCTAATGAAACGATTGAGAAGATTATGAAAGCTGGTGTTGAAGCTGATGTTATCAAGGAAGTGTCAGACACTCCTACAGAAGCTCTAGAAGCTGAGGTTATGGAATAACACAAGAATGCTGTTGGGTGAAGAATAACAGCACATTTCTAAAAAAAGCACTTCTCTATGAGAATATACGAACCAAAGAATAGACTAGATGTTATAACACCTAAGGGAGAGGGGGTAGTTTGGTTAGTGACTGATTATGGTCATGAGACAGACACCATCTATACAATTATACTTAATGAAACTGGACAGATGTGGCAATACACCCATCGTGATCTAATTGTAAAACCCAATATAACATTTAAACGCTATGGCAATTAAAAAGAAAAATGGTGGAAGTCTATCTGGACTTAAAGCCTCCAACAAAAGAGTTGGTCCTGTAGATCCTAAAGGAGCATACACAAAGGTACAAAAGAAAACATTAAAAGGTGCTAAAGGAAAAGCTTCACTTACAAAAGACAAACAACTTGGTGCTACAAAAATGGCTAAGTCTGGTGCTAAAATGTCTAAGAAATAATGGCTACCACTGATAAAAAGTGGATGCAGAAAGCTGCAGCTTCTATCAAGAAACGTGGTACTGCAGGCAAATGTACACCAATCACTAAACCTGGTTGTACAGGTAAAGCTAAAGCTCTAGCTAAGACATTCAAAAAAATTGCTAAATCTAACAAAAAGAAATAATCATGGCTATTACTAAAGTACCTAATGGTCCTCTTATTAAGAAGAAGGGTCCATTTAAAGGAAGTACATTGAAAGCTGGTGGTAAAATCAAGAAAGCAATTAATGGTACAACTACTACACAAACTACTACGCCTCCTGTTAAAAAATCTTGGAATCAAATGTCTTTTGCAGAAAGAAAAAATGAACAAACAAGAGTAAAAGCAACACAAGGAAGAGAGGGGTGGGGTAGGTATATGGATTCTACATTAACTGCAGATTTTGAAAAAGGTGCTATAAAAAGAGGCCTTACTGTTGATGAATACAGAAATAAACTTAAAAAAGATGCTAAAAATGCTACTGATCAGTTTAAGATGACTCCAGAAAAATGTGGTTTTGGAAATGATAAACCAGGATGCTCAGGTTCAGAAGGTGCTAATAGAAGAAGACTAAGAAGAGAAGCTAATAGGAAAAATGGTGGACCTATTAAAAAGGCTAAAGCTGGTGCAATGATTAAACGTGCTGATGGTTCTACATCACAACGTGGATTATGGGATAACATAAGAGCTAATAAAGGATCTGGAAAGAAACCTACAGCTGAGATGCTAAAACAAGAACGTAAAATTAAAGCTAAGAAATAATGGCAACAGCAGCATGGACTCGTAAAGAAGGAAAGAATCCTTCTGGCGGATTAAATAAAAAGGGTGTAGCTTCATATAGAGCTGCTAACCCTGGTAGTAAATTAAAAATGGCTGTTACAACTAAACCTTCTAAGTTGAAACCTGGAAGTAAGTCTGCTAACAGAAGAAAATCTTTTTGTGCTAGAATGGGTGGCGTAAAAGGACCTATGAAGAAACCCAGTGGTAAACCTACACGTAAAGCATTAGCACTAAAAAAATGGAACTGTTAAACAAAAATGGGAAGCCTGCTCCCCCTCCTCCTGGATTATAACAACTAAACAATAAATATATTATGTTACAAACTAAAAAAAATCCCGTAAAGACTGTAGTGAAAAATGTTCCTACAGCAAAAGAAAAAAAGAATATAGAAGATGCCAAACAAATGAAGAACATGCGTCCATCATTTAAATCTGGTGGTACAATGAAGAAAGCTAAATCTGGTTTTGCTGCACTTGCTCCTCCTTTTGATAAAGCTACATATGCTGATAAGATTGCTGGTGCTACTAAAGGTAAAGCTAAATCTGGTACTAAGATGAAAAAAGCAATGATGGGTGCTATGGCTGAACCTATGATGAAGAGTGGTGGTAAAATGAAGAAATGTAAAACTGGTTGTAAATAATGACTTCTGGTAAAGCAAAGAAATCAGGAGCACCAAGAAAAGCTCCAAAGGTCTCTATTCCTAAAAAGGACAAACCTTTTTCAAAGACTAAGTCTATGGATGATAAAGCTATCAGAACTTCTCCTCAGCAACCAATGAAGCAAAAGAGATTATCAAAATAAAGAAAGCCCCTTAATTGGGGCTTTTTTATTGCATTAAGTTCTTATTCTCATTCCATTAATAAATCCTTCTCTATATTGTTCTTTTAACAATTTTGCAATCAGTTGCTTATCTCTTTCAGTGAATCTTGTAGAGTTTAAATAATTTGTTATTATTTCTTTCTGAGTTCTCAGAGGTATTTTTTTCATGATTTATTTTATTTGATTATAATAATCATTATCAAAATGTGGATGTAGAACTATTTCTCCTTTTGTATCATCCAGCACTTTGTCTGCATGATCTAATATTACTTGATTAGAATGTTCTCCAAGTCCTGAAATATGAAATGTTTCCATTCCCCAACGATAGCACATTGTATTTTTAAGTTTTGATTCATATATCTTTCCACCTTTATGAAATGTTATATCTGCATCTTCTCCATTGCTTGTATCAGGCCATTTGATTCTATCTAAATAAGCTTTGGTATATACATTTCCATTGTTTATATTAGAACTTTCTTTCTCAAACTTGTTATGTACAAAGAAATACATTCCTTCACTTCTATATATATCAAATCCAGGATTAGTTAGAATATCAACCTTTACATTATTAAGAGCCCAAGGAACTAAAAGATCATCATCGTCTAATCTATATATGTAATCATATTTACATTGTTTGTATCCCCATTCAATCTTAGCTGCTATAGAAGGAAATCTTTCTTTATGATTGATGATTCTCACTTTAGGGTGATCATACACATAATCTACATCTGCATTATCATTAATGACAACCATTTCACATTCTGATAAAGATGATTGTGATAAAAATGATTGAATAGCTTCTTCAAGTAGATGATGTCTTTTATAGGTAAGAGTTAAAACTGATATCATTTTGAAAAATAGTTTTCGTAGTAATTAAAATGTTCTCCTTCTTTAAAAGGTATAGTTCTGTGAGGTTTTAAAAAGTATTGATCTATGTAGTTCATACTTTTTCTTTTCTCTACACCATTTACATATCTCATATGTCTCATGCAGTATGTAGTCTCGTATCTTTTTAAACCATTAGGTGATACTGCTTCATTAAATCCTGGAGACATATTAAAAGTGATGTCTGGTCTATGTTTTACAGCCTTATGATGAGGCCCAATAGGATAACCAGTTGTTATTTCTATAATATCATTAACCCCTCCAAAAGCTTCTATAAAATAGAAATGAATAGTTTCCTTACCTAAAGCATCTGCTTCAACTAATATATCCAAAACATTTTCTGGAAGCATATCGTCTGTGTCAGGATATAATACCCAGTCAAATTCTTCATCTATCCCTTTGTATAGATGATCTAGACTCTCGAAGTTCTTAAGTGCGTACCCAGTATTATAATTCTCTCTACCTTTTATTATTTTAAAAGGTTTTCCTAGAGATTGTATAAACTCTATCAACTCAGGTGCTATAGAATCCATTTCAAGAAAATATAGATGTGATACTTTCTCTGCTAGCGAACTAATAGATAATTTTATCACATCCATACCTGTCTTTTCATAGTCTATAAAAGCAAGTCTTTGCATTCCAGCTACTCTCATATTACCAAATCATTATAACATCAAATGGAGAAACTAACAATACGTTCTCATCATCTGATAGAGGAACTATTGGAGCCTTTGATAAAGCTGCTGGATCTACAAGAACATAATCACCTACAACCACTTCCATGTTAGCTGTACCAACACTGTGAACTCTAAGTTTACCCATCTTCTTAATCATTTCTTTTTCTAAAGCTTCTTTTGTATTCTCATCTACAATAAGTTTGCTTTCTTCTTTCTTTGGTATCTCTAAATAGATACGATTTCCTAATAGTTTCATATTGGTTTTTTAATTGTTATACACTTACTACTAATGTCCAAACATTAGAAATTGATGGTGGGAACTTTTCCCCTTTTGTCAAAGCTATAAATTCTTTGCCACTTCTGAACAATCCACTAACTTTTGTTCTTTGTCCTGTTTTTACAGTGATGTTTTCACTGCTTAGCTCCAATAGGGCTAATAATAATTGTTTAATCATGATTTTAGTTATATTCGTTATCTAATATTTTACCTACAAGGTCACTTCTGTGATTAGCTTTAAGTTTGATCCATTCTATACCTTCTATCTTCTTAGAAATATCTATAGCATATGATAGACCAGTGTATGATTCTTTGATGTCTTTCTGCTCATTGTCTCCATTAATGATAATCTTCCCTGTTTTACCAAGTCTTGTTAGTATAGCGAGCATTTCCCCTTTTGACAGGTTTTGCGCTTCCTCCACCACCAACACATCATCAATAGTTTTACCACGTATAAACTGAATAGGATAAGCAACAATCCTTTTGTTTTTAACCAATTCTTGAATCTTGAGTTTGTCATAGCATTTTTCTAAGTTTTCTTGAAATGCTTCTAAATAAGGATTGAACTTCTCTTCAAGATCTCCTGGAAGAAACCCTAGTGATCCACCCACTTCAATTGTTGCTCTGGTTACATAAATGTGATTACATTGCTTCTTCATTAAGAAATCTAAAGCAGCTTGGGCACATACTAGAGACTTACCACTTCCAGCTCTACCAGTAACAATAACTATTTGGTTATCTATTATTAACTGTTTAGCAAGCTTTTGTTCTTCATTGAGGGTGACAGTATATTTGATATCACTCTTGCGTTCCCTGTTAGGTTCTTTCATATTTTAGTTTTAATTGGTTACGTCTATTGTTAACCTCCTCATACTTATACATGTCATTTTCAACATTAGAATGCTCCTCAAGGGTCAAAAGTATAATATTTTCTTCATCTAAACAAGCTTCTGGATACTTTTCTTTTGGTAAAATGTGATGAAAATACGTACTCATTGCTTCTTTACCTAGATAGACACCACTCACTTCTGATTTATGTGGTCTTTTCTTCCATATAGACAAGAAGAACTCTCTCATTTCCAAGAACTTACTAGGAGATTTGTCCAGTTTTTGTGATAATAAACTGGACTTTTGCAAAGATTTTTTAGTCATGTGATTTTTACATACTCCTTTTGACCAAATTGGATTATTACAACTTTCTACAGAACATTTTTTCATTTTCTTCCTATTCTTATATTCTTTGAAAAATAAGTTTCTATTTTTTCAATTGGAGATATTGTTAACCAACTATCCCATCCTCCTGGTGCTCTATCTGCAGGCATATATTCTCTTTTTACGTTTATTATTTTTCTTAATAGATCAATATTTATCTTATTATTATTTTCTGCTTCTGATATTGTTCCTCTATTAACTTTACAAAGATCAGCTAGTTCATGTTGTGTTATTTTAAACTTATATCTAACTGATTTTACTATTGAACTTACATCTTGTAACATTACACTTAAGTATTGCAAATCTTCAGTAGAATATTCAATACATTCATTTGGTTTTTGTAAAAGTTGTTTATTAAATAGATTAGGATTTAGTTTTTTATGTTCATTAATCCAGAAAATTTCTCTAGCATCAATATTCTCCAATGTTAATCCTTTTTCTAAAATAATAATAATTGGTACAAGACTATTATTAAATAATTCATCAACCCATTCTCTTAAATTTATATTATGAGAATGGATCAAATGAATTACAGGTCTTTTTATACCTTCTGTTGTTTTTCCAATATACACACATGTATTATTAGTAGGATCAACAATACCATAAATTAAGTTATCTTCCATATATTTTTTTTATAAATGTATGAAAAATTAATCATTAAGTGTTATATTTCCAACATTATTTTATACATATGTTATTAACATTCTTTCCACATGTTTTACACTTCATTTGTATTTGTTATATTACTACCTATAGTATAACCTTGAGTAACTGTACCATATGTAGGAGCATTAACACCTGTAACAGGGATTGGATTACCGTATGGAAAGTTGTTAGTTGGTGGTGTACAATCACAACTTCCTTTCCATGGAGCATTTATCTTTCCACATCTATGACATTCCCATGATAAAGAAACTTTAGGACATGTGCACATTTTTGGTTGTGCTGTACTACTCTGAGTAAGAGGCATGGTTTTATATCCTCTACAAGTTGTACATATCTGAGGGAAATCAAAGCTAAGCATTTTTAACAAATTGGCCGTTAATCATAACTCCACTACGTTTAGCTATTACATTGTATGCACTCTCTAAACATTCTGTCAAACTCACTCCTTGCAGTTCTGCTTGGATGATGATTGTAACTAGGATGTCACCTAGTGCATCAATTATCTCTTCTTTGTTGTTATCAAAGATAGCATCTGCTAACTCTTCCACTTCTTCCAATGTTTTATCACATTGTCTAGCTGGTGTACCATTTTCAAATATTCCTTTCTGTGTTGCCCATGCTATAACAAGAGCTTCTAATTCATTGTAACTTTTCATATTATTTTTTCTGTTATTAATATTTGTCTAACTTTTTCTATTAGATCTTCTATAGATCCATCATTAATGATTTCATAATCAAACTCTGCTTTATCAAGACTTGTCTCACTAGGATGTAATCTTACAGGTGTTTTACTTTTCTCAACTGGTCTAACCACTTTAAGTGTAAGTCCTTTTACATCCTCTACAGCTTCTAATTCATTAGGAAACCTAACATCTGTAATAATCCAATTGCTTGGATTGTACTCACTCATCTTTGGTCTTTTATAATCACACATCAATGCGTTAACCCAAGCATTAGGATGTAATCCATCACGTATAGCTTCTGTACCAAGCTTCTGAAGAAGTTCTCTTACAGACATTAA
>ENA-OSIY01001447-OSIY01001447.1-marine-metagenome-genome-assembly--contig:-NODE-1447-length-12668-cov-4.816139_pt1 | contig 12668 bp, 9 predicted proteins | sample MGYA00237884_ERZ534233 | MGnify/ENA primary metagenome ERZ534233 (study PRJEB26412, sample SAMN06343840) | marine metagenome | isolation source: estuarine water | place: USA: Columbia River Estuary... | reverse complement strand
GTATTATACAACATTTCTTTGTTCCATGCAACCTTTGTATAGCGACAAACTGTATCGCCCACAAACTGCGGTGCTACCTCTTTGTTAAAAAAGTCTTTGAACCATTCATAATCAGAAATTTGATTAGTATCCCAATCAGTTAACACAGTTTTATAACACCCTAGACGAGCACCATAGATTGCCCATAGTCCGTTCTCTACATCACTGCCAATATTGCACCATGTTTGTAAACGATTATAATTCTGCCACCAAATCTTTTGAATAAACTCATCGGCACGAACACGCCGGCCTTGATCGAGGCTCATTTTTACGCCTTCTCTAAAGCCAGCGCGGAATGCCTGGAACGGGCTTGCTGTTTGGTGTACTTCGCTGAATGTATCGTTAAGCTGAATATAGTTTAACTTCCAACAGAACTCCATGCCTTCGCCATCGCCTGCTGCTTCATGTGTTTGCATCTGTAGTGCATACTCTTTAGGCCAGCACTTTAGTCCGCCATTGCCATACACTAACCCATTAAGTAAGTTTTTAGCGTTCCAGCTAAAGATGCTTTCGCTAATATTATTGCCGTCATGATCGGTATCAGGTACATCGAGTACTTGCTCAAAGAAGTCATCCATAACGATGTTATCACCGTCTACTGTAATAAAGCGTTCAGTTTCACTTTGCCGGGCGCACTCTTTATGGGCAGCATCAAATCCCTTGACACCGTGTACACGCTTTGCCCATGGTACTTTGTTTAATAGATCAGCCCAGTTTTCTTCAGCATTAGGCTCATCGTAGGAGATATAGAAGATGTCTAATTCGGTAACATCAATTTTTGCCATATGTATGTCCTGTAATTAAGTACGTACATATTTATCAAAGGCTTTTACGGTGTATATACTAGTTTGAGTTAGATCTGTTGTTGTGCTAATAGTGACAGTATTTTCCAGTAATCGTTTTAAAGAAATATATTCACTATGTATCATTATATGAGGATTATTTGGCGCAGTAAAGTAGAATTTAAGTACCTTTTGTCCGTTAACTGTAGCTGATAATAGGTCAATACTAGAATACTTTTCTATCGTACTCTTAGATAATGTTACGCTAAACGCCGTCTTAGTTAAGTTGCACATACAATCATAGTCAATTGAACTAGTATCTATTAGTAATAAAGAATTATTTTCAGTTGATACTACTACACTTTCTAATGGGCGCGACTCTATGCTATAAAGATTATCCACTAGCGGATCAGTTTTAACATAAAACAAATTCCAATTATTGTTTTCTAAAATTTCTACCTGCTCATTACTGAATTCTTTGACCTGCCATCCCTCGTTAAGCTCCATGTCCTCTTTGCTTATTGAAACTATTGTGCCGTCAGATAAAAAATACACCTTTGGCTGTTTAGCTAATTCCTGCCTAATAAGTCCTGCAAGGCCGCCGGCCGCCTCTTTAGCTGCTTGAAATCTTAAACGCCGCTCTTCTGCTTCTTTAGATACCATAATCTTGTTCCATCTGTTTAATCATTTTAGCTGTAAGCCAGTCTTTTTCTACATAGTGAAATGGTAGTAATTGCTGAAAGTTTCCTATTTTAAAGTCTTTATAATTATTATAATATGTAGGTATAGTTTCAGTCCAATTATGACTTATTATTGATGTAGGTACATTTTGTACATGACTTTTCATATGCACAAAAGTCGGTACTGCATCAATATTTTCTCGAGTACACTCATGTTCTATACCTAAAATTTGCATAGCTAGTGCAAATGCAACATCTCCGCTAAGACATTCTGGTTTGCCTTTGGGCATGTACTTATAGAAGAAACGCTGCCAATGCTGAAACACAATCTCAGTCATTGCAAACAGTTCGCTGGCTAGTTCGCTTTTCTTAAAGTAAAAGAACGCCGTATACACATTTGGCAGGTTGTTCTTTGCAAAGTATTCTCTGTAATAATTGCTGGTAACAGTTGCGCCCCGGAAGGTGCGTACTTTTGTAGTAGCCCACACATCACGCTGCGATAGTATATCCCACCACTGGCTTACATCTGTGGGGAATATCATATCTGTGTCAAGTATAACTGTTTCGTCATACGGAGTCATATACAAGTATTTCCACTTGTTATTAATCTTCCACTCTGCATCTGCTGCGTCATCTTGCCAAGGAATATCAATTATATAATCAAACACTTGCTTGTGTTTATTAGTGATCTTCTTTTTAGTTTCTGCATCAACACACACAGTCAAGTTATTAACTGTGCTTTGAGTAAGTTTTAAGTTAAGTGCAAGAGCATAAGCCTGCTGAAGATAATCAACAGTCCCTGTGTTTTGTGCTATAACTATATAACCTTTACTTGTTGTCATATACATATTCTATAAATTTAGGACAATAATATTCTGCAAACTGTGTTTTAATGAATGGTAGAATAATTTCTTTTACAAATTGTGTATGCATATACGATCGAGGATGAGTGTCCTTAACTTGAATGTTTTGACCGTCAACTAAAGTTACGTTAAATGTTGAAAAATGATCGTCATGCCAAAGCTCACAGCACCAAGTGTGCATACTTTCTACAGGCAACCATCGTGTTTTATCTACTAACTTATTCAACCAAGTGATATTTGGATTACTACTCTGATGCAATGAAATATCGTCTGTCATGAAATCTGTCATAAAGTATTTAACACCTAAGTTGTCAAAATAATTTTGAACCCATAAAATTTTTTCTAAGGTTGCTATTCGTTGGTTTATTGGATCATGTATATGAGTATAATAAATTTTATTTGTTTTTTCTGTCCAATGATGATTCATGATTAGCCAGCCACCAGGATCGTTTTCTACAACATGCGTCGGATTACGTAGCCATTGATCAGTATTGTTTAGCTGATTGTTTAAATGTTGAAAATAGATATCGTGCCTATCGGGTCCGCTCCACATAATACCAACTAAAATTTCTTCTGGCTTATAACCTAGCTGTAGTGCTTGTTGAACAGCATACACAGCCTTTCTTGCAATAAGGCCGTTTCCTTGACTAGCTAATCCTACGTGATTACACTCGATATTATACGATGTAGTTAAATGGCATGGCCATGAATAATTGTTAGACACATCAGAAAAACTACAGCCGGAAGTAATTATATGTTTAAACTGTTTCATTCGCGTAATAATTTGATTATGCGTTCAGCTAATTCTTTGAACCAACGCTCATCGTGTCCTCTAGTTGCTTCTTTAGCTAATATCGTAGTGAGTTTTGGATCTAACATGATTAATTAATTCCTCTCCGGTTCGGTTAATGGCCCATTTATTCATAACATGCAAATCTACCCCGCTCCATTTAGTTAACATAAAGTCACCAGGGCTACGGGGCTTTTCTAAATACATGATTAATGTACTGTCGTCAACGGCACTGTGTATATCATCTGTGTCAAATGTTTTATAAAGAGTGGTGGGTAGTTGCGGAATTCCGCGGTCTTGAAATCCGCTCATCATATGCGCTGCTATACTAAAGCTATAATCATTTCTATATAAATGTCCCTTCCACTTATACATGTCCTGATAATATTGCCGATTGTTTTTTACGTGCTTAACACAATTAAAGAAACTTTCGGCATACGGTGTTTTGCGGAAGTAAACAACTGTTGCCCAGTACATGGTAATACCAAAATCGTTTAGTCTGTTAAGTGTTGGGTCTTTACGTTCGTACATGATGTCTTGGTATCGCCAGTTCATCATTAGTTCTTCGTTATGCCCCCAACACTGATTTAGTGTATCACTTAGAATTAAGTAGTCAACATCAAGTAATATAGTTTCTTCGTACGGACTTAAATCGTAAGCATCGCACCGATTAACATTGTAAAAGCTTAAGGTTTTTGCACTATGACTAGTGTCTTTAAAAGTTCGAATATTTTGTTCTTTAAACTTTTTGTCTTTTTCAACAATAATAATATTGCTGATAGCTTTTTTAATTGTTGCTTTACCTAAACTTTTTTCTGCATAGTCTAAGCTAGCTGGATCAGTGACTACAGTTATATTTTTAATACCAAGGTGCCGCTGAATTAGAAAGCTGTTAACCACAGCTAATCTAAAATAATCTATCTCTGCGTTGTTGTGGGCAAACATAATGATGCCACGATCATTACTTGCCTTCTTCATTGAGATCCAATACCTTATGTACTTTGCGCGATTTGCGTAGCTTTTCGTATTCTGCATAGTAGTCGTTGGTTACTTCGAAATAACGACTAAGTATTTCACTATAAAAACTTTTTATATCAATTTTAATTGGATTATTATAGATGTCCAGCAAAACCGCATCTGTTTGCTGTTCGTCTAGTAATAACTTACAGAAATTAAGCAGTGTTCGATCAATAGTAAATGTGCCACCGTTAATACTGTAGCTAAGAAGACTTTGAGTTTTAGCTCGCAGTGCTGCTTGCTGGTTGTTTAGTGTTACCCGATAGTTAGCAAATTCTAGTGCTTGTGTTAGCCGTGTGCTCATATCTATATTTAAGTCAAAAAAAAGCCAGTAAGCTAACTTACTGGCTTTTTAATTCTACTCTTTTAGTGAAACTACTTGGATACAGCCCGTGTAGTTGATTACTTAGGCTGTACTGTAGCGCCTTCAACTGTTATTACGGCGTCGTCGGCTGTTACTTCAGCAGCAGGAGCTTCAGCAGCAGGAGCTTCAGCAACAGGTGCAGCTTCTTCAGTAGCTACCACTACGGCGTCGGCTTCAGGTGCTGCGTTTTCAGTTGAACAAGCTGCTAAAACTAGCAGTGCAGTTGCAACTGCGATTGTTGTGATCTTTTTCATAGCGTTATTTCTCCTTGAGTGTTTTTCGCTTGAATTATTTATATAATAAAAAAGCCAGCATATTTAAATACTGGCTTTTTAATGTACTCTACTCTTTAGGAACCTGCATATTGCGCTTCATTGAGAGGCTTTTTAGGTGTTGTTAATTACATTTATGATCCGCTGATCGCTGCCATGCTAATTGTTGGTGCAGTAATAGTAATACTCGAACCGTTTGCATTTGGCTGTTTGCGGCGTCCGTTTAGTGTTAGTGTACCGTCAATACTATCAGTGTATCCAGTTGCGTCATCGCCGTTAGATGGAACACCGTCAGGACCAACGCGACCGTCAGCCGCTGCTGCCGCTGCCGCAGTATACGGGTCATACCATGTTGTAGTTAGCGTAATAACAGTTGGATTTGTTATACTATCAACTTTACCTTGTAGCTTAAAGTAGTTTGATGCATATACACCGGAACCGTACTTAATGAATAACTGTTGATCGGAAGTAGTTAGTTCATAAAAACCTAAACCTGCGCTTGTACCCGAGCTACCAGTAGTGTCATTATAGTTCATTAGGACGTCGCCCATTGCGCTTAGTAGATTAGTCCAGTCAGTGTTTTGAGTGCTTACAGTTCCGCTGGCGCGGCTCGAGCTTACACCTAGTGCGCCGCCTGCATTAAACCATGCGCGAGCGGCGCCTTCACTTGCAAAGGTCCATGTAGTTACTTCTGTTAGTGTGCTAGCCCAAGCTGTTGTTCTTGTAACGTTGCTAACACTAGACATTGTCGTTGATGTTGGGGCAAATCTATTATCCCAGCAGTCCTTGACGTTTAGCATTAAGTTGTTCCAAGTTGTTGCAGTAATTGTAGTAGCTGTAGTTACATCAGTGCCCACGCCTGTACGTACTGCCTGGCCTAAGAATGCACATAGAGACTGCACATCGTCTTGTAAACGTTTAAAGCCGCCTGTGGCATTGTCTGCGTAAATTAGGCCGCCGGATGTTGCAGCACTTACGCCTGCACCACCTTGAGTGTAACCGTATGTACTGTTTGCGGTATATGTACCTAATGTTACATCTGCCGCTGTACCAAGTAATAAGTTTACATTAGTTCTTGCATTGTTAAAATCGGCAGGAGCAACGGTATCAGTACCCGCGACAGCCTGGGTCATTGTTGTCATACCACCCGATGTAATTGTTGATCCTGAAGCCATTTGCTCTCCTAAATTAATATACTATTTATTTTATTTAACGCCTATTACAGCTTCAACAACATCTAAATCATCTGTTGTTTTTTGCTCTAGGCTTCTACCAATAATTTTACGCGGATCGTATTCTTTAAAACCTAGTGCCATTGCTACACCAGGTAGATGACTACAAATCAGTCTTTCACCCTTAAGTACTGTGCCTACAACTTTAACTGGTACACGACCTGTTAATGCCACAGGTAAACCTTCTGCTTCGCTGTTCATTAAGTAAGCAGGATCAGTAGAAATTACACCAAATACATTTAAATCTTCAATGCTAGTTGTTTGAGTAATCTCAGCACTACCGCCTAGTTTAACAACTGTACCAGGAGCATAGTCGTCATCGCTAGCATAAATTTCCGCCAAGTCAGCATAACGTGCGCTGGATGCAACTGCGGTTACAACGTTAGCTGTAAAACTGCCGGAGCTGTCTCTTAGTACTATCGTGTTGGCTGTAATTGAGCTAGTTGCTGTTGTTCTGCCATTTGAGATAGTACCAGATGAAATATTGTTAGCGTTCAATCCTGTGAGGGATGCACCATCGCCGGAAAACGTAGATGTGATTACGTTTGCTGCAAAACTGCCTGCGCTGTCTCTTAGTACTAACGTATTAGGTGTTGCTGTGGTTACTGCGTCTGTGGCAGTGCCTGTTGCAAAACTTACGTTACTGCTTACATTTAAAAGATGGGTATGAATAGTACTAATTCTTGAACTGCTGTTACCAATAGCAACGTTACCTGCACCGATAATTGCACCAGTTGTACCGTTACCTACGTATAGTGTTCCCGTAAATGAATCTGCAAATCTAAAGCTAGAACTACCAATGTTATAAGTGTTTGTTGCATCAGGTATATAACTTCTACCTGTATGAATTACTTCGGTTGCACTAACGTTTGCGCCATCTGCACCCACATTGCCTAGATTTAATCTATAAGCTGCGTCTGCACGGTAAGCTCGTTGACTTAATGCAAGCGAAGTAGTGTCGTATTCTGTACGTAGATTTAAGCCAGGACGAATAATTGCACTAGCACTAATACCGCCAGTACCAACTATTTCTGCGTACCAGTTACGATCTTCACCTTCTGTATTGCTGTTTGAGTTAGCTGCTGTAAATTGTGCGTGGTCGCTGAAAATAGCCATAATAGTTTCAGCGCCTGAATTTGTAACAGTACTGCCAACATTAACTGAAGGACTTGCGGAATCGTTAGCGTATGTTAATGCTAACACTGCACGATCAACACCAGTGCTGTCTTTTAAGAAAATATTGCGTAGCTTTGTACCATAGTTAGAGGGACTGCCTATGTTAGTAGTAGCTTGATATGCGTTAGAAATTTCGCCTGCATAACCTGCAAACCTAAACAAACTACCATCATATACACGCAACTTATCATCAGTGGTGTTGAACCATGCTGTGCCTGCTGCTAAGTTAGTTGTTGGTTCTGAAGTTCCTACAACAATACCAGTTGATCTTTTCCATCGTGTTCCATCGTATACACGTAGTAGGTCCTCTGTTTTATCGTACCAAACTTGACCGCGCAGTGTTGTACTTGCGCTAGGTGCAGTTGCACTAGCAAAGTTTTCTAACTGGCGTACAGCATTTTGTGCAAAGTATAAACCGTAGTTAGATACATTACGACCAACCAATGCTAACGCATAGCTGCTGGTATCTATCGTACTGTCAGCAACTGTTGTTGAAACACTCCCGTCACTGTTATTAAATGTATATGGCATTCTTATTCCCTCAAATAATGTTAGCTCAACTGTACTCTGACAGTGTAGATTATCTCAATAATTCTGTTTAGTGACTTTTGTACAGGATGAAAAACAACATGTGTTAACATAGTACTCGTGTTAATAGGCGTGTCGTCTGTTGGATCGCTGGGATAACTAAACAGCGCCAACTCATCAAAAATATAGTCGCCTTCGTTTGTTGTGCTGCTGTCAAATAAGTCTTGGTCACTGGGTTCAGCATATCCTAGTGTGCAGGTTACTTTGATATCAGTGTAACTTGGCCCGGGGATAATTTGAATCTTGTCTGTATCAGTATCAGCCGAGATAATCTTATAATAAGTTCTACTGTACAGATTAGCTCCGGTTTCGTATGCTTCACTCACACGTGGTGATTTGTAAATAACTCTACCTGCTGTATCTACGCTGGTAGCGCCATTTCCAAATGCCATATAATGAACGTAAGCACCTTGTGCATTGTTCAACGCATTAGCAATTAAGTTAGCCATATTTCCGTAATGGATAGCGTTACGCTTGTTGACAAGTTCTTCGCCTGTTTCTTTATCGCGAATCAGGATATGACCGCTTAGGCTAATACCTGCAACATCGTCCGGCTTGCTTTTTTGAGTAACTTGCTCTTGCATATTCTCGTTGCCTTCGTCTTTTGTATCAATGTCTAACATACGTTTATTTATCACTTTTTTTAAAGTAGTACATAATTTTTAAATTCCATGTATGAATTTCATTAAGCTGTCAGTATTAGCATAGTCTGCGTTAGCAACGTCTGCCAAGCTGAGTGCAGTGTTTGCACCTGCATTAAGTGTAGGAATTTCTAACGTTACTGTTACGTTACCGTTTAGGACTGGCGCAATATTTTCATCAAGCGGATCAATATCAAATGTATGATAATCCCACATACCATCCTGCATAAAGAGGTCATCTTCTACAGTAATTGTGTTGTTGGCACCGTCAATATCCTTGATGTAGAAGAATGTAACATTACTTGCATAAGATACTGTACGACTTGTGCCTTCTGCTGTTAGCAAGTTGCCGTTAGCAGCAATAGCTACAACGCCACCCTGATTTAGTAGAGCAATTGTATTTGCTGTAGTTGTAATTGTTAACTGATTAACACCAACTGTTGCATTAGCTGAAGATATTGTCATATTTGCAGCCGCAAACGAATTTGCATTACCAGTTTCAGCATAGTTTACGTTAGCATATGCTACACTTGAGACATTATATGTTTCGTATGTGTAGAATTGTGAACCAACTTCTAACCAAACTGCACGGTTTGTATCTAGTCTGTTGAATGTTTCTTCTTCAGAACCTTCTACTACAGTAATCGTTACATCATTGTTGTAAATGTCTTTGATTAAGTGATCCTGTACACTAGTACCAGCACTACCTCTGGTTAGCTGACTGAATATGTTTCCGTCTTTACGCTCATACAGAACACGCTCAGTACCTACCCAAATTATTCCAGGATCGCCTGGACGAGGAGTTTGGAATACGCTTGCATCATCAACTGTGATTTCAGTTGAATATGTGTAAACGTTTGCTGTTACAGTTGCAGTTTTATTAGATGAAATTCTAATAAACTCTGTATCACCGAATAAGTTCTGGTGCATACGGTATTGTACAGCGACTGCATTTGGTGCTACGATAGTATTAGCAATTGTAGCGTTAGCATTTCCTACCGGGTATGGACTTGTGTAGACATCAATGATTAGACTTTCTAGTGGATCAAGCATTACCATTTCTTCAGGACGCTCTTCACCGTACAGGACCTTCTTAAATGTTGCGCCGTCGAAACCTTCGTAGGTTTCATTATTACGTCTTAGTGTAATATTGCCCTGTGTTAGTTCACTAAAGATACCTTCGTAGTTAGTTACTTCAACATTTCTATCAAAACCGTACACATCCCATGCATCAGTATCCCACCCAAAGTTAGTTAAGAATGTGGTTGTTGGATCTAGGCCGTACACTACTTTGCTAAACACATTAGCATCAATAGTTTCGCCTCTCCAGCCGCCGCCAACTTTTTCCTTCACAAGATTCAATGTAACAGCCAAGTTACCTGAATTGATAATGTCATACAATACTGTGGCATTAGTTGTAATGCTGGTATTAGAGCCGGCTGTGATATCATTATAATGAGTGCTAACTTCAGCAGCGAATGCAAATCTAACTTCTGAGTCAAACTTAAATATTCTGTCAATCGCTCTAATTTGTGAATTAGCAGTAATCTGTGACTCGGTCATACCATTAATATTAGCAATGTTTTGTGCAATGCTTAGATTGATCGACGTTGTACTTGCATTATGCCCAAACTGTGTTAACTGATAGTTAGTTCTATCAAATACTAGTTTTGTGTTATTATGTCTGAATACACTATCGCCCTTATTTGTAATACTAAAGTAATTACTGTACGCATTGTCAACGAACATGATGTTAGCATCATTTTGACTAAAGTCATCTAGAATACGAACAACACCTAGTCCGGAGTCAATATACGGTGGCTTATCAAAGTCGCTAACCATTGTTGCACCAATAGTTTCAATTGGTGGTCGCTTGCCGTCTCTATACTCACGAATCTTAGCAGTAAACGGTTTAACTTCGTTCATATATTCAATGATTCGAGCAAAGTTATCAGGTTTAAAGCCAATCGTAGGAATTAAGTCTTCTTCGTCTTTCTCAATATATAGATAAGAAGTTTTAAATGCCCAACTTAGCTGAGATTGTTCAACAGATGCATATTTTAACATTTCAAAGAACACTTTATTCCATAGCCCGATATCGTTAAAGATCGGGCTTCTTAGAATGTTCAGTAAGATACGCAATTCGTATGCAAGTGTGCCCGGGCGGCCAGCTGTTATTATTGTTGGTTTGATTCTTAATGTTTCATTCTTGATACTAATCAGCTTAAAGTTTCTATCTGGTGCTACGTACAACCAAAGTTGGGGTTTATCCGATGTAGCAGATTTAACTTGAATAACTGCACCGTCTGGTAGATTATTAAGTGTGTTTAGTTCAGCAACACTACTTACGTTAAACATTGGCTTGTAGCTATTATCATATCTAATTTTAGTATTAGAATAATTATCAGTTCGTTCAACCTCATACCAGCTTACTCGTTCTAAGTAACGTAGTGTATCCGGTAATGTAGCATCCCAAGTTGAGTATTGGGTTTCAAGTTTTAGATCCTGTAATATCTCGTTTACTACTATACGGAATGCTCTACGTGCAGCTTTCAAATCTTTAAACAATGTTTGTCTTGGACGGAAACTAATACCGTATTTTTCAACTTCGCTTAAGGTTGAATCTGGTACTTGCTGACCTATAGCATTTTCGCCGCACAAACTATCAATTAGTTTTTCACTAATATGATCAGGAATAATACTGTTATTGTCATTTTCACGTACTAGCTTCCAAGCAGTATGCTTGATACCGTCGCTGGTAGTATTTCTACTTACATTGATTTGTATAACATTTTCTTCTCTCATACTCTGAGAAACATTATGCAATACAAAGCTCTCATTGCTGATAAAGCTAGCCATTGATAAGCCGTAGCCAACCGGGTTAGCAATATAACGTGCAATTGTTTCAGTGTCAAACTGGCGTCCTAGACTGCGTGTATTTCTAGTATCAACTACAGTTCTGTTTTGTACCCAATAATAGTAATAAGTTACATACTTACCAGTCTCTGAGTCAATTCGTCTTTCAGCAATGTATTTGTCTGGCCATCTTGGTGTACCGTTACCATTCCAATTCTGTGGAAGTGCCTTACTTTCTATCCATTCGCAGATTGTGATTGAACTTCCAGGGAATGTACGACCCCAGTTGACTCCACGCTCACGGTTTGAACCTTGTTCATACCACATGTACTTAACTGAGCTTGTATCCCACCATACTTTACCAACATTATTTAAGCCAAAGTTAGTACGGGCATTATTATAGTTTACAGGATCGTTTTCGCTGATATAATGAATTTCATTTGCAATAAATCCTGGTAGTACACCCTTAAACGGATCCCATAAGTCAAACTGCACAGTCTTATTACCAGTATCTGGATCATACATCAGTGCATTCTTGACATAATTAGTGTCAACCATAGGAGTCTGCCAACGCTGAGGCATGCCATTTTCTAAGTATGCCCAACCGCCGGAGATAAAATCTGGCATTGAGATGTTAGCAGTGTCTTGGTTAACGTATTGGTCAATCCATACATTAGCTAACTCATCACCATCTTGTGCTAGCTCCGACAAGTAGATTTTGTTGTCGTTGTAGTCGACTACATTGTTATAACGCTGACTTTCAAACACAAACACGTTAACATTTTGTGTGTTTTGTCCTTGTAATGTTACAGTATCACCAAAAATATTTCTAATGTCGTACTTATAGTACTCTCGTACATATGTTATGCCGCCGTCTCTGCCTGTACCCAGTAGGCCCTGTAGGTTAGGATTAAATCTATCTGGATCAGGGATAATTGGGCCGTCAGTTTTAATTGAGTCAACACACAATAGTGAAAGAATGGTCGGAGGCGCTGCTTGAGCTGCAAGAGCTTCAGTGGTTGTGTATTTGGCAATATCTTCTTGTGATAGTAGTCCAAATGGTCCTGACTCATATAGATTTTCATATTCTTTGGCTAACTGACTGTCAGATAAGTTTGGCTCTACAAATTCTGCTTCGATACACAACATTCCAACATTGTAATCACCTATTTCAATTCCTAATTTTTCTGGGAATCCAGGTGTGTTTGTGTCAATATTAACACTAGGATAGCCTGTTACTAGATTTAATTTACCAACGCCCGGGGCTGTAGGAATTGGTCTAAATGCGATGTCTTCTGGAAGATAGCCAGCGCCTGCGAGTGCGTTGTTCAATGCATCAGCAAGTGTTTTGGGTACATTAATATCAGC
>ENA-OSIY01001446-OSIY01001446.1-marine-metagenome-genome-assembly--contig:-NODE-1446-length-12681-cov-7.118930_pt1 | contig 12681 bp, 6 predicted proteins | sample MGYA00237884_ERZ534233 | MGnify/ENA primary metagenome ERZ534233 (study PRJEB26412, sample SAMN06343840) | marine metagenome | isolation source: estuarine water | place: USA: Columbia River Estuary... | reverse complement strand
CAAATACAAATTATCAAACTTGGTTTATTGACACTGGTACACCGACACCTGCTGCTGATGGTTTTGTTCCATCTAGTAATTGGGTTAAATCATTAATAAATCCTTCAGATGTGACTGATAATTCAGGAGCGCCTTCTTTTGGATACCAACTATTAATGTATCAAAAAGATGGTTCTACTGCTATATCTTACGGTAGTGCTTATTATGATGTTGATTATTTTTCAGGACTTATTAGATTTGATATTGGTTATACACCTACTGATAGTGGAAATGGATTAGGATTTACTTTTAATAAAGTTAATTTTGAAGCTACCTCTAACCCATCTAAACAATCATATATACAGAGTACATCAACTGGTGGTCCTCGTGTAGTTGCTTGGCAATATGTGGGTCAACGATTAAACAATTATACTTTTTCTGGTGGTGGTACAGTATCATTTGCCGACAGTTCTACAATTGGATTTACACAAAGTGGTGTAACTTATTCAGCATATGTTATACCTGGTAGTTTAACAGCTTCTAGTTTAGATACTGGATCTAATGGTGGTGCTACTGCTGGATACGTTCTTTCGAATACGGGAGATGGTGTTTTTTCATGGATTCCTACTGTAAGTGGATCTAGTGGAACATCTGGTACAAGTGGTAGTTCAGGATCAAGCGGAACTTCAGGTACATCTGGATCTTCTGGATCTAGTGGAACTTCCGGAACAAGTGGTTCTAGTGGATCTTCGGGAACATCTGGCACGAGTGGATCATCTGGATCTAGTGGAACTTCCGGAACAAGCGGGTCTTCCGGTAGTTCAGGTACATCAGGTACAAGTGGTAGTTCAGGATCAAGCGGAACTTCAGGTACATCTGGATCTTCTGGATCTAGTGGAACATCTGGTACAAGTGGTAGTTCAGGATCAAGCGGAACTTCAGGTACATCTGGATCTAGTGGAACATCTGGTACATCTGGATCTAGTGGTTCTTCGGGAACATCTGGTACATCCGGATCTTCTGGATCTAGTGGAACTTCAGGTACGAGTGGATCATCTGGATCTAGTGGAACTTCAGGAACAAGTGGATCAAGCGGTACATCTGGTACATCCGGATCTTCTGGATCTAGTGGAACTTCTGGTACGAGTGGATCATCTGGATCTAGTGGAACTTCTGGTACAAGTGGTAGTTCAGGGTCTTCAGGTACTTCCGGAACAAGTGGATCAAGCGGTACATCTGGTACAAGTGGTAGTTCAGGATCTAGTGGAACTTCAGGTACAAGCGGATCTAGTGGTAGTTCAGGAACTTCAGGTACAAGTGGATCATCGGGTTCGTCTGGTACTTCCGGTACTTCCGGTACATCAGGATCATCAGGGTCTAGTGGTACATCCGGAACAAGTGGTATAAGTGGTATAGACGGAGTTGATGGAACTGATGGATCTTCAGGTACATCAGGTACATCAGGTACAAGCGGATCATCAGGATCTAGTGGAACTTCTGGTACAAGTGGTAGTTCCGGGTCTAGTGGTACTTCTGGTACAAGCGGATCTAGTGGTAGCTCAGGTACTTCCGGTACAAGTGGTAGTTCAGGATCATCTGGTACTTCTGGTACAAGTGGTGTTTCTGGTATAGGATTAAATTGGTTGGGTGATTGGACTTCAATTACACCTTATGGTCTTAATGATGTTGTGAAACACGGTTCTCCTTATAAAGTTTATATAGCTATAACTTATAGTATTCCTTCGGGTTCGTCATCTCCTGATGTTAATCCGGATTGGGATTTAATGGTTATTTCTGGTTCTGATGGATCAAGTGGAACTTCAGGAACTTCAGGTACAAGTGGGTCATCAGGATCATCCGGTACATCAGGAACCAGTGGATCTTCAGGATCTTCAGGCACTTCAGGAACAAGTGGTAGTTCAGGATCTAGCGGAACATCGGGTACAAGTGGTAGTTCGGGATCTAGTGGAACTTCAGGTACAAGTGGGTCATCAGGATCTAGTGGAACTTCAGGAACAAGTGGTAGTTCAGGATCTAGCGGAACATCGGGTACAAGTGGATCTAGTGGATCTTCAGGCACTTCTGGTACAAGTGGTAGTTCAGGATCATCGGGTACGTCTGGTACGAGTGGTAGCTCAGGTACTTCCGGTACAAGTGGTAGTTCAGGATCTAGTGGAACTTCAGGAACAAGTGGGTCTAGTGGATCATCAGGTACATCAGGAACAAGTGGATCTTCTGGGTCTAGTGGAACATCCGGTACTTCTGGAACATCCGGTATAAGTGGTATAGACGGTGTTGATGGAACTGATGGATCATCTGGTACAAGCGGATCTTCGGGTACATCAGGATCTAGTGGTACTTCAGGAACAAGTGGTAGTTCCGGATCATCCGGTACTTCAGGTACTTCAGGATCTAGTGGTAGCTCAGGTACTTCCGGTACTTCAGGATCTAGTGGTAGCTCAGGTACTTCAGGAACAAGTGGTAGTTCAGGATCTAGCGGAACATCTGGTACTTCAGGATCTTCGGGATCAAGTGGATCATCAGGATTAAGTGGTGTTGATGGATCTGATGGATCATCAGGTACAAGTGGTAGTTCAGGATCTTCAGGTACTTCAGGAACAAGCGGATCATCAGGTACAAGTGGTACGTCAGGATCTTCAGGGTCAAGTGGTACATCAGGTACAAGTGGATCTAGTGGATCTAGTGGATCTTCAGGTACTTCTGGTACAAGTGGTACATCAGGTACAAGCGGTAGTTCAGGGTCAAGTGGTACATCAGGTACAAGCGGATCATCAGGATCTAGTGGAACATCAGGCACTTCGGGATCTAGCGGATCTTCAGGTACTTCTGGTACAAGCGGATCTTCAGGTACTTCTGGTACAAGCGGATCATCAGGTACTTCCGGTACAAGTGGGTCTTCAGGATCTAGTGGAACATCTGGCACTTCGGGATCTTCGGGATCAAGTGGATCATCAGGATTAAGTGGTGTTGATGGATCTGATGGGTCATCTGGTACAAGCGGATCATCAGGATCTAGTGGAACTTCAGGAACAAGCGGATCATCTGGTACAAGTGGTACGTCAGGATCTTCAGGATCTAGTGGGACTTCTGGTACAAGTGGTAGTTCAGGGTCAAGTGGTACATCTGGTACAAGCGGATCATCAGGATCTAGTGGAACTTCAGGAACAAGTGGATCTAGCGGATCATCAGGTACTTCAGGTACAAGTGGATCATCGGGAACAAGCGGTGTTAGTGGTGTTAATGGAGTTGATGGAACTGACGGATCATCGGGTACTTCAGGTACAAGTGGATCATCAGGGTCTAGCGGAACATCAGGTACAAGTGGTAGTTCAGGATCTAGCGGAACATCAGGTACAAGTGGTAGTTCAGGATCTTCCGGTACTTCTGGTACAAGCGGATCTTCAGGATCTAGCGGTACATCAGGAACAAGCGGATCTTCAGGATCATCAGGTACTTCAGGTACAAGTGGATCTTCAGGATCTAGCGGAACATCGGGTACAAGTGGTAGTTCAGGATCTAGTGGTACCTCTGGCACAAGTGGATCTAGTGGATCATCAGGTACTTCAGGAACAAGTGGATCTTCAGGTACATCAGGAACAAGTGGTATAAGTGGTATTGATGGTGTTGATGGAACTGACGGATCTTCCGGTACATCTGGATCTAGCGGTACTTCAGGAACAAGTGGATCATCTGGATCATCAGGATCTAGTGGAACTTCAGGTACTTCGGGATCATCAGGATCTTCGGGTACTTCAGGAACAAGTGGTAGCTCAGGATCTTCAGGTACTTCAGGTACTTCAGGTACTTCAGGAACAAGTGGTAGCTCAGGATCTAGTGGAACATCCGGTACTTCGGGATCAAGTGGAACATCCGGTACTTCGGGATCTAGTGGATCTTCAGGTACTTCAGGTACAAGCGGATCTTCAGGTACTTCTGGTACGAGCGGATCATCAGGTACTTCAGGGACAAGTGGATCTTCAGGTACTTCAGGTACTTCTGGTACAAGTGGTAGTTCCGGATCTTCGGGTACATCAGGTACAAGCGGATCATCAGGATCTAGTGGAACATCTGGAACATCTGGTACAAGCGGATCATCAGGATCAAGTGGATCGTCTGGTTTAAGTGGTGTTGATGGGTCTGATGGATCATCAGGTACAAGTGGTACTTCTGGTACAAGTGGTACATCAGGTACAAGCGGATCGAGTGGATCTTCAGGTACATCCGGTACTTCGGGATCAAGTGGATCTTCAGGTACATCGGGTACAAGTGGATCTTCTGGATCTAGTGGAACATCTGGTACTTCCGGTACTTCGGGATCAAGTGGGTCTTCAGGTACAAGTGGATCTTCTGGATCTAGTGGAACATCTGGTACTTCCGGTACTTCCGGTACAAGTGGATCAAGTGGATCTTCAGGAACATCCGGATCAAGTGGTACATCTGGTACTTCGGGATCTTCCGGTACTTCTGGTACAAGTGGTAGTTCAGGATCTTCCGGTACTTCTGGCACAAGTGGTAGTTCAGGATCTTCCGGTACTTCTGGAACAAGTGGATCATCAGGATCTAGTGGAACTTCAGGTACTTCGGGATCATCAGGGACTTCTGGGACAAGTGGATCTAGTGGTACATCAGGCACATCAGGCTTAAGTGGTGTTGATGGATCTGATGGATCATCCGGAACTTCTGGTACAAGTGGATCTTCAGGTACATCAGGTACATCAGGTACAAGTGGATCTAGTGGATCTTCAGGTACATCAGGTACATCAGGTAGTTCAGGATCAAGTGGAACATCTGGTACAAGCGGATCATCCGGATCAAGTGGTACATCTGGTACATCAGGTAGTTCAGGATCAAGTGGTACATCAGGTACTTCCGGTACAAGTGGATCTAGTGGATCTTCAGGTACATCAGGTACATCAGGTAGTTCAGGATCAAGTGGTACATCAGGCCAGAATGGAATTTCGGCAGGGCAAGTATACTATTTTAATCAATCACAATCATCAGCAATATCACCATATAAAGTATTAGACCTTACTCCTAGTGGTGGTATTCAACAAACTGTGGTTAAAACAACAGCTGGTGCAACACCAGTGATGGTTCAAGAATTTTTAACACCAGAATTAGGTTTTGCGGTAATACCGGGTGGAACACAAAGATTTCATTTACATTTTAAGAAAAATGCAAATGGGGATAAAACAGAAACATTTGTTACGATTGAATTAGCTAATAGTTTAGGTATAGGATATGGTACAGTTTTAACAACCAATATAACTACAATAGACTGGATTAATAATGTTACACCAGTTGAAGCTAATGTCGATTTAGTTTTACCAACAACAACAATCAATACGACAGATCGTATGATTGTTAAAATTTATGTTGTAGACCAAGGTTCAGCTTCACATAATGTTACATGGTATACTGAAGGAACCCAAAATTATTCTTTTGTATTAACCTCGGTTGGTGCCATTGCTGGAACATCAGGAACATCAGGTAGTTCAGGATCAAGTGGAACATCTGGTACATCAGGTAGTTCAGGATCAAGTGGAACATCTGGTACGAGTGGATCTTCAGGATCTAGTGGAACAAGCGGAAGTTCAGGATCAAGCGGAACAAGCGGATCTAGTGGCAGTTCAGGAACTTCTGGTACGAGTGGATCTTCGGGATCTAGTGGAACAAGCGGAACAAGCGGATCTAGTGGCAGTTCAGGAACTTCTGGTACGAGTGGATCTTCGGGATCTAGTGGAACAAGTGGAACAAGTGGAACTAGTGGTAGTTCAGGTACATCAGGAACAAGTGGATCTAGTGGATCTTCAGGCACATCAGGAACAAGTGGTAGTTCAGGTACTTCCGGAACATCAGGTTTGAGTGGTGTTGATGGATCTGATGGATCTTCAGGTACTTCAGGCACAAGTGGTTCATCTGGATCTAGTGGAACTTCAGGAACTTCAGGATCTTCTGGATCTAGTGGAACATCCGGTACAAGTGGATCTAGTGGATCTTCAGGCACATCAGGAACAAGTGGATCTTCTGGGTCTAGTGGAACATCTGGTACTTCCGGTACAAGTGGTAGTTCAGGATCTAGCGGTACTTCTGGTACAAGTGGATCTAGTGGATCTTCAGGTACTTCTGGTACAAGTGGATCTAGTGGATCTTCAGGTACATCCGGAACAAGTGGATCATCAGGTTCTAGTGGAACATCCGGTACTTCCGGTACAAGTGGATCATCAGGTACATCGGGCACAAGTGGATCTAGTGGAACATCCGGAACCGGTTTTAATACTATTATAAATCCTTCAGATTATAGAGTTATAACAGCTACTGGGTCTTCACCAAATCAAGCTTATGCTAATAGTAATTTCACTTATGATGCTGATGGTGTTATAACAGGATCTAATTATGGTGTCTTATCTTTACAACAATCTATTTTTAGAATAAATAGTTATTCGCTTAGTGGTATTGCTTCTGGTACTACTACGGTTGGTACATTTAGTAACACTATTGGATTTGGATGTTATTTTGATTATTATGTTGTTGTAGATGGACCTAATGGTGGTTCTAGAGTTGGTACTGTTATGTCTGTTTGGGATTTAAATAGTGGTGTTTCTTTTACTGATAACTCTACTACTGATTTAACTTCAACAACTTCAGATTTTGTTTGGACGATTACTAATACTTCAAGTATAATTTATTTAAGAGCAGTTGTTTCTGGAGCATCTACATTTAATACAAAAGTCTCTGTTAGAATAATTAGTTAAATTTTTATTTTTAATTTCATTAAATTTTAGACATATTGTAAAATATAGCATTTATATTTTTATATATACGATAAGTAGATGCAATATTCTGCTTGAACAACCTTTCTTTTGGAGAGTGAAAAAAGAAAAATGAAATAAATGGCTAATGAATTCGTCACCAGACGTGGTATAATATCACTGGGCGGTATAACCTTCCCATATGCAGCAGTAACAGGAACCTATACAATAGGTCAAGATGATTATTTTATAGATTGTACATCAGGTACTTTTAATGTTACGCTTCCAACAGCTGTTGGAATAACAGGTAAAATACACGTTGTTAAAAATAGTGGTAATGGTGTTATAACCGTTGATACTACATCATCTCAAACAATAGACGGGTCTTTAACAAAAACACTCTCACAATACGCAAGTTTATATTTAGAAAGTAATGGTACTAATTGGGTAATTGGTGGTATTTCTGGATCTTCAGGATCTAGTGGAACTAGTGGAACTTCGGGATCGAGTGGGTCATCAGGAACTTCCGGTACATCAGGATCATCGGGTACATCAGGAACAAGTGGTAGTTCAGGATCATCAGGAACTTCCGGCACATCAGGATCAAGTGGTACTTCCGGTACATCAGGATATTCAGGATCATCGGGTACATCAGGATCAAGTGGTACGTCAGGTACAAGTGGTTCATCAGGATCTTCCGGTACATCCGGTACAAGTGGATCTAGTGGGTCTTCCGGTACATCGGGTACATCGGGTACAAGTGGATCTAGTGGATCTTCGGGTACATCAGGTACAAGTGGTACCTCAGGATCTAGTGGTTCTAGTGGTACCTCAGGAACTTCAGGTATAAGTGGTATAGATGGTGTTGATGGTACTGATGGATCATCAGGAACATCTGGATCTAGTGGATCTTCAGGATCTAGTGGTACAAGTGGTAGTTCAGGATCTAGTGGATCATCAGGTTCTTCAGGAACAAGTGGTAGTTCCGGTACTTCTGGATCTAGTGGTTCTTCGGGATCATCAGGATCAAGTGGTAGTTCCGGTACATCGGGAACAAGTGGATCTTCTGGGTCGAGTGGTACAAGTGGTAGTTCAGGATCAAGTGGATCTTCAGGTTCATCGGGTACATCTGGATCTTCAGGATCTTCAGGATCATCAGGATCTAGTGGATCATCAGGGTCTTCGGGTTCTTCCGGTTCAAGTGGATCATCAGGATCTAGTGGTACATCAGGTACTTCCGGATCGAGTGGATCTTCAGGATCTAGTGGTACATCGGGATCATCAGGATCAAGTGGATCATCTGGTAGTTCAGGATCATCAGGATCTTCGGGTACAAGTGGCACATCAGGATCTTCAGGATCTTCGGGTACAAGCGGGTCTTCAGGATCATCAGGATCTAGTGGATCTTCTGGATCAAGTGGTAGTTCAGGATCTTCAGGATCAAGTGGTACAAGTGGATCTTCTGGATCTAGTGGTTCTAGTGGTAGCTCCGGATCATCAGGTTCTTCAGGTTCTTCAGGTTCTTCAGGAACAAGTGGTTCAAGTGGTTCAAGTGGTTCATCAGGTTCTAGTGGTACAAGTGGGTCTTCAGGCTCTAGCGGATCATCAGGTTCTTCAGGATCAAGTGGATCTAGTGGTACATCAGGGTCAAGTGGTACAAGTGGCTCTTCTGGATCGAGTGGATCTTCAGGATCGAGTGGATCTTCAGGATCGAGTGGATCTTCAGGCACATCAGGTTCTTCGGGTTCTTCGGGTTCTTCTGGTTCAAGTGGATCTTCAGGTAGTTCAGGATCTTCAGGATCAAGCGGTACAAGTGGATCATCTGGTACAAGTGGTAGCTCAGGATCTTCAGGATCTAGTGGGTCAAGTGGTTCAAGTGGTTCTTCAGGATCTTCGGGCACATCTGGATCAAGTGGTTCAAGTGGTTCTTCAGGTTCAAGTGGTTCTTCAGGTTCAAGTGGTTCTTCAGGATCAAGTGGATCATCAGGTAGTTCAGGATCAAGTGGTTCTTCTGGATCATCAGGATCTAGTGGATCATCAGGAACAAGTGGTTCTTCAGGTACATCAGGTAGTTCAGGTACATCAGGTAGTTCAGGTAGTTCAGGTTCTTCAGGATCGAGTGGATCATCAGGATCATCAGGATCATCAGGATCGAGTGGATCTTCAGGATCAAGCGGTACAAGTGGATCTTCAGGAACATCAGGTTCATCAGGATCGAGTGGATCATCAGGATCATCAGGATCAAGCGGCAGCTCAGGTTCTAGTGGTACAAGTGGTTCTTCAGGATCAAGTGGATCTTCAGGATCTTCAGGATCTTCAGGATCAAGTGGATCTTCAGGCTCTAGCGGATCATCAGGTACTTCCGGATCAAGTGGATCATCAGGCTCAAGTGGATCTAGTGGTAGTTCAGGATCTAGCGGAACATCGGGTACATCAGGAAGTTCAGGATCATCTGGTACAAGTGGATCAAGTGGTTCTTCTGGATCATCAGGTTCAAGCGGATCATCAGGTTCAAGCGGATCATCAGGATCTAGCGGGTCAAGTGGATCATCAGGATCAAGTGGTACATCAGGTAGTTCAGGATCAAGTGGGTCTAGTGGTACAAGTGGATCATCAGGTTCTTCAGGATCAAGTGGATCTAGTGGCACAAGTGGTTCTAGTGGATCATCTGGTAGCTCAGGATCATCAGGATCAAGTGGATCTTCGGGATCAAGTGGTACAAGTGGTAGTTCAGGATCAAGTGGTAGCTCAGGATCTTCAGGATCAAGTGGAACAAGCGGTAGCTCAGGTTCAAGTGGTTCATCAGGATCTAGTGGATCTTCAGGTACAAGCGGAAGTAGTGGTAGTTCAGGATCAAGTGGTTCTTCAGGATCAAGTGGTTCTTCAGGATCATCAGGATCAAGCGGAACAAGTGGATCTTCAGGATCATCAGGAAGCTCAGGATCAAGTGGCTCTTCAGGTACATCAGGATCAAGTGGAAGTAGCGGCTCATCTGGTACAAGTGGTAGCTCAGGATCTTCAGGCTCAAGTGGATCTTCTGGTACAAGCGGTAGTTCAGGATCTTCAGGATCAAGTGGATCTTCTGGATCAAGTGGATCTAGCGGTACATCAGGATCAAGTGGTTCAAGTGGATCTTCTGGATCAAGTGGGTCTAGCGGTAGTTCAGGTACATCAGGATCAAGTGGATCAAGCGGTTCATCAGGATCTTCGGGTACATCTGGTTCAAGTGGATCTTCTGGATCTAGTGGAACTTCAGGATCAAGTGGATCTTCTGGATCTAGTGGCACATCAGGTAGTTCAGGATCAAGTGGTAGTTCAGGATCAAGTGGAACTTCAGGTAAAACAGGATCTAGTGGATCATCAGGATCAAGTGGTTCTTCCGGTACTTCTGGATTAAGTGGTATTGATGGTACAAATGGAACAGGAGGTACTTCAGGATCTTCAGGATCAAGTGGATCTTCTGGTACAAGCGGTAGTTCAGGTACATCCGGTTCAAGTGGATCTTCAGGATCAAGTGGTAGTTCGGGGTCTAGTGGATCATCAGGATCAAGTGGATCAAGTGGATCTAGTGGATCTTCGGGATCATCCGGTTCAAGTGGATCATCAGGTACATCAGGATCTAGTGGCACAAGCGGATCTTCAGGTACATCAGGTAAATCAGGATCAAGTGGTTCTTCAGGATCAAGCGGTACAAGTGGTTCTTCAGGATCTTCAGGATCAAGTGGATCTTCAGGATCAAGTGGATCTAGTGGTAGTTCAGGTTCTTCCGGATCAAGTGGTACAAGTGGTAGTTCAGGATCAAGTGGGTCATCAGGATCTAGTGGTTCTGCTGGTACATCGGGGTCTTCCGGATCAAGTGGTTCATCAGGATCAAGTGGTTCAAGTGGATCTAGTGGCTCATCAGGCTCATCAGGCACAAGTGGCTCATCAGGTAGTTCAGGATCAAGTGGATCTTCAGGATCTTCCGGAACAAGTGGTAGTTCAGGTACATCAGGATCAAGTGGGACTTCTGGTAAATCTGGATCTAGTGGATCTTCAGGATCAAGTGGTTCTTCAGGCTCTTCAGGCTCTAGTGGATCTTCAGGATCAAGTGGTACAAGTGGCTCATCAGGTAGTTCAGGTTCAAGTGGCTCTTCAGGCTCTAGTGGTACAAGTGGTAGTTCAGGATCTTCCGGATCATCAGGATCTTCAGGATCAAGTGGTACAAGTGGATCTTCAGGATCTAGTGGTTCTTCAGGTACAAGTGGTAGTTCAGGTACAAGTGGATCTTCAGGATCAAGTGGTTCTTCAGGATCTTCAGGATCAAGTGGATCTAGTGGTTCATCAGGATCTTCAGGATCAAGTGGATCTAGTGGTTCATCAGGATCTTCGGGTACAAGTGGTAGTTCAGGTACATCAGGATCAAGTGGATCTTCAGGATCAAGTGGATCTTCAGGATCAAGTGGATCTTCAGGATCAAGTGGATCTTCAGGATCAAGTGGTACAAGTGGCTCATCTGGATCTTCAGGATCAAGTGGATCATCGGGTACATCGGGTAGTTCAGGATCAAGCGGTTCTTCAGGTACAAGTGGATCTTCAGGATCAAGCGGTTCTTCAGGATCAAGCGGTTCTTCAGGTACAAGTGGATCTTCAGGATCTTCAGGATCTTCGGGATCTTCCGGATCAAGTGGTACAAGTGGATCTTCAGGAACAAGTGGATCAAGTGGTTCATCAGGCAGTTCAGGATCAAGTGGTTCATCAGGTAGTTCAGGATCAAGTGGTTCATCAGGTAGTTCAGGATCAAGTGGTTCATCAGGAACAAGTGGATCATCCGGTAGTTCAGGATCATCTGGATCTAGTGGATCGTCCGGTACATCGGGATCTAGTGGTTCATCAGGATCTTCAGGATCTTCAGGAACAAGTGGATCATCCGGTAGTTCAGGATCAAGTGGTTCATCAGGTAGTTCAGGATCAAGTGGTTCAAGTGGATCATCCGGTAGTTCCGGATCGAGTGGTTCATCAGGTACAAGTGGATCATCAGGATCTAGCGGTTCATCAGGATCTAGTGGTTCAAGTGGTTCATCAGGTTCATCAGGATCAAGTGGTACAAGTGGTTCTTCTGGATCATCAGGATCTAGTGGTTCTTCCGGATCAAGTGGTTCTTCTGGATCATCAGGATCTAGTGGTTCTTCCGGATCAAGTGGTTCTTCAGGCACATCAGGTAGTTCAGGTACATCTGGATCTAGTGGGTCATCAGGCTCTTCCGGATCAAGTGGTACAAGTGGATCATCAGGATCAAGTGGATCATCAGGCTCTTCCGGATCAAGTGGCACAAGTGGCACAAGTGGATCATCAGGATCTAGTGGATCATCAGGTAGTTCAGGATCTAGTGGTACAAGTGGTTCTAGTGGCTCTTCAGGGTCATCTGGATCTAGTGGATCATCAGGATCAAGTGGTTCATCAGGATCATCAGGCAGTTCAGGTACATCAGGATCTTCCGGATCAAGTGGTAGCTCGGGATCATCAGGATCTTCCGGATCAAGTGGTTCATCAGGATCTTCGGGTTCTTCCGGATCAAGCGGATCATCGGGTACATCAGGTAGTTCAGGATCAAGTGGATCGAGTGGTACAAGTGGATCTTCAGGTACATCTGGTAAGTCAGGATCTAGTGGTTCATCAGGATCTTCGGGATCTAGTGGATCTTCAGGATCTTCAGGATCTAGTGGTTCTTCAGGATCTTCAGGAACAAGTGGATCTTCAGGATCTTCAGGAACAAGTGGATCTTCAGGTAGTTCGGGATCTAGTGGTAGTTCCGGATCAAGTGGTACAAGTGGTTCCTCAGGATCAAGTGGTAGCTCAGGATCATCAGGATCTTCCGGATCAAGTGGTACAAGTGGTTCCTCAGGATCAAGTGGTAGCTCAGGATCATCAGGATCTTCCGGATCAAGTG
>ENA-OSIY01001445-OSIY01001445.1-marine-metagenome-genome-assembly--contig:-NODE-1445-length-12692-cov-5.813476_pt1 | contig 12692 bp, 9 predicted proteins | sample MGYA00237884_ERZ534233 | MGnify/ENA primary metagenome ERZ534233 (study PRJEB26412, sample SAMN06343840) | marine metagenome | isolation source: estuarine water | place: USA: Columbia River Estuary... | reverse complement strand
AAGAGCACCCATATCATATTGCTCAAAGTCACTTAACGCATCAGTTAAATTCATTTCACTATCAGTCAATGCATATTGTGCAATTGCTACGTCTTCTTGTGCCTTCTTACGATTGGTTGTTGCATTAGTTAATGCCTTGGTTAAGTCATCAAGATTACCAGACGTTGGTGGAACGGGACGTTTTAATTCTTGTGTAGAAATTAATACATCATCAAGTAACTCACGACTTTCCTTAAGTTCCATGTGTTCTACTTCAATATGAGAAACTTCGTCCTGCGCTGCGTTCAGTTGATTGTGAGTAGATGCAATATTATCAGTGACATCCGACTTCTTAAATCGTTTGAGAACTCCCGTAATTTCTTTTGCTTCACCGTGTGCTGCATCAAACAACTTATCAAAGATATTCAATCCCATGAACTGAATGAGTAAATCTTTCCGTTCGGAATGGGACTTGTCAATAAAGAGGGCATTACTATTCTGACTACTCAGTGCCGTCATGATGAAATCTTCATAAGTACCGACATAAGACCGAATATTTGCGTTCGTATCTCGGCGATCTTCGCCATTTAAATTAAGAATGTCCCCAGTGTCCAACACCTTCCAGAAGGAAGCGTCAACCTTGACATCGCCATTCTTTTTACGAGTACCAATTCTTTTAATTCCAAAGATTTCATTATTGATTTCAAACGTCAATTCACATTCAAAACTGTCCTTTCTATTATTGATGATGTGATCACCCTTGAATGCACGCGGAGTCTTGTCATAGAGACAAAACATGATTGCATCCATAATAGAACTCTTACCACTTGCGTTTGCTGCAAAGATTCCATACACACCCTTCATATTACTAAAATCTATTTCGTTGTTTTCTCCGTATGAAAACATATTAGAAAACTTAAACTTCAGTGGACGCCAGTGAATATTTCTAGATTGATCGTCATTAATAATTTTATTATTAAGGTCTTTATTGATCGTTTCAATTGCCGTTAACACATCCGTGCCCAACGAAGAGTGATTACGGAACAACCAATCTGAAATCAATGTATTTTGCAATGATACATCCGTTAAGTTCAACGTGTCATGTACATGAGTAGATGTATTTGCATTGACGAATTTACCGGAACGATTTTTATTTACTGACATTTCAATAATATTATACTTGTTTCGTATAGTCGTCACAAGTTTCTTGACTTCTGTATTATCCAAGTCTCCCGTAAATAATCGCACACGGGCATTGGTTGGCATATATGACGGATATGTAATATTTCCGTTAACAACCTCTAATGTTACATATCCATAATCATTATGAAGGGGGACAAATTCAAATGTGTGTGACTGCACATCCCACAAACACCATCCGTGGTTATCAAGACTTTCCCCGTGGTTTTGCTGGATAAGAGATGACGCATAGACAATTACTGGATTGCTATCTTGGAGCACTTGATGCTTGTGAATGTCACCTAACAACACCATGTCAAATTCGTCAAACGTGGCTACGTGTACGTGTCTATTTGTAATCGTGAATCCCGCATCGGTCGTTGAACCGTGAACAGGTCCGTGATACAATGCAATTCTATGTGAAGAATCACATTCGTCTGCACGTGGCCATTCTGTTGCCTCATCAAGAATAGACATGACTGCAAAGTCGGTGTCTGCCACCGTAATAATAGCAGAGTTCTTAATATAATAAAGATTTGGATGTTGTAAACTATTCACGATTGGAGTAAGACTATCCAATCTGTTTGTATTGGCAAGATTACAATCGTGGTTTCCTGCGATTAAAATTGTTGGGGCAATGTCGGCAATACTTACCAGAAACTTGGAAGTAACTTCCACCATTTCTGGAGACATATCCGTCTTTGCATGCACGATATCTCCTGCCAATACAATGACAAAATTTTCAAGCTTCTTTGCACGAATGTCTGCATACAATGTCTTAAACGCTGCTTCATATTCTTCATGCCGACGAAACAACCGAATGTGAATATCGGCAATGTGAACAATAGATTCTAATTTAGTAAACGGAACATTTATTTTCATAATACCTTCTTAGTAAGTAACCATCCTGCAAACAATCCCATTGAAATACCTTTGGGGTCTAACCAAACTGCATCGTAACTTTTACAAAAATCTTTCCACGCCATACCCGCCTTTATTGGCGATATCAGTTCATTAGGGTCTATTAGGTCTAACAATTCTTCAATATCAATAATATCAACCGCGGACCCTTTTGCTATAAGTTCTATTTCTTCCTTGCGTGTCATACGGTAGATAACCTCTGTCCAATAAATTCTTTAAACGTGGTACTACGAGAATTACTAATTTCTTCCCATGCAGTTTCAAATCCCATTTCCGACGCGTCTTTACCGCGGGTTAAAACCACACGTACATCTATTTCATATTGACGTAATCGTTGTTCAAGTTTTAACGCGTCGGGTCTGGCATCTTCGTCAAGAAAAATAATTATATTGGATACTTTTTCTTCTAAGATTTTTTGCTCAAGTGATGCCGGTAACGTTTTACCAAGTAACGGTATAGCATTGCGGCGAAGTGTGATAGCATCAAACATACCCTCACATAAAATTATTTGCTCACTCCAATCTACCATGTTTTCAAAACAGATAACATTTTTTGATACTGGAGGATTCTTATATTTCATTCCTTCTTCGTAAAAGAGTCGGGCCGTGAAGTAATTGAGCTGGTTGTCTCTATCATATGAAGGAAGTATAATTCTATTAGCGTACGGACCTTCTGTGCAAAACCCCATGCGGTATCGTAAAATGTCATTTGATGTAATTCCCCGATGTTTAAGATAACTAATTGCGTGATAATATGAGTAATTTTTTTCTACTTTCCACAATGGTTTATACTCGGGTGGAAGCCGAAGTGCTACTTCTGCGGTGGTGGTCTTAAACTTATGAAGATCAACGTCCCCGAATTCATTTCTAAATTTGTTTAAAAGATCTTTAGAGATATTGAGTTTCTTTAATAACCAAATAATATGACCACCCTTACTACCGCATATCCAGCATTTCCATTTATTACTTAATATATTAATAGATAATTTCTTTTTGTGCGTATGACAAAAAGGACAAGCAAATAAATACTCGTCCTTTTGTTGGGTGTAATTACCTAATATTTCTTGTAGAAGTGTAAGTATAGTCATACTTACAATCTAACATCAAACACCACCTTTGTCAACTGGTATAGCTTTTGTTGTTAACTCAAAAAAATGTTCTACGTCCATTACTACATATGTTTTACTACGATTTCTTTTAAAGAATAGCAATGGTTGGGTACCATCTTTAACATTTTTTTCTGCCTGTTCCAACGAGGCCCAGACGTTTAATTTTTCTTGGTTTTTACACTCAGGAGAATACGGAAACACTTTCCGTGCAGCAGGAGATAGTTTAATATCAGTCCCCGAGTCACCCATGAGCGTAGATACTACGTCATCTGGTTCTAGCTGTGGAAAGTGTTCCAGTATTAAGTCCCGTACAGCGTTTTGTAAACGCTTGCCCTTATTTTTGGCCGAACGAGTTTTCATATAACCTCTTTAATTATTTAATTAACCGTTTAATCCCGCGGGCGATGGTCCGGCGGCTGAGCCATTTACTCTACCCTTTGATAACTGTGGTAGTTTACCAGCAAACGTACTATCTTCTTTTAACCAATTATATTTTTGAAGTAGCGTACTTGCATTACGTGTATCGCTAACCGTTGTGAAACGATTGTTTGATAAGTACGTATCACCTTTTACAACACCCTTGTCCAACCAACGACTCAATGAATACGTATTGTCAGGACTTCCAGGCACTTTACCGCCACCGCCGTAACGGAATGCACCTTCTACATTTCGCTTAAATTCCGTTTGCACTTGGTCAGGCGCCGAGGTAGATCCGGCTGACCACGAATTACGTGCTTCACCATCCAAAAAGTTCACACCATCCTTTGCACCGACTTCAGCAGCTTGTAGACTACGTACGCGTCCAACGTACGTGTTTGCACCTGCCCCGTTGTATCTTTCTTCCAATGTCATATTATTCTCCGTAATTAGGTATCAAACCTAATAATAAATATCTGGTTAATATCAAAAGTACGTTGTATTGGGTTTGCAAATTTTGCAACTGCCAGTAATTCATACTTATCATTATATAACCCAACCGATGTTACATACGGTTTTATTATTCTAGACGACATCAAATTGTATAAACTATATATATTACTACCACTTATTGGTTTTATATTCTCTCGTATCAGTGATGCCGTTATTTCCCCAGTAGCTTGATATGAGGCGTTCATAGATGGATTAAACACGGACATATTATAATCGGTGGGTTTTAATGTAACTATTGCTTCATGACGATAGTATTTGACATCACTTTCGTAATCTACATACAGTACTGACCCACTTATTAACTTCATTCCCTGCAATCCGATATTCGTGCTAACCGAACCGGTATCATGTTTAATAACTGCTATCCCTTTAGAATAGAATATATTTCCCACAAACGTACCTGTGCCCGATTGACTCACGTAGAGATTCCCTACCGAGTCGTCCAAGACGACCTTTCCTGCCTCATCTATAGTTAACGAAAAACTACCTGGACGTATTCTATCGCCATAAAATGTTTGACTAACACTTACCACAAATAAATCGTCAGGCAATCCGCTCATACTAGACGTGCTAAATTCGCCATTACTATAAAAATATCCTCTGTCATAAAACAAATGTTTTATGGATCTATGTAAAGAATATTCAAGAAATCCGGTATCCTCGTTTTCTGCCCCAACGGTGTATCTATCGGACGAATCGTAATACGAATTTAGACTTGCACGATTTACAACAACTGCACCTTGTAAATAATCAGGAGAAGTTATTTCCATGCCGTACGACGAAGACACCATTTCCCATGACATGGGAGCCGAATTGTATACGTCTTGTACGGAGTAATCTTTTTTTCCAACAGTCCCGAACATTTTCATATTTTATTTCCCAATAAATAACTGACCACTTCCCATATACATAGTATACAAGTTGTGGTCAGTTAATTTTTATGGCTTAGTTACCAATTAGAAATCAAGACGAACCCTCAATAAAACTTCCTCGTCAAAACTCTTTGGCACAGGCTTGCTTAATTTTGCAACTGCCAACAATTCGTTTTCTTGATTGTACAAACCAACAGTTGTTATGTATACTTTTGGACTATTTTTAAAGTCTGCATAAATTAACGCACCCGTATCTGGGTTATAGAATGTCGGATTGTTTGAATAGTTGTACTGTTTATTTCTCAACCGAACGAAATAATGGGTTGATGAGATAGTTTCTGCTGAACGTGCTTTGAATGCCCGTCCGCCCTTTGTTGCCAAATTAAGAGAGATAAATAATCCTGCGTGGTTAAACGCAGACTTTTCAGCTCCATACGTAATATTTGATGAGTGCGTAACTGGCGCCATTGGACGGATAGCAATAATTTTATTAGCCGAGAAAATATTACTATCATAAAATGGAGTGGCCAGTTCTATAGTATTCGGACCAACCGTATTTCCCGATGTATTAGCATATAATCCTACGTCACTACAAACTGCATTTGGGTTTAATACAATCAGTCCAAGATCTGGGTATGCAATCCCGAATCCAGATCCACTAAACGCAGTGGAACTCGTGGCCGAACCAGCAGTACCGTCTAATGCACCGGAAATAATTGCAAATGCTCTTCCGGCCTTGGTAGTTGACGTAAGTGTTGCAGATAAACGAGCCTCCCCACTGTTGTCAATATATGTACGAATTCCGTTTGCGCCAGACAATGGAAGTTCCCAATTACCTGGGTCCAGTTGTTCACGCATTCTTGCTCGTTGAATATTGATGACATAGATGTGGTCGGATTCTACACCATTGAACGTAAACTTAGTATCACTTGGATCAAGTAGTAAGTTTCTATATTGACTATAGATTGCCTTTGATGCAAGTGTGGATACTTGATTTTCTGCTAAACTGGGCGATCCACCGCCGTTAATGTGTCCGTATGCAATTGAAAACTGTACTTCTGCGGTAGCAGACGATTCACTTGGATTCAAATTATATACGTCAAAATAATACTCTTTACTGAACGGAATCTGATTTTGTGTGTCAATATATAATTCAGATGTTAATGACCCCGTATCACTTGACCACATCCCAGTTGTAATAACTGTTGGATAGGCCTTTACGATATCATCCGGTGAAAATGTAGTATAAATACTCATATGGATTTCCTATTAGGTAATAGTTGCTGGATTGATTGTCACTGGGATAGTGATTGTTGCTCCCGTCTGATTTCCAATGATTACCAACTGTGTTTCAGTCCGTTGAGTTACGTCACGTGGTCTAATGGTAAAGTCTAGTCCTCTTACAACCACTGCATTGGTCATTGGGATGTCACCAAAGAATACAGGAACCGTACTTGTTCCAGGTACCGGAGTACTACTTAGTACCGCGGCTTCTCCATCGTACAATATTGCAGTGTATCCAAACGTCGGACCATTCAATGTACCGTCACTGGTCGTTGGCTTAATGTTAAACGATGGGTTTGCAGTTGAACTGTATGTGAGTGTAATAGCCGCAGTTCCCACTTGAATTGTCGGAATTGCGTTTGTACCTCTGTCAAGCGTTACCAATTTATATCTCAAATTCTGAGTTTCGTCTGGTGAAGCTTCAACAATTGGCATACGTTCAATTGCACTACCATAATATGCAGTTCCAAGTGGATGTGCAGTATCATACAATCCGTAGTCAATTTCATCATCTGCGACTGCAAACTGTGTGACGTTAAAGGCCGACCGACCCATTGCCAATAACTCTCTGCCCTTTTTGGTTAAAATAGCATCCACGGTAATTTCATTTCCCGTTAAATATCCCATACGTATCAACTCCGATTATAAGAGGTCTAATATAAATATATAGTGTTACAATTTAAGTAACATTTAATTGTCCACCGCCGCCCGTAATTATTTCTTCATTGGTTTGCGTGGAAGCGACAACCAGATCAGTTCCTTCACTCAAGAATACTTGAATTGGCGGGAGTCCGTCAATTGTAGTATTTATGGTATTTTTACAACCCAAATAGTTTCTTCGTTTTGTTGCAGTTGTATTACTTCTAAAATACCTATAATGCTTTCTAAGATATCCCCACGGAACTCTGCGTTGGATTTGAATTGCAAAATAATACATTGATATAACGAATCCAATTTTCTCTACAGGCGTTAAATTATTTATAGTGTAATATAAACGACCTTCCAGTGGCAAAGAATCTGATATTAACGTTACTATAGGATCAACGACCTGTGCTATATTTGGTGTATCTATCGTAACATCTATGAGCACCCCGTCATTGATATCGGGCGCTTGATTTAATCCACGGTTGACATCCGCATCTCTGGCTTCCGACGATCTATACAGTCGTATTCTAATCCCCGACGTATTTGCCTGTACTGCTAGTAATGCCGCTATATTTTGAACGATGAAATCGCCCTTGACGAAATAATTTGCGGATATATTCTCTATGTTATAATTATCAACGAATCTGTTTGGAAAATCAATTGCGGAATCAAGTGCAACATTCGTAAGTTTATAATTTGTTAATACCGGATCTGGAATGGTGTACGTGTCAAATACCACCCGCCGTGGTTGATAATCAATTTCCGGTATAAATCGTATCAGTTCCCAGTTATTTCTATCTAACGACGGCGGCGTGAACGACGGAACACTGCCTGAATAGTATCTAACGTCTTCGTCAGGTTTAACGTATGCGGGGCGTGTGGTAAATGCATAGTATTTTTTATTACCGGCACGTGAAGCTATAACGGTTTCTTGCCGCAAACTACCCGTGTCGCTTGGTAAAACGTCTTGTAATACTACATCATAAATATTGTAGGATGTACCAAACGACCACGTAGTGATACCTTCAAAATATTGTTCTTCATAATTCCATGCTTGATTTAATGGACGAATGTATGCAAGTTTCTTATTGACTATAGGAAACTTATATACCCCCTCTGGATGGTTGAAAAATGTGTATACACCCATATCTCTAAAATCTGCGGTGGGTGGTATGTCGTATACCGCAGGTAGATATATACTTCTCGTGCCACCATAACGAGCCTTTTCAATTTCTAACGCCAATAGTTTTCTTGGATAAATTCTGTCAAACGGTTCCGCACCAGGTGATCCATTGTGCTTGTCGTTATACGGAATTTTATTCATTTCATAAAAATTTTGGTCAATCGTAGCAGTTATTGTATTATAATCAGTTGCTATAATAATGTTATCTGCGGTATTGAGTGTGCCCTCTATTTGTGAAATATCACCACTAAGTACGTCAGTTGTCATGCCAATTGATGATGTAAGCAGTGACGTTGTACCAGTGATTTGTAGTGTACGATCAATCTCGGTTTCTAATAACGTGTAGGTTCCAATCGTTTCTGGTTGCGGTTCTACCAAACCAGATACCGTATATGTAGCGCTGTAGTCTGGATTACTACCCGTGAGGGAACCTGCTGCGCGCAATGTTCTTCTTGATTTATTACCGTATAACCGCGTATCTTTTACAAGAGGAATTCTTGTTTGTTCAAGTATAGATTGTTCAATGATAATCCCCTTCAACACAGAGGCACGTGATGGTATAAAATAATCTACCACTTGATCCATTACCGACGAAACTTCCGATAAAATTCGGATATATTGATTCATATCCACGTCTACATAATAGTATCTATTATAGTATTTCCGCAGAGATTCTAATGATCGTCCAAAATTCTTATAAAGAGTTGTTGGAACTCCAAGCGCAGTATTGATATTTTCTATACCAAAATTACGAATTATATTTTGATTTATAATTTCAGTGGGGGAATTGGCCAAAACTATTTTATTTCGTCCTCTAGCAATCTTTTTATCGTGTGGACGGAACACGCTCTTTGTTTTATGAAGTCTCTTTACTCCATTCTTATCGGAGAAATTGGTAGGATGATCTACTAATTTAATTTTATTAGAAACATATGATGTCACGCCAATTGTAGGAACTAACTGACGAATCGTTCTATTAAATCTTGCAATACTCCCCGTAGAAACATTTGATGCTGAGATGTATCGTAATTCCACCGATGAGGATGGCGCTTCATTTAATAGGAGTGAACCGGTTGCAAGAGAACCTGTATCAATTTTGTTGAATGATAACTGTACGAGTAGGTTATCTACCGCCGATGTATATGTGTCGCCTGCATTGGATCCTGGGTCAAATGCCGTATTGATTATGACTTCATCGGAGAGTAGGTCGTCCCACAGTCGTATTTCGTCTATAGTTCCTACGAACGACGAACTACCAAAAAACGATCCACTTCCACCAATATACAACTCATTCGTATTTTGCCAGTCGGCGTTGAATGAAGCAGATTCAGTTGCAAACGAATCAAAGAATATATCCGACTCTTCTGTTTTTACAATTCGGAGACTAGACTCTTCCGTACTAGATCTTATTGCAACACTAAATAACTCATTATTAAATATTTCTTCGTACCCCGTCGTCATCACGGTGCCACCAAGATTATCAAATAGTACTACTTTTCCAATTGCAGGGATCGTCGGATGTGGGATTGCCGCAAGTTCCCAGCCAAGATCACTATTAACAATTGTGGTAAACTTATTATTATCTAATGCCACGTGCATCTGCAACGTCTTTGCGCCCGTTGCCATAGGAATTGTTATATATGGCGAAACAGAACTACTTTGCGCAATCGTCGTCTCACCAAAATATATTCCGTTTGAATACTCATCAAATATACGGAATGACCCAGATGTTGCAATTCCCGTTTCTTTAGCTGAGATCAGTGAATTGTTAAATCCAAGAACTTTAATTAATGTTAGTAGTGATGTTCGTGATCCTTTTGATTTTGCAAAAAACGGAAGATTGTGTAGTAATCTTTTATAGATTTCTGCCGTAAGATCTCGGCGAGGTTCGTCTGCTTCCGTACCAAGTATGTTATCCGCTAGATTATAGATAGAGTTAATAGTCGGCATCGTGAACCCAACGGATTCAGCAATTTCATTAATTAAATCCTTTGACAATCCAGTATTCGGGTCTAGTCCACGGTCATATATGTACGGGAAATGATCCACATATGGTTTTAGCGTGTCAAAGAAATGTCCAATCATTGTAACAAATGTTATATACGAAGAGTTTTCTTCGTGCTCTCGCACATGTGTTGGAATCGTATTAACTAAATTATTTTCGTTGAATTCATCGTACCGTTGCCCAATCTCAATTTGCGTAGTATACCATTCTTCGGCAACTTCACTATACACAGGTGCTATACTATTCCCTATCTTCGGCCAGTATGATGACGAATTAAACTCCGTTGCATTATCTGCATACCACGCAGATGCCGTATATTGCGAGTTTGCTCCCGATGTAAAATATAAATGTTGCTCATACCGATCAAACGAACGAATGATATCTTCCTTTTCCTTTGCATATTGAGCACTTTTATCTTGAATAAATACTGCGGCAGCAGAGGAAGTTTGCATTGAATACACCGATGACGATAAAAATTGTTGTCGGTTATATTCGGTAGTTTCTATAAGTTTTAGTTTTTCACGGAATGCCGATACCCGCATAGCAGCAGATCCATAAAATACAAATTTATTATAATCGGTAAAATCTAGATTTAGTTCTGCTGACTTGAAATCGTACGAGTACCATCGTCTAAAGATTTGATCCTCAAACGTTCTATTTTTGTAGATGTCTTCTGAACCAACTGAACCAGTTTGTAGAGATAATAAATTCAGTGTAACATTATTTAGTACTTTACCTAAATTCAAGTCAGTGTTTACTGCTAAATTTTTCGGCCGGAGGTATGGTGTTTCGTCTATTGCCGGTGCAAATCTTACTCTAATTTTATCAATTAAAGTTTTTGCAACTTCTCTACTTAAAAATACAGACGTTTGTGGCTCTATTTCTTCGGGAACCGGTTGAAGTAATTTCAATTGAATCGTCTGTACGCCGTTTATATCCGGTGCACCATATCTATACGCCAGTGCCACGGTTTGTTTATCTTCACCGTAGTTTAATAACGTTTTCAGCTCTCGTTCTTCATCAACGTAATTGGTTAGTATAGAACTTAAAAATGCATACGATGCACTGATTAAGGGCTCTGAGATATTTACATCAATTAAGTTTGTTTTAACTTCAAACGGATAGTTTAATGTTATATTTTGTTCTTGGGTAGAGACAGGAAGTACTCTTATGTTTATGGGATAATTAAGTCCGATTTTTATTGGTTCGGAGTTATAATTAACATTACCTGCAACTGGATTTAATGGTATTGTGTCGTACTGAACGGGCTGTAATTCTGAGGGATTGACAGCTAAGTATGTTCCATCCAATACACCGCCGCCTTCGGTACGGACGACTCCTGCCCTATATGCAGCTGCTGTTGCTGGGTAGCCAACTTCGTCCACCCACACATATCCGCCATCTGCTCTGGCTATTCTAACGTATTTATCCGGTATGTTATTTCCCACCTCAAAGGCAACGGCTTCTTGTAAGGATATACGTCGGTATCTACGATTATTATAAAAAATTTCGTCGTCTGCCATATTATTCTATTCTCACGCTGCGTGGAAAATACAGTGGTTGATACTTCTGCGTTATTGGATTTTTAGTTACGAGTTTTCCGTTTACTAAATTTCTGGCAGTTATAGATATGTCCGTAAATACTTCTCTACTAAACCCCAAATCCATCAAGGAATTATTTAATAAAATATCAATTTTTACATTTTCCATCGGTTTCAATATTTTAGTAACTTCTCTACTGTCAATTCCTGTGTCACGGGTTGGTACATCTACCCCAAAATTCAAATAAAACACAAGATGCGAATACGTTAATTTTAATTCTATATCAGCATTACTTGTTATATTTTTTATGTTCAATGTTTTGATATACAAATCAGTTGATCCCAACTTATACTGTATTTGCGTTGGGGAAAAACTTGGAGTTAAATCATACGTTATCATATCTGCTATATTTACCACCTCAACCTGATTGGTGGTAGATAATTTGTACGGGGTATATTGTTCTAAATACGGAATTTGACCAGTGGTAGAATTTTTTATTGGCATATTTAAATTTCCGTTATATTAACATTTAGTTTAACAACAGAATCTCCGTCACCCAACTTATCATACAATGGCGGCGTTACGTTTAAAGTAAATGTAGTTGAATTTCTAGCGTCTACTACAAACTTAGGCGGGTTTATAAAAACTTCAGAGTTTGTTTCAAACGAAATTTCAAACGTGGTTGCATAAGAAGGATTTACTGCTTTTATAGACACCGCCATTGGATATTGATCTGATCCTCGTTGATACACAAAGTTAAGTGCTGTGCGTAGATCAGGCTCAAAACTTACCAGTGTGACAGGTTCCCAACAAACCCCACCACCGGAATACTTGCTACTTTTATAATTGGCGGGAATTGGTTGTGGTTTTGAACTTCCATCGACACAGTTTCTCCATAATACTGGCTCGGGTACCACCTGCGGAGGTACTATAGGAGCAGGTGCTATAGGAGCAGGTACTATAGGAGCAGGTACTATAGGAGCAGGTGCTATAGGAGCAGGTGTTGATACACCGGACGACGGTGGACAGAGCCTACTATTTGGT
>ENA-OSIY01001444-OSIY01001444.1-marine-metagenome-genome-assembly--contig:-NODE-1444-length-12695-cov-8.075210_pt1 | contig 12695 bp, 21 predicted proteins | sample MGYA00237884_ERZ534233 | MGnify/ENA primary metagenome ERZ534233 (study PRJEB26412, sample SAMN06343840) | marine metagenome | isolation source: estuarine water | place: USA: Columbia River Estuary... | reverse complement strand
GTGAACTTGGCATTAAAAGAGCTATTGATAAATTAGCTGGTAAATATTATCACGAAGATGTAGAGCAAATTGATGAGATTTCAAGAGATTTAGCTGACCGTTATGTGAGTAAGGTAACTCAACAACAAGTGCAAAAACAAGGTATGCAACCTAACATGTATGACAAGTTACCTAAAAATAGACAACAAGGTGTTTCTAATGCGCTTAAAAGAACATTAGTTAAATCACCAGTTAAAGAAGAAACAGTTGAAGAATCTAAGGCACATAAAGTATTAGCAACATTCATGAAGAATCGTGAAGTTGCACAAAGAGCTTTTACTGGTCAAAATAAACCAAAAGGACCAGATTCTATTATGGCTAGAAATAAACATATTAATGATTTAATGAAATCTCAAGTAAAAGAATCTAGGAAAGCTGAGATTATAAAGGATATTATGAAGAAGAAAAAGTCAGAAAAATTTGAACCGGATCCAGTATTATCAGATACTAAATCCAAGTCAGACCTGACTGCATAATTAAATGGTTGATGGCATAAATATATCATCTAACAAGTAAAAAAATAGGAGAAATAACATGGCTTTATGGACAAGTGCGGATACCGCAGCAGGAGCACCTAAATTTCCAGGCGTTCCTAGTAATGTGGCTAATACTGGTAATACAGTATCAGCTAGTGGGTCACAATTATATGGAAATACAACAGCATCTGTTTTTACCACAGGCGCAACAATTGGTTTGTTTGGTGTATCAGCAAACGAAATGCAAGGTAACGGTAATGTATCAACTGTAACAGTAACAAATGCTGGTACTGGTGGTATGGCTTTACCAGCAGTAACAATATTTGGTGCAAATACAACACAAGGTACTGCAACAGTTAATGCTAAAGTAGTAAGTGCAACTGTAATTTCAAGAGGTACTGGCTATGCAAATGGTGAAATTTTATATGTAAATGGTGGAACAAATACAGCAAGAGCTCAATTAACTGTTACTGATATTATTTCTGGTAATGGTGCTCTTTTAACTCTTTCAGTTACTACAGCTGGTAAATACTCAACAGTTTCTGCAGCTAATGTTGTTTCGTTTTTATCAAACTCTTCAGTTACGGGTGCTGGTGCAACTGCCAATGTTCGTTGGGGTATTGAATCTGTAACAACAAATGCAGCTGGCGAAGGATATAACCGTTCAACTGTTACTGCAACAGCCTCTGATGGAAAAGCTTTAACTGGTACAGCCTTAACTGTTGAATTAACGGGTCAAGACGGAGCTTCATCTGCAACTGCTGGTTGGAATTTAAGAACTGTTGGTTCAGGTGGTCGTGCTGGTCGTGAATCTTATGAGTGCTTAGTTGCTATGGGTTCAATGACTGGTGACGGTACTGACGACGCTAACTTCGCAGAGTAATGGATTTACAAACGATAATTGCACAGGGGCCTGATATGCCTCTTACCATCACAGACCAAAAAGTCCGTGATGTGGCTAATTATCACTTAAATAATGAGTTGGATGAGCCGGTTCTTTCTCCAGAATCTGGAATACAGAAAATTCGTAAGGTGTTGGCTCGATTTAGTATCGAAATACCAGCACTTTACGATTCTGATCCAGAAGGTGATGAAGTTGTTATCGATTTAGAGGAGAACTATCACCTCTATTTCATTTATTATCTTACTGAAGATGATTTTTATGAATTCTATGCTGAAATTGTGAATGATGAAGAGCTAGATGAAATTATATCGGACGAGGAAGAAGACGAAGAAGAATAATGTCCTTTGATGATTTAAATAATGATAATGTGCTAATGTTTGCAGTAAAAGCTTATAATAGTCCAAATTGTGTTATGAGCGAATATAAAGATGATATGAAGCGATTCAATTATCTTAAAAGATTATTTAAAAGATACCGCAAGGTTAATGAATTAAGAGAACGATTAGTCCTTAATCATATTGTTGTGTTATGTAATGTATTTGGACCAGAGGCAGCAACACGCCTACTATTCTACAAAATGGCCAAGGATGATTTCCCAGCACTTAAAACATATTTGTTGTTTTTAAGTGTAATGCCCGAAAGAATTAAAGGAATAAAAGGTGCCGATATAATTTCATCCGAAATACCAATTGATTTTAAAGTAGCCGAAGTGCTCAGAGATATTAAATGACCAATGAATTGAAAAAAGAATGTGGCATAGGAATGTATTGGTGTAATACTGACCAAAAGTGTAAGCCCATGCAAGAAGACATGCCAGCAAATGTTGCTGGTGGTGGTAATATTGCTGGTATAGGTGTTGGTGCTCAAGGCGAACCTGGTGTGAATAAGAAAAAAGGATTGACTCCATTCTTATCATTTATTCGTAGAAAGAAACCTCAATAATGTGGATGTTATCATTTATTCCTGATTCTTGGTTGGTATTAGCTGTTCATATTATATTTGGCCTTGGTGTTCTTGGCCTTGCATTGACATGGGTATTTGGTAATATTTTAGACCACTTTACTTTCATATCACCCTATGTTAAACTAATTCGTTCATTAAGTATTGTGTTATTTGTTTCTGGTTTATATTTTGAAGGTGGTATTGGTGCTGAAACGGAATGGCGAGAAAAGGTTGCTGCCCTAGAAGAAAAAGTTAAAATAGCTGAAACGCAATCAAAAGAAGCTAATATTAAACTTCGTGCTAAAGTCCTTGAAAAAATCAAAATAATTCAAAAAAATGTGGTTAATAATAAACAAGAAATAAATACACATAAAGTTATTATTGATTCTGAATGTAAATTGAATGATAAAGCTATTGATATTTACAATAGTTCTATTAAGAATGGCACAAAATGAAAAAATTAATACTGATTACATTATTACTAACTGGTTGTGCAACAAGTGTTCCTGTAAGGATGAATTTTCCCCAGGCACCTGAACCATTATTAAAACCAGCAGAAGAATTACAACCATTGGATCCAAATAAAAAGAAATTATCTGATTTACTTGAAAATGTAAATAATAATTATGGCGAGTATCATAAACTAAAAGAACAAAATGATGCCTGGATTGAATGGTATAATAGTCAACGAAAAATATTTGAGGAAGTAAAATGAAAAAGATATTATTGGTATTATTTTTATTAACATTAACTGGTTGTGCAACAATCCAACAAACTACACTATACAAAGCCTGGAACATGGCTAAGTTTGATAACAACGAGTATATGTTAGTGAATACTGTTAGGACACAAGCAAACCTAGGTTCGGCTAAATGTGGAACACCAGAAATTGTTCCTGTGGTAGATAATATCTATTTTAAATCTATTGAATTGAAAAATTATTCTCAATCGATTCCACAAAACGAAGAAACAGTTAAAATGTCTTTTGAATTATCTGAAATCATTAAAGGTCTTAATGAAAGATATCACTCTAAAGATCCTGTGAGTTTAAATTATTGCACCACTAAATTTGGCATCATTGAAAAAAATGCCGTGATTATTCAAAATGTTATAGGAGCTAAACCAAGATGAGTTTATTAAACGAATTATTACAATCTGAAAATTCAGCCGTAGTGGATTTTGCCAGGGAAGCTCAAGATTTAAAAAATCAATATGAAGAAAATAGTATTACCGGAAGTGAATATAAAGAATTACTTCTTGATTTAGAACACAGTAAAGCTATTGCAGCTGCCGCTGGTGATTTAGAAACAAAAACAAAACTTAATGAGTTAGTTTCGAGTTTAATTAATGTAGCATCACTTGCACTATAAGGGATAGTAAATGACAGAATATGTAGCAAAATCTTTAAAATTAGATAAAGAAGATTGGATGACCAAAAAATGGCGTCCGATGATGGCCATTGTTTATATGATGATTAATCTATTCGACTTCATTATTGGCCCAATTTTATATAACATTTTACAGTTTCATAATCCAGGACAAATGATTGGAATGTGGATTCCACTAACACTTCAAGGTGGTGGATTAATTCATATTGCCTTTGGTGCTATTCTAGGCATATCAGCCTGGACTCGTGGTCAAGAAAAAGTAGCCAGTATTAATAATGGATTAGACCCCAATGGATACACGGCTTCTCCTGTGGCTCTTCATTCTTCAGAACCAGCTCCACGCAACAGTCGAATGGATGGTTAAATATGTCAATAGATAACGAAGATATTAATGATTTAAAATTGGGCGTTGGATTGCTTACAAGAGATGTTGAGCAAACTAATACCCTTTGTGAAAAACTTTCTGAATCTATTGAGAAGCTTCAAGAAGTAAATGTCAATATTTTGAGAATGATTACCTTACATGAATTAAAACACGACCAACACGAGAAATCGGAAGCAGAAATGAAAGATGATATCAAAGAACTTCATTCAAGAATTACTACCGTTACTCGTGAGCTCCATGAGCGTATCGACCAGGTAGAATATCATATTACTTCCCGAATCGATGACCTTCGCTCAGACCTTATTAAACATAAGGAAAATGATAAAGTTAAAATTAGAGATTCTGTGGCAGAAATTGAAAAATGGAAATGGATGATTCTTGGTGGAGTATTAATGGCAGGATTTTTATTAGGCAAACTTCAATTGCCAGCCATACTTTCTTTTATAAAGTGATTGACATTTCTTAAAAGTTGTGTTATAGTATGGTTCTATGTCGCTTATTACAGATTCAAAATACCTAAAGTTAATTTCCCTTCGCTTAAGAAACTTTAAGCAGAAGAATGATTACCTTTGGAACTTCTCTTGCCCTTATTGTGGTGATTCTAAAAAACATCACACCAAAGCTCGTGGTTATGTTTTTCAAAAAAGTAACAATCTATTCTACCGATGCCATAATTGTAGTATCGGCACAACTGTTGGTAATTTAATTTACCATGTTGACCAATCCCTTCATAAAGAATATACTATGGAAAGATATACCGATGGTGAAAATGGAAATTCTAATTATAAGAAACCTACTTTTGATATACCATCACCAAGATTCGATAAGATAGAAAAACAAAAAGTATTTGAACATGCAGAATTTTGTGATAAACTCCCACAGGGCCATTTTTGTTTAACCTATTTGGAAAAACGAAAGGTTCCTAAAGAACACCTTTCACGGCTTCTATTCACTTCACACTATAAACAATTTATTGATGCTTTAGTGCCTAATCATGGAAAACAATTGGTGAATGATGCTCGCCTTATTATTCCTTATTATAATGAGTATAATGATTTAATTGCTGTATCCGGCCGTGCATTGGAAAATAGTGATAAGACTTTAAGATATATTACCATTCGTACCAATGAGAATGATAACAAATTAATCTATGGAATGGATCGTGTGGACTTATCAAAGCCTGTCAAAATTGTTGAAGGTCCCCTTGATAGTTTATTTTTGAATAATTGTGTAGCCTCGGGAGATGCTCACTTAACAACTGTTGCTAAAAGCATCAATGCTCCCAAGAAAATAATTATATTCGACAATGAACCTCGTAATAAAGAGATTGTGAAAATGATAGAAGATGCAATCAAATCGAATCATAATGTTGTCATTTGGCCGAATATGCTTACGGGTAGTAAAGATATCAATGAAATATATTTATCAGGAATACCTTTGGATGAGATTGAAAGTATTATAAGTAGAAGCACCTTTTCAGGCTTAGAGGCGCAAACAAACTTTGTATTTTGGAAGAAAATATAACACACATAACCCGTCACATCTTGCGTTTAATCTTACTGTAATTTTTTAATAATTTGGAGTTTTTGGATGACTAATATCGTTCACGATATAAAGATAGACTATTCTCGTGATTCTCTTTTTGATGAGCTTGGGTTAAAAAGACTTAAAGAATCATATATGCGTGAAGATGAGCAGTCACCTCAAGAAAGGTTTGCATATGTATCAAAAACTTTTGGATCTAATTCGGAACATTCACAACGGCTTTATGATTACGCTAGTAGGCATTGGCTTTCTTATTCTACTCCTATCCTTTCTTTCGGTCGTAGCAAGCGTGGTCTTCCTATTTCTTGTTTCTTACCTTATTTGGACGATTCAGCAGAAGGTCTTGTTGAAACATTATCGGAAGTAAATTGGCTTTCAATGCTTGGAGGCGGTGTTGGTATTGGCATTGGTATTCGTTCAACCGATGATAAGTCTGTTGGTGTAATGCCACATCTCCGAACATATGATGCTTCATCTTTGGCTTATCGCCAAGGCCGAACCCGCCGAGGTTCTTATGCAGCTTACCTAGGCATTTCGCATCCAGATATTATGATGTTCCTTGAAATGCGTAAACCAACTGGCGACCAGAATATGCGTTGCTTAAATCTACACCATGGTATTAATATCACCAATGATTTCATGCACATCATCGAAAGGTGTATGATTGACCCAAATGCGAATGATGATTGGGAATTAAAAGACCCACATAATGGCGAAGTGCGTGAAGTTGTTTCAGCAAAAGCCTTATGGCAATCCATCCTTGAAATGCGTATGCAAACAGGTGAACCCTATATTCACTATATTGATACAAGTAATGAAGCCATGCCTCAATGGCAAAAAGATTTAGGTCTCAAGATTCGCCAATCAAACCTATGCTCTGAAATTATTTTACCAACAGATGGTGATAGAACAGCTGTATGTTGTTTATCTTCACTCAACTTGGAATATTATGATGCTTGGAAAAATAACAAACACTTTTTAAAAGATGTTGCAGAGATGCTTGATAATGTCCTACAACATTTTATTGATAATGCACCTAGACAAATCAAAAGAGCCAAATATTCTGCCACTCGTGAAAGAAGTATTGGTGTTGGTGCTCTAGGATTCCATGCGTACCTACAAAAGAATAATCTACCATGGGAAAATCCAATGACTGTTGGTCGTAATAAGGCCATGTTTAATCATATTAGGAGTAAATTGAATGAAGCAAATCAAGAATTGGGTGCAGAGCGTGGTGAAGCGCCTGACGCCAAAGGCACAGGTAATCGCTTTAGTCATCTTATGGCTATTGCTCCTAACGCTAGTTCATCAATCATTATGGGTAACACTAGCCCTTCTATTGAGCCTTATCGTGCTAATGCTTATCGTCAAGATACATTAAGCGGGTCTTTCTTAAATAAGAATCGTTATTTGGATGATATCATTAAAAAGAAATGTGAAGAAGATTCTAAACTAGATTACAATGAAGTATGGTCTTCAATTATTGCAAATGATGGTTCGGCACAACATTTAGATATCCTTGATGATTGGCAAAAAGATGTATTCAAGACATCTATGGAAATTGACCAGCGTTGGGTTATTCAACATGCAGCTGACCGCCAAGAGTATATTGACCAAGCACAGTCGCTGAATGTATTCTTTAGACCAGATGTAAATGTAAAATATCTTCATGCAATTCATTTCTTGGCATGGAAACAAGGGTTGAAAACATTGTATTACTGCCGTTCTGAAAAGATTGGTAAGGCTGATAAAGTAGCAAAGAAAATTGAAAGACAAGTAATGCAAGAAATCGACTTAAAACAATTAGCAACAGAAGAAACTGTTTGCATAGCATGTGAAGGATAGCCATGACCAAGAAATACGATTATAGAATTACAGACGAAAGAACCAGTTTTAAACCATTTAACTATCCTTGGGCTTATAACGCATGGTTAGCTCATGAGCAATCCCATTGGTTGCATACTGAAGTTCCAATGGCTGAAGATGTAAAAGATTGGAAGAATAAACTGACGCCATCACAGAAACAATTTTTAACACACATCTTTCGTTTCTTTACACAAGGCGATATAGATGTTGCTGGCGGTTATGTAAAGAATTATCTACCGTATTTTCCACAACCAGAAGTAAGAATGATGTTACTAGGATTTGCAGCTCGTGAAGCACTTCATGTTGCAGCCTATTCACATCTAATTGAGACATTAGGTCTACCTGATACAACCTATAATCAATTCATGGATTATCAACAAATGAAGGATAAACACGATTATGTTACGGACATTAGTTCGAAAAATGGTGACCTTGAAGCAACTGCAAGGCACATCGCCGTATTCTCTGCTTTCACGGAGGGCATGCAGCTTTTTAGTTCTTTTATTATGCTCCTTAATTTTCCTCGTCATGGTATGATGAAAGGTATGGGACAAATTGTAACATGGTCAATCGTTGATGAAACCATGCACACAGAGTCCATGATTAAATTATTTCGAACCTATATAGAAGAAAACAAAGAGATTTGGAACGATGAATTAAAAGGCCAAATTTACACTATTGCAGAAAAGATGGTAGAGCTTGAAGATAGATTTATTGATTTAGCTTTTGAAATGGGCGATATGCCTGAATTAACCGCTTCAGATGTAAAACAATACATTCGATATATTTGCGATAGGCGCTTAATTAGTCTTGGTATGAAAGGTGTTTATAAAGTGAAAAAGAATCCATTACCATGGGTGGAAAATATGATTAATGCTCCAACACATACAAACTTTTTTGAAAATCGTGCTACTGATTACGCCAAAGGCGCATTAAGTGGTGATTGGGAAAATGTTTGGGGTGCAGCTGCCTAATATGAAAAAACTATTACTATTACTACTATTACCATTCACATCTCTGGCGAATCCCATTGATGATAAATGTCCACAATTTACACCCTATGGTGCACCAGTTCTTGAGCTAAAGAGTTCTGTATATCTTTGCAAAACAAACTATGCCATTCAATATGATACTGGCACCAAAACGGCTGTGTATGTCCTTGAACACATTACAAAGGCTGCAATCACCGGTCCTGCTAAACGCAAGGACGACTTTCGTCCTGACCCGGAGATACCAGTTACAGGCCAATCACAATTAGCCGATTATGCTGGTTTTCCATATGACCGAGGTCATTTGAGTCCAGCTGGAGATAACACACAAAATGATAAGATTATGTCAGAATCATTCTTTCTATCAAATATGGTTCCACAGGTTCCTAATAACAACCGTGGTATTTGGAAACAATTAGAATCTAATGTTCGAGCCTATGTTAGAAATTTTAATGATGTGTATGTAGTATCTGGCACCATCTATGACAAAGGATTCACAACAATTGGCCTAAATAAGGTTGGTGTTCCAACTCGACTATTTAAAGTCATTGTTGATACTAAAACATCAAAGGCTTCAGCTTATATTTTCCCTAATCAGGCCTTACCGGTTGCTGATTTAGAGAAGTTTAAGGTATCAATCAAAGAAGTAGAAAAAGCAACAGGTATCAACTTTAATCCAAAATTACCGGCTAATGCAACAACTTTAGAGACAAACAAATCTTGGTAACAATTGAACAATCTGCTGTCGTTAAAATAAAAAGTCTTTTGGCTGATGAAACTACAGAAGGTTTAAAACTTCGTTTATATGTTTCTGGTGGTGGTTGCTCTGGTTTCCAATATGGATTTACCTTTGATGAAAATCAGAATGAAGATGATTTTGTAATAGTTGAAGATGGCGTTACTTTATTAGTTGATGCCATGAGTATGCAATATCTTTCGGGAGCTGTTATTGGTTATAAGACCTCTCTCATGGGAGAACAATTTGAAATAAAGAACCCACAGGCACAAAGTAAATGTGGCTGCGGTTCTTCTTTTGCAGTATAATTTTTAAGGAGAAATACAATGTTAGAAACATTATTTTGGGTATTAGTAGGCGCATTAATTGGTTGGCATTTTCCACAACCAGCTTGGGCTGAAGCATTAGTGAAAAAGATTAAAGGTCTTTTCGTAAAGTAATATATGTCATATTCAGCTAAAGTTCTTGACCATTATGAGAACCCACGAAATGTAGGTAACCTAGCAAAAGATCCAAATATAGACCAATCTAAAGTAGGTGTTGGTATGGTTGGAGCACCGGCCTGTGGTGATGTGATGTCTTTGAGCATACTTGTCAACGAAGAAACAGGAATTATTGAAGATGCAAAATTTAAAACATATGGTTGTGGCTCTGCTATTGCTAGTTCTAGCCTTGTCACCGAGCTCCTCAAGGGCAAAACGCTGGCTGAGGCACAGGCCATCAAAAACACCGATATCGTTGAAGAATTAGCACTCCCGCCAGTAAAGATACATTGTTCAGTCCTTGCTGAAGATGCTATTAAAGCTGCAATCAAAGATTACGAACTTAAATGTTCGTGTAAATAATTTAACAAAATATTTTATGTCAAGTATCAAACATTCTTGTGACGAATGTAACTCCAAATTTATAATCCGATATGACGATAGGGCCTGTGATTCTGACCCGACCTATTGTCCTTTTTGCTCGGGATATTTGAACCTAAATACACTTGATAACAATCAACATGAGGAAGATGGATACGAAGATTGATGTGGACATATAATGGTAAAGCCTTCACACAAGAAATTGCTGAAGACTATTTTGGATTTGTATATTTAATTACTAATACCAAGACTGGTAAAAAATATATTGGTAAAAAGTTTTTGACCAAGGCTGGGTATAAACAAGTCAAGGGAAAAAGACGAAAGATTCGTAAGATATCTGATTGGGAAGAATACTATGGTTCTTCGAAGTACCTGCATGAGGATATCAAAGAGCTTGGAGTGTCAAACTTTACACGAGAAATACTTCATCTCTGTAAGTCTCGCTCTGAATGTGCTTATTTGGAATTAAAAGAACAGATAAATCGTGAAGTGCTGGAATCTGATTCGTTCTATAATGATTGGATACAAGTGCGAGTGCGAAAGGAACATCTGAAATCTATGAGGTAGCTAATGGTATTATTATCAAACCGGACACCAGCTATGTATAATAAAATAATACTCATTTCTAGCAATCTCAACCAAAATAGTTTCATTATTGCCAAAATATGCAAAAAGCCCTAGAAAAAGATATCATCAAGAATATAAAGTCTTGGCAACCAATTATTCGTAATGATTGGTGTATTAAGTTTTCGTTCTATAAAGATAGAGTGCTGTTATTTGTAGTGTCCACAATGACAGGAGAGACCGTGGTACGATACTTTAATGATGAAGATGAAGCATGTGTGTATATCAATTATATTTTGAATCAGGACGCAAAAATGAGACTTTGTAATACATAAATACAACATAATTAATCACTTTCTTTAGAGAGATACCATGGCAATTAGTCAAATAACAGCGAATTCAATTGCAGACGGAACAGTCGTTGCAGCCGAGATAGCTTCCGATGCAGTCACCACAGTAAAAATATTAGACAGAAATGTCACAGCCGCCAAACTAGCAAATACAGCAGTTACCACAGGCACCTACGGTGGTTCTACACAAATTCCAGTCATTACCGTTGACCAACAAGGCCGCTTAACATCAGCAGCCAATACATCATTAGTAGCCGTTTCTAATGGACAACTATCGATTACATCATCAAGTATTAGTGTGATACCAGATGCTCCAGCGTCCATTACACCCTATAAGATTCTAGGTCAAATTGTGGGTGTGGCCAATACAAATTCTAATGTGTATGTTGTTCCTGCTTCAACAAATACAGTCGTCAATTTAATTTCAATCTGTAACGGAACTGGAAGTGCAGTTCTTATTGATTTAGTGGCAAGACCTTCGACTGAAGCAGTCGCAACTAAACACTTTATTCTTAAAGCACTTACAATCCCTGCAGCTGATACATTAGTATTAGACACAGGTGTTGCATTACAAACTTCAGCAATACTTTCAGCCAATGTGACAGGTGCCAATGCAACCTCTTCAGCAGCTGGTGTTGCTATTCACGCATATGGAGTTGAAATCAAATAATGGCTAACGCACTTAAAATTTTAGGACAATTAAATCCTACGGCAAACACTCAAGGTAATGTGTATGTGGTTCCTGCTTCAACGGCAGCTATTGTAAATAACATTACAGTTGCAAATCAAACGGCAGCGAATGTTTCATACTCAATCATCGTAATGCCTTCAGGTTCATTTTCAGCAACGGCAGCCAATACATATTTCATTGTTCGTGGTGGTATAGTTCCGGCATCTGATACGGCAACATTAAGTTTAGGTGTTACATTACCGGCAGGTGCAATCTTAGCAGCCAACTCAAATTCAGGTTCAATTTCAATATCAGCGTTTGGTGTAGAGATTAGCTAATGGCTGAAATTAAGTATTTTGGTTCCGATAATAACGGCTCATTTGTTCGTCCGCTAAATTTTAGATTTCCAGCTGGATTGAATGCTGTTGGACCATCTGTATCTGTATCCTATCTTGTTGTAGCTGGTGGTGCAGGTGGTGGTAGGTCTAATGGTGGTGGTGGCGGTGCTGGTGGTTTTAGAACAGGCACATCTACATTATCTTTAGCTACTACTTATACAGCTACTGTAGGTTCTGGCGGTGCTGGTGCAACTTCAAGAACTGTTCAAGGCTCAAGTGGTGTTGATTCATCTATTTCAGGAACAGGTCTTACTACCGTAACATCTACTGGCGGCGGTGGTGGCGGTTCTGATGATGCTATCTATAATGGAAATACTGGTGGTTCAGGTGGTGGCGGTGTTGGTAATGTTACTTCTACAGGCGGTGCAGGAAATACGCCTTCTACTTCACCAAGTCAAGGTAACAATGGTGGTAATGGTTGTCCTGACCCAAAAGCTCCTAATTATGGTGGTGGTGGCGGTGGCGGTGCAGGAGCAGTTGGTGCAAATGGAACATCTACAGCAGGTGGTAATGGTGGTGCAGGAACTGCATCAAGCATAAGTGGCTCTAGCGTACCATACGCAGGCGGAGGTGGTGGTGG
>ENA-OSIY01001443-OSIY01001443.1-marine-metagenome-genome-assembly--contig:-NODE-1443-length-12705-cov-8.258552_pt1 | contig 12705 bp, 27 predicted proteins | sample MGYA00237884_ERZ534233 | MGnify/ENA primary metagenome ERZ534233 (study PRJEB26412, sample SAMN06343840) | marine metagenome | isolation source: estuarine water | place: USA: Columbia River Estuary... | reverse complement strand
AACATAATCAAATCGAAGGTATCAAGTACGATATCAAATATAAAGAACAAAATACAATCAGTTTTTATGCTGAAGATTTGTTAGCAGATGATTGGTTGGTTGATTAGGGCGGTTGGCGCAGTGGTAGCGCAGTAGATTTACACTCTATTGGTCGGGGGTTCGAATCCCTCATCGCCCACATGGAAGAGTGAGCAGAATGGTATTGCAACCGCCTTGAAAGCGGTCTCACCCTTGACGGGGTGTGCGGGTTCGAATCCTGTCTCTTCCTTAAACCAAAATAACCACTATGACTAAAGAACAAGCAGAAGCAATCAAAAGTAGGATAGAGTATATGAATAGACATTATGCTCCTATCAAACTTACATTTAAAATGTATCCAAGTGAACATCGTCATGATGAAGGTAATTGGTTTGTTTCTATAGTTTACAATTACACCGAAAATGAATGGATGGCTCTTTTTGGTATGACTCACAGTTATGCTGATGTAATGGATAAATTGTCTGGCGTGGCATTTGGTTTTGAAGCAGTGCAAGCATACCAAGAAGAATATGGCAATTTAAAATTTTCTCAATCTGACGTGCCTTTGGGGTAGGATAATAACCAAAACAGATTGAGACTTGACCTCTGGATAGTTTAGTAGTGTTTTCTATCCAGAGGTTTTTTTCATCTAATTTATAGATGTGGATTGAAACAGTAGAGTTTTATGGGATGGATTTTTTTTGCATAAAAATTATAGGAATGGTATTTACCATTCCTATAAACAATGTCAAATAAAAATATATTTCTTACTATATATTGACAATTAGATAAATATGCCTTATACTATATACAAGAGTTCAGCAATGCACTTAAACAAATGAAAGAAGCCAATATAATGCCACAAGGCGGAAAACGTAAATACCTCACGTATGACCAAGCAAAAAATTATCTTTCAAATTTTGCTTTTGGAACAATTAAAGAATATCAGACATATCTTGCTGATAACAAGATTGATTTTTTGCCTAAAAATCCAGCAAGTACATATTATCATAACGGATTTAAGGCTTATGATTATTTGGGAATTGATGAAGCAACACACAAAGCAAATATCAAAAAAGACCGAATTGATAAATGTATTATGATGAAAACTAGACCAAGACCTAGTAAATACAATATGACAAAAAAAGAAAAACCTGTGACAAAACCTTTGCCACAAATTGTCACTATTGTCAAGGAAGTGCCGACAGGTCTTGACCCAGATATGGTCATTTCTTTCCTCATTCATGAAGATGTAGAGCCTAATACTATTGTCAAGATGATTGCTGAGTTAAACATATCATCTGGAACATTGATGGCTGAACTGTGCAAGTATATGACCAAGAAGACGCTCGAAAAGCAAGCAACTTGGCGACCAACTGGGTATAAAACTGCTGAAGCCCAAATGTCAACAAATAATTGACAGGAGGGGAGAAATCCCCTCTTCACATAAAATTCTTGCAAAAGAATTTTAGGTGTGTGATTCACACACCTATTGACAATTTGCAAAAAAAATTATAAAATAACAGTGGCAGAGATGCTAATATATTTTGCAGGTAAAAGAATTGAAGAAAATTCACCTCTCTAATTTCCGTAAGAAGTTTGACGATAAGAGCTATCAGATTGTGAAAGACGCTATCGGTAAGAATTCATTTTTAGCTAATGAAATTAACATTAATAAGATTATTGATGTTATTACAGATCCAGTAGTAAAGAAGAATTTTGTTCGTTGGTCTGATGGTTATGATTTTGCTATTCTAAATTAAGAAGGTAAGCTCTTAACAATTCAATAATAGATAACTAGATTGGTTCTCACGGAGTAAAAAAAGAAAAATTTCTGTTTTTACCATCCAGATATTGATAGGTATATTGCCTTTATGTCAGTAATCTAGTAAACCAACAAATATCCCTCTTCTAAGTAAGAGGGATATTTTTATTTGACAACTCCAAATATATGCGCTATTATATATACATAAGGAGAACGATATGGGACTTGACAACATTTGGAAAAAAAGCAAGGACGAAAACGGGGTTGTTGAAGGTGAGTTCAAGGTTTGTGGTGGAGTTTTTTCTGGAAACGGCAACGACTCATTCCGTGGCAAAGTTTACGCTCGACTAGTAGAAGATATCACTGGCGTTTCTCTATTTGGCGACCCAGAAACCTGTGAAGTACCAGTTGAAGCCGTCAAACAGATGGCAATTGACTTGGAAGAAACAGAATGGCGAGATTCCTACATCCAAAACTATGACATTGAAGAAGAAGAATTCAAAGACTTAGTCAAGATGTTTCGTCTTCACGCTGATGCTGGTCATTATTTGCTGGCTTGGTATTAATGACTATCAATCTGCGTAAGAACATAGCACGGTTTATCTACATCATTGACCAAACAACAAATGTAGATAGCCGTGCAAAAATTCTCAAAGAACTTGACCTAACTGAGAATGAATTTTCTGAACTAGTTGGAGCTTTGCTAGATTTTTCTAATTCATCTGACAAGGAATGGTATTGTTGTAATCCTGAATATCACGGATTCATTGAAACATTTAAAATCATTTCAGAAAAGACAGATAAAGAATTTTTATTGTAGTTCCAATGCGTTAAATATAATGTATAATATTAATATCCCTTCACAAGGATACCCTCCAAACGGAAAGCAGATGAGACCCTCCACTCTTCTGCTTTCTTTATTTTTAATTTGCAATTATCTTTAGGCGTGGTATTTCCCACGCCTATAAAAGTTTGTCAAATATTTTTTAAATATATTATTGTTTTGCAATCTATGGTAAAATAATGTCGTTATGTTACAGGCAAGCTTCAATCAAAAAATACATCATTTATTTTTTGTAGCATTGCAAAATATCCTTGCAATGACTTTGAATATGCCGTAATATACATATGTTGATGAGCAGGAACAAGCCTAGTTCACCACAAGAAAACTAAAATGACAAAAACTACTCTAGTTGATTTCGAAAAGCATATGCCAGACTACTTGGCTCTGCTTAATGCAACCCGCAAACTTGGTCACTCTGTTGAATCTGCCATCGCAGACCTTATCGATAATGGTCTTGATGCACAGGCAAGTGATGTACACGTCTACTTCACTGAAGAGCAACGCAATGAAAAGCAGGTTCGCAATGATGGACGAAGCATTATATCCATCTCTATTGCAGACAATGGCACTGGAATGAACAAGTTTCAGTTGCATAAGGCTTTGATTCCAGCCTCCACAGGTCGTGTTCGTAACACAAAGACCCAGTCTGGCTTCTTTGGAATGGGTCTGCTTGCATCGGGTCTTGCTCTGGGCAATCATGTGGATGTGTACACCCGTGGCGAAGATGGTGACTTGTACTCGTACATCGATTGGGATGAGAAGATGCGTAACTCTTCACACGTAGACAATCATGTAAACTCAAGCCGATTATGCACAAGTCTTGAGAGCAACAAGTTGACCAACTACCTTGGTGCTAACGAAACTGGCACAATGATTGTCATTAGCAAGTTGAAGACTGAACCGGGCAAAGCCATGGACATGATTCGCAAAGTGCGACATCACCTTGCTACCGTGTTTTACAACAAGCGTGATAGTGTGAATCTGTACACCTATGGTCTTGACAATCAATTCAAGAGCAACAAGGTCATCTGGTACGATTACCTTGAAGCGGGTGATGCCAAAGAGACATCCTCTGAATTCGAATACTTTATTACCAAAGATGCCCAAGGCAACAAGTGTAATGAGAAGGTGACTTTGCAGATGTCTTGGATTCACCAATCTAACAAGAAGCGTGAATTCACCAAACTGCAACGCCCGTCAGATGCTATGCAGGGTGGCTTGTTGGTGCGGAACAATCGTGGATTGTCCAAGGGTGCTATGCTTGGAATCTATGAGAAGACACCTATCAACAACCCGTTCCGTTGGGTGCTGTGCTACGATGGTGGCATCTTGGATGACTATGTCTTTGACATGAATGTGCAGAAAGATGACTGTATCATCTTGCACAAAGAGTTGAAGAATTGGATTAAGAGCAAACTCTCTGACTTCCAAGAAATCCACCAGTCTGAAGACAATGCACGTAGGGCGAAGAATCGTGAGGAGAAGGAACTTAAGAAGATTGAAGACCTCAACAGTCGAATCTCTGTAGATGCTCCTCAGAAACCTTTCAAGATTCACCCGGTTTTGTTCGAAATCAAGTCTCTCAACCTTGATGACTTGACTGGTCGGGAAGCACTTGACAAACTCTACGAATTCCAACTGGCAATCGAAAACTAAACTAGCCGGAGGGGGAGGAAATCCTCCCCCTCTAGAGGATAAGATTATGAACATCAAAACCCTTTCGTACACTGAAATCCAGAATCTCCGCATTGAAGCACAAATCCAGTCTTACAACACAGGTAGAGATATCTCCTTATATGACATTGTGCAATCTAGCAATAAACCTGAACCCAAACGTATTACTAAGCCACTTCCAGTGTTTATTGCCAAGGATATCCAACCATCCAAGCCAAACAATGTCGATATGAGAATTCGCTTACGCAATCATACTGAATCATTTGTTTGCAGTTATCTTCTGGTTAAAGAAAGCACCCTTGTCAACCCAGACAGGAACATTATTAGCATTGACTCACCAATTGGCAGGATTCTCAAAACAGCAACATTGGGTGATTCATTCTCTTATAACGAAATTGACTACACAGTTATAGATATATCACCAACACCTAAAAGACGTGTTGCACAAGGTTGACATTATCCCTCCATTCTGGAGGGATTTTTTTATGTCTGACAAAAAATTATAGATCAAAAAAAATTTGCAGCTTTACCGTAGGTATGGTGAACACCATACCTGTAAATTCTTTGCAATAAATTTTTTACTTGTAATTTCATCATATAGCAGATACAATATTACTGTTATGATTATTTCTTTCGAAGCTTCAGCCAATATTGATACAACTTTGTTTGGCTATTTCTCTATGCAGTATGACGCAGAATTTTTCTCTGATATCAAAGAAAATCTTACTGAGATATCTAAAGACGATATAATTTCTTTTAAACTTGACCCAGAAGAAGTCAAATTGCTTCATGGTAGTTATGAGAATGTAAGACGTATTATTTCTCTTCCTGAAGTAGAGAAGAATAAATTTACTAATGTCTTCAAGCGTAAATTTGACACTAGTGTATTTAAGAAATTCAAGAATGTAAAACTGCACATTGATAAGGACTATTTTTACTTTACTGGTCGTCACGAAAATAAAGACGGGACAAAGCCAGTGGAATTTCAATCTTTGAATTTTGATGTCAGATTTATCGAATCTTTAGAAAATACATTCAAAAGTGTGGTAAACTAGACTATGAATTCTCAAGTATGGATTTACTTTTCTAAAACTGGCACTGGATATGAAATGGCTGGTTCTGATATCATTTCAGGGATAGATGCCTTTATCAGTATGGATGGCACTTATCTAATCGAATATTCTTACAGCGATTTGATGAATGATATGCATTTCTTCATCTATGAGTGGGACAAATCTCAAAAGAAGCGTAGAACAGTTTTTGAATCATACCAAAAAGAATTGGTCTTAATGGGTATGGTGAAGAATATTGACAAATTACCTTTCAATGTTCAGCAAAAAATTCTCACTATGTATATCAGTGATGCAGAAGAATTGGAGTTAGAAAAAAATGCAAACTCGTGAACAGAAACTCAAATTATTAAATAAGACAATTGAAACTCTTTGGCATGGTGTTTCTGATACTAAAGAAGGCGATTACCCAAAGATAGTTAATCTCTACAAAGAAGTGCTAAAGCTAAACCCAAATGACAGAGATGCTTGGGAAAATATGATTTGGCTTATGTGGAGTATGGCAGTCAATAAGAAAGATACAGCCTGGTTATTTGACGCAGAAAAGTTTGCAAAAATGTATCTTTCAGTCAACTCAAAAGGTTATCGTGCTTATGAATACCTTGGGCAATTCTATCGTATAATGTATGTAGACTTAAGATTGGCTGTTAGATATTATGAATCTGCAATTAGATGGAAAGATGCTCCGAAAAGCACTCATCATTCTCTTATTAGTGTGTGTGAAAAATCTGGTGATAAAATAAGAGCCATTGGATATTGCAAAATGACTCTTGCACGTTTCCCCAATGACCCTTACACTAAAAGTAAATTGGAAGCATTGACCAAGCTTTAGGCTTGGTCTTCTTCTTTTTTGAGTATAAATAGAATTGATAGGCCAAAACAAACTAGAGTACCTATGATACTAAAAAATGCCATTTTTGAGCCCTCCCAAACGATGAAAGAAATAGTAACAGCAATTTATCAGAATGGAATATTTAAAGATAATAAAATCTTAAAACCCCATTTGACAGATCGAATTGGAATAAGAATGAAGTTTCCCGAAGGTGCAGAATGTATATTGTGGACTAACGGAAAGAAATACTACGCAGTTTGTGAAGCGTTTGGAACAATCTTCACTGTTAATATTCCACGCAACATAGGTGATGACATTTGGGATAAATTCAAAACACATTATGAAGGAAATTATTCTTACAAACCTTTTTAAGGGATGGTATTTACCATCCCTATATTTTTTTGTCAAATATTTTTTATTTACTTGCAACTCATATACATGATGATATAATAAGTCATCAAACCGAGGAGTTCTAAATTGAACAAGACAGAAGTTATCACGATGTTTATGAATGCAGTAGGACAGTACACCTCTGCAATCGACAAGACCGCAGAATCGAACATTACTTACAAGAAGAGTGTTTATGCTCTTGAAGATGCTGTAAATCTTATCTATCGTGAAGTAGACCCAAAAGAACTGGGTAGCAATGCAGAAGCACGTAATGCAAAGGTTTCTGAAAAGACACAGAATTTGATTGTTGCAAAGCGTGAAGCAGAATACACCTTAGAGACTGCTCGTGCCAATGAATCTCGTATCAAAGCAGAAGTAGACCAAATCAAGTATATCATTCGTGCGTTAGAAGTGAAGGAAGAAGCATAATGGAAATTTCAATTCAAGGCGTTACAAAAGTCAATTATGAACTGGTGATTGACGAAGACGTTTTCAATGAGGCTTGTGAGGAGGCTGGACTTGACCCAGCAAACTTCAAGAAATTCACAAAAGACCAGTGGGATGAATTGAATCCTCATTTGATTCAGGCTGTTGTTGATAGCGAATCAGAAATTGACTACACAGAAATACACTGTGAAAGTTCAGTTTATGCTGATACACTTACTATTGATGACAGTAAGCATATGACTACTGTTTACTATGACAAGAATCGCAAAACAGATTCATTCGAGATTATGTAAGAAAGGAATGGAGGGACTCTGTCCCTCCAAGCTTGACTATGTTATTAGATGATTATCCCATTGTAATTTGGACAATTGTAAAGAAGAACAACAACTATATCTTGCTTGATTCTTGTGGCATTGAAGTATTCCGAAGAAAAGAAAATCGCAAGAAAGAAATCTACCAGTATTGTGAAGATAATGGTATTGATTTTCAAGAAGAATTTTGACTTTTGGTTATAAGTAAGGTAATATAAAGTTATGAACAAGCACATCGAAATCACACGCCATCTTACAGTAGACGGCACAACCACTTTTTATGTTATTGAGAAGAGCAAGAATTCTTCAAGCATCATCTGGAATGGTGATTGCAAACAAGCCGCTTATCAGGTTGCTTATCGTAATGCTCGCAAGGAAAATACTCCTCTTTACGATACTGTTTACAAGGCACAAGTTGACCGAAATGGTGTGAAGCATATCATTCCTGTTGGCAATGAACTGCTGGAAGTAAACTAAACACAAGCCCCTGTAAAAAGGGGCTTGACTCTTTATATTATAATGGTATAATTAGGTGTAAGAACAATGAAGTGGATATATCTAATGTTTACAATTCTCATCATCCCATTTGCATTTTTTGCGTGTGGATTTCTCACAATTGCTTGCACTATTGACAAGTATGTAAGAGAACAATCGTAATGACAAAAACTCCAGAAAAAATTCTGGAGTTTTATTTTTAGGGATGGTATTTACCATCCCTTCATTTTTTCCTCAACTTTTTTTCTTTCACAGGCTTGACACAATTTACTGCCACAGCTTCTCCACCTACTTTGATTTCATTTGGTAGTGGATGTTCTTTAATCATAACAGTTTTCTTACAATCAGCACATTCCAAGGCATAACAATCATTGCCTAGAACCTGCCAATTTTTCACATTATGTCCACGAGAAAGGACTATGTTCTTAGTCTCTTCCATCAAACCGAGTATGCTCAATATTCCCATGCTGTTATTATATCAGAAAAATAATACTTGCACACGTATATATTATTTGGTATATTAATGTTATGAGAACAGTACTTTGGGTGACCAATGACAATGAGCGTTGGTACAATCATCATCATTATGAATTCTTAATTGAGGACATCACAGGCTTCAATCTTCAAAAAAATTTGTGTGCAGAGTCTGTTAAGTATATGGCAAAGCGTTTAAAAGATACACCTTACCATAGAGCATTCCGAAACAAGTATAGCATCTATCAGGACGAATACAAAACACTGGTGGAAAAATTCAATAATCAAGCGGATAACAATGGAAGGATAGTGGTGGAGTAATGAAAAAATTCAAGAAGTTTGTTGAGGAGTTGGCTATTGCATCAGGTACAGAAATGATGCGAGCCAGCCAGATGCGTCCAACTAGTTTCAAGGACAAGTCAAAGTACTCTAGAAAGGCTAAGCACAAGAATCGTCAGGATAAAAATTCTGGCGATTCCTACTTGCAATCCCTGTAAGACGTGATATATTAATAGTGTCCTAACTAACTCATCCTCCATTTGCGCAAACAGATGGAGGATTTTTTTGCTTAAAAAATTAAGGTGTGATATTCCCACACCTTAAAAAAATTGTCAAATAAAAAAACAGGGTTTTCACCCTGTTGCCATAATATATCCTTGTAAATTGTATCTTTTTGCTGCGTGTTTGATTCCAGCCATTGTGGAAGTAGTAGCAACACAAACACCATTGACATACAAGTTCATTGCACCGAACTCAAACTTTACTGTACCTATCATGACGTTATTATATCACAGAAATAATTCTTGACAGACCATATATTATTTGATATATTAGTGTTGTAAGGAGTTTGATATGAAATCAACTAAAAATTCGGATAGGCTTCGTGAGATTTTGTTCTCTACTCGTAATCAGATTGTATCCCTTAAAGATATTCAAATCGATATGTTGCGTATTGATACCAAGGTAGCAAATGAAATTGCAACTCAAATTTCTGCCTTAGAAGAAGTTTACAAGCATCAATTATCTTTGGTCACTAAGACTGAAAATCTAGAGCCAAAACGAAATGGCTGGTTCTCTGGTCACATCAAAACCAAAGAAGAACGATTAGCTAACATAATGGATTAATAAAATACCCCAGAAATGGGGTATTTTTTCTTGACATCATATATATAATCTGGTATATTTAATGTGGAGGAAGTAATGAGAAACTTATATGCTAAAAAGTGTTGTTGGTGCAAGGTAGTGGTTCAACCGGGTGAAGGCAAGTGTTGGAACTACAACGACAAATGGTGGGTTGGATGCCAGAGTTGCTTGGATGACAAGTTCAAGGATGAAGACAAGGAGGCTTAGGCCTCCTATTTTTTTGGCATTTCATCTTAAGGTAAGGTATATACCTTACCTGTAATTTTTTGTCAAATAAATATATTTTCTTGACATATATACAATATGTGTTATACTATTCTTGTAAGGAGTTAGATATGAGAGAATGGATGACACTTGGTCCAGTACCATATGAAGAAGATTGTGTACAGGTCAATTCAAAAGAAGACTACCTGCCTGCAATGAGCAAAGAAGTAAGACGATTCGCAGAGTTTTTGGAAAACCGATTCCTTAATATTCCAGAAAATGCATACTTTGGTGTCAAGTCTGAGAGCCACGACTTTGGAACTTATAAGGAAGCCGCTGTCTTTTGGGATACAGAATGCGAAGATTCTGAAAAGTTTGCATTCTTTGTAGAGTCTAATCTGCCTGCCACTTGGACTGATGAATCCAAGCTAGATTGGAAGCAGTCTCCAGTTACTGCATAAATAAAATAATCCCCAGAAAATAATTCTGGGGATTTATCTTTAGTTATGGTAATACCATAACTATGTTTATTGTAACAAAAAATTTTTGAAAGTGTTGTTTCATTATTGCTTATGTGTTATACTAGAAGATGTGAAATTCACAGGAGGTAAAAATTATGAATAAAAAAGAATGGTTTCATGTTTTTGAAACTGATTATACACAGGTGGAAATTGCCAATCTAATGGGCGTAAAGCAACCACAAGTAAGCAATTGGTTGAATGGTAAGAGAATTCCTACGTCTTCTAATCTTATCAAATTAGCAGGTATTTTGCAAATGTATCCAGAGAATTTATTGCAAAAGTTAGAAGAAATCAAGCAAGTTAGTCAAGCATAATTATTCTTCAAAGCCCAACAATTTTGTTGGGCTTTTATATTATATGTGTTATAATAAGACATCCTACCAAGGAGATGGAGAATGAATGTTTTAAATATACCAAAGCAGAACAACCACGTATTAAGATTTTCCCCTCACGCACTAAAAAGGGCTCATGAAAGAGATGTGCCAATTCCAAAGTATATTCCCTTCAATTCAAAGCTGATAAAGTATGATTTCAAAAATGAAGATTTATGCTTTCATCTTGCTTATAAATTTAGTGGCATAGAGTACTTGATGATTGTATCTGAAACCAACTATGTAGTCACTTTGTATCCTATGTATGAGTTGTCCAGCCAAGTGAAAATCCGTAATGTATACAATAAGTATATGGCATCTAAAGAATCAGAAGGCTTTATAAGTACTGGTGATTTGATTTGCCTTGATTATGAAACTGACTATTATGTAAGTCAACAGTGTGCTTAACAATCAGGAGGGAAACCTCCTGATTTTTTCTTGACAAAAAAATTTAGGTATGGTAAAGACCATACCTAAAAAATAATTGCAAGATTTTTTTATCTTGCAATTATTATTAAAAATTTAATGGTTTGAATATTATAACCATATGCATCTCATCAAGGTTTCCAGATGGTTTGAATGTGCAATAATTCTCTCCACATTCACACAAGGGCGCCCAGGCATTCCAACCTTTACATGATGGTTTGCAAGCTTGGCTTTGAAACTTATGCCATCTTTCTTCATCCATTATTGCAGACCAAAGAGAGAGGAACTTTTTTCTATAATTGCTCATCTTACAATCCTACACTTTTCCAGTTTCAATTGGATTGTACCATCATTGTCATTAGTAAAACCACAGAAAACAGTACGTCCTACACGAACATAGCATACAGCAAAGTTGCCAAGTTGCTCCCAGAACATTGGCTGTCGCATCTTGTCATAAGACTTGCCATTAACTTCACCTGTTACTTGAATCTTGTTGTCAGTAACCCAGCGAGTGCCACCATTGTTAAGATATCCGTGTGCCATTACTTGACGAGACCTTTCTGTGAATAAAACTTGTCGCCATCTTGCAACAACCATTCTACACCATACTTACGAGCATATTCTTCACCTAACTGTTGTGCATCATATCCAGAGGTAAGCAACATACCATTGAAGTAGACCGAATACACCATGCGAGGAGTACGAAACCGAAACTTTACAATTACCTTGTCTGTAGTGTTCATGGCTATAGTATATCATCTGTAGTATAGTATGCAAGATATATCTTTTAAAAATAATGTTTGACAAGTTATATACTAGATGCTATACTATTGTCATAAGGAGAACAGAGATGGACTATATTGAAGCAGAATTGGAAGCACGTATCTTTCCTAGTGTTGACGTTGACCCGATGGATTATATGACGGATGAGGAACTGGATGAACAGTTCGATAATGAACCAGATTGTGATGACCAATGGGCTGATGCAAACGCCTTGGCTTCGGCAGGCTGGGGAACTGATGAAGACTATGGTGGAACAGACATCGACTGGTAAGTATCATATCCCTTGACAAAAGTCAAGGGATATATTTATTTAAATATTTTTTGTGAATGATCTTAAGGCATGGTAATTACCATGCCTATAAAAAAACCTCAAGAAAAATTCCTGAGGTTTTTTTGGAAGTAGTGCAAGCCCAGAGTTATTATACTCTAATTAACTCTACTTGTGTGACATAGTATCGCATCGCCAACGATTCCTAGAGACTTGTCATCATAAGCGGCTTGATAGATAATACTTGCTACAAAGTTATAAGGTTTTGACTTGAGCAAGCCTTCTTCGTCTACAATCATGATGATGTCGTTTGGGAGGTATACAAGTTCGATATAATCAAAATTGCACAGGTCTTTAATCTTTTGGATATCATAAGACTCGCCATCAAACTTGTACTCTGTGATACTACCGTCTGTGCTAAGCCTATAACCCTTTTCATTGCTTACTACCATGTTCAGCATTCCGATGATATCTGTCTTTGTCTGCATAACTAACTCCTTACACTATGATTATATCAAATTGTATATAGATGTCAAGAAAATAAATGTTATTTGCTTAAAAAATATAGGCACGGTATTTACCGTGCCTTAAGATAATTGCAATAAAAAATTCCCCATTTCTGGGGAACTTTTTATTGTGGACCAAACATTGTTCTTTCAAACAATCCAG
>ENA-OSIY01001437-OSIY01001437.1-marine-metagenome-genome-assembly--contig:-NODE-1437-length-12747-cov-9.503631_pt1 | contig 12747 bp, 21 predicted proteins | sample MGYA00237884_ERZ534233 | MGnify/ENA primary metagenome ERZ534233 (study PRJEB26412, sample SAMN06343840) | marine metagenome | isolation source: estuarine water | place: USA: Columbia River Estuary... | reverse complement strand
TTTTCAAGCAGAAGACGGCATACGAGATTTCTGCCTGTCTCGTGGGCTCGGAGATGTGTATAAGAGACAGTGTCACTACCCACTGCTTTATATGCTTGTTTAAGCATTTTTGATTCTATGTCAGTATATGGATGAGCTGTATTATATCGACCACTCCAAGTCTCTGCATCTATTTCTAATGGGGTAGTCCCGTCTGCACTAGCAACAGCCATCATAATACGATTTAATTCATAGGTGCGGTCATACCCGCCCGGGTCACGAAACTTATGTAATCCACGCATAGCAAAAGATTGACGCTTAGTAGGTGTACCAATTGTGCGCTGTTCACTTAAAAACTCACTTGCTCTCATTTTGGATAACCTTTAAACGCTCTGACCGGACTAGTCTTATCTACACCTGGTGCTTCTTCACTTTTATTAGTGCTGATTAAGACTTTAGTACCAGGTACACCTGTTTCTTTCATAGCATAGTCAATATCTTTTTCAATCTCACCGTCCATATATGAACTTATAATCATGTTCTCTCCCCATGGAGTTTCTTTTTCAAAATTATAAGGTGGAATACTATCTTGCTGTCTTTCTAGTTGTCCCCTAGCGCCTGCTAATGCTACTCCAAACCGATATTGTTTATAGAAATCACTATTGGGCAATCCCGGAATAGTATAGGTGCCCGGCATTGCTCTAGCAACATCAACTGATAATGCAGCACGTTCTTCTGTTATGAATTCTTTTGCTCTCATACTATTACTTGATTTTCAGTCTCTAAAATGAAATTGTTTTCTGTCTCTAATATAAGAGGGTCAACTAAACTTTCAGTGATTAGGCTTAATCCAAGAATAGGAACTCCTGTCCAAGTAATCTGTGCTGATATAAAGTGTAATATTGTAGTGTCTACTAATGGATTAACTAGTATGCGAACATTTGAATCAAGAATATCCATATTATAATTGGTTAAAACATTACCATTGAATAATGTACTGTGTCCGTTCCATTTTAATCCACTACCATCGTTGATTACTGATACATTTAATATAATGTTTTCAGTATCGGTTGAAGATGTGTCATTAGAATTAACTTGAAAAATACCCTGTGTAAAAGTTTCAACAGGTGATGTAAATATAACTTGATTTGCTGTGTTTCCAGTAGAATATGCATTTGAAGTAAAAAACCCAGTACTGAATAACTGTGTGAAGTTGTTGTTAATTTTCTGAAAGGCCGTGCGTAACGGATCACCCTCACCATCATTTGGCTGAGCACCTACATTAATTATTTCTTGGGTCATATCTGAATCCTAAACTATAGTGTATTTATCACTATTTCTATATTAGTTAGATGCCTCCCATAGCTTTTTTTGAGTCTGATACCACTCAATCCAGCTGTCATATTTAGCAGCACATTCATGGTAAGTGCCGTAATTTCTAACTACAATCTTAGTAAAATCTACTATAGTGACAGTATCACCCTCAACTATCTCTAATTGCTTAGGGCAACTTGTTAATAAAGTAGCAGGAGCCTCTGGAAATCTAGGGGTTAATGGAACAGTAGTACTACAAGATGCTACTAAAACAGCTGATAGTATAATTAAGTATTTCATTTTTTTACTTCATGCGGAATTGTTGCTGCTTCGTTTACTGATTTTATTATAACTTTGGGAATAGCAGGACAGGTTTCAATATATTTGATAACCTCATTGTCTTTTACCACTTCTTTGTCAAGATATCTGATAATATCTTGGCCTTTGGTCTTTATAAATTCTATCTTAGTAACTACTTTTTCTACAATTGTTACGTTTTCTTCTTGACTTCGTGCTTCTTTTTTTGCTAGTTTAGCTTCTACTTCTTTAACTTTTAACTGCCAAGATTCTTCATTAGATAATCCACCTTCTATATACAACGAAAACGATAGCAATAATAGGCTAATAATCCTGATAGGTAATATATATTTTTGGATCAATGGAATCATTCCCAAAATAAAACCAGCAACCGTCCCCAGAATACCGACTAGCAGTAATAGATGAAATACCCAATTAGGTAAGAATGATATTATCCACATTAAAATATTTATAGTGTAGTTAAGTTGCGTACCAAATTTCCAATAAATTAGTTACTCTAAAAAATAAGGTTTAAATATTTCAAGTGATTGTTGAAAAGTTGTCCTCGGAGACCACCTTAAAGTAATACTGTAACGATGCTCGTTACTTTTGTTTGTACCGCAATGATACGTATCTACATCAATTAGTACTGGATTTTTTTTTATGTTGTAAATATCTAATAGTTTTGATTTACCTCTATTCAAGTCATGATATGGGGATTTTGCAATAGGAGTGAGTTTTGGTAGACTTATACTTGACGAGTCTAAAGGTTTGTGCCATTCAATACTTCCGGCGCCACCGATTGAAAAATTAATTGCGGTACAGATACTGAAGTCTTTAGTATTTACAAAACCGTCCGTATGTATGTGAGTTCTACTCCATGGCACGTATGAAAATATCATTGATTGTACAACATTCAGACCATTACTAAGAAACCAATCTAACGTTTCTTTATTTAAATCTGTTTCATTTATAAACTTGTTAAACACCCTTGTTTCAGGCGTTGTATGCTCGTCTTTGCTAAAGTAGTGGTCAGGTAATCCTTTCCAAGGATCAAACGGTAAAAACAATTCTTTATAGTACATAATTAATATTTATCTTTGTTGAAATAAGGATCATTGATTAACCATTCAAAATAGTTCTTAAACCCTTCTTCTACATCTACTTTAGGATCATATCCAAAGTCTTTTTTGGCAGCATCTATGTTTAACGAACCGCGGCTAGGGAAATCAGCATCTTTATTTTTTATTATCAAAGTTCCGCCACCGGCTAATTTAATTGCTAGTTGGGCAGCATTAAGCAAAGTTACACTATGACTCTTTGTTATGTTATATGTTTTGTTTTCGGTGTTATCACTTAAGGTTGCAGCCACAATGCCATCTGCGGCATCGGTAACATAAGTAAAATCTAATGTCTCTTTTTCACCATTAACTTTTAATGTCTCTCCGCGCATTGCTGTAAGTAAGAATTTACTGATAACTCTATCTTCTACATCTAACGGACCATATACTGCACTAGGACGAATAATAGTATGAACCAAATTGGTTTTACGAGTATAATCTTTAACTAACCATTCACCTGCTAATTTCATAATACCATACTGACCTTGTGGTTTACAAATAGCATCTTCAGTTACATCATCAGTAAAGTCTCCGTATACCATTGAACTAGACATATATATAAATTTACGCACATCATATTTGTTACTGGCTTCTAATAAATTTAATAACCCTTCACTCATTACACGACTGCCTAATGCAGGATTTGCATTAACTACTTTTTGTCTTGGAAAACTAGCCATATGAATTACAATCTCTGGCTGCTCAACATTAAATATATGGTCAACTGCGTGAGCATCACATATATCACGTTCGTAAATATAACTATCCCTATCAATTTTTTTTCTACGCTCAGTCATCAAGTAATCAACTTCATCTTGTGGAATGATACCGTAGTTTGTTTTAGAATCTATAATAGATACTAAATGTCCTTTATCTTGTAATCGCTTAACTACATTGTGGCCTATTAATCCAAGCCCCCCGGTTATTAAAATATTCATTTAAACTTTAAACTCCAATAGGTATAATCTTTGGATTCTAGATAGGCATGTATAGAATATAAATGACCATATGTTATAGAATCAAACTGTCTCTTCCACATTGGTATAGGATTACTGTTTTTCATAATCCATTGGCCTTCTTCTGTTTGTTGCCATTTCCAAATAGGATCGGCAACAAATAAATCAGGATCTTCTACATCACCCATTTTAATAGTATGTACTAAACATTCAATTGTTTTTGCTTCTGCTAAATTAATCATACTACCATATCTGCTTTAATAGCAGGATAGCATTTGTAATCAACTAACTCAATAGATTCAGGTATGAAATCATCTATATTTTTTATAGTAGAATTAATTTTTAATGTGGGTAAGACTAACGGTGCACGGCTCAGTTGTTCTTTAACTTGTTCAACGTGAGGAGTATATATATGAGTATCCCCTGTACTGATAACTAATTCAGCAACACCTAAACCACATACTTGTGCTATTAAATGAGTGAGTAACGCATAGCTAGCAATGTTAAAAGGTAAGCCAAGAAAAGCATCCACACTACGCTGGTACATATGACAAGATAATTCTTTATTTTTATTGACATAGAATTGACATAACACATGACACGGCGGCAAAGCCATGCTATCTAACTCGCCTGGGTTCCATGCTGTCAGTATATGTCTACGACTATTAGGATCTTTCTTAATACCCTCTATTAGAATAGATAGTTGATCAATTTCTTTGTAGATTGGATCAAACCATGTTTTACCATACTCATCATCTATATCAGGTTCACCTTCGGGAATATGACTTTTCCAATGTCGCCATTGCACTCCGTATATTCTACCTAAATCACCTTTAAATTTTGCTTTATCTTTCCAGTATGGTGCTAGTGCATTTGGTGTCCAAATAGTGACAGTACCTTCAGCAGTGCCATGGGTAATCTCTGCAAGTCTCCTCTCAGAGGATGATCCTTCAATAAACCATAACAACTCTCCTACTACAGCTTTCCAAGCAAGTTTTTTAGTAGTGATAGCCGGAAAACCCTTACGCAAATCAAATTTTAATTGTCTAGCAAATACAGAAATTGTACCTACTGAGGTCCTGTCAGTTCTTTCCTCTCCATTATCTAAAATATCTTTTAGTAATTCGAGGTACTGGTTCATAAATTGCCTAGTATTTTATCGGTTTCGGGTTGCACTGCATCAGCAATAATTTGAACATTTAAAATAAACTCAACACCAACAATAGAGTCATCTAACTCTTGTAGCTTTCTACTTACAATATCTTCTATCTGTTCTGGCTCCACGCCTTGACTTAAAAACTTTTCAATATTAATAGTATGTTGTTTTTTACCATTAAGTTTAACTATCAATTTCTTGATAAATTCTACTGGTATTTTATGTTTATCAACATCTTCAAGTATATGTTCCCACTTCTCGATGAATTCTGGACTCATTATGCACTAACTTTAACTCTAGTTTTCTTTACTTTAGATGCAGCTTCAGCAACAACTACCGCTTCAACCACACCAGACTTTTTTGTTGTTTTTGGTTTCTTGACTGCTGGTGGAGGATCCATATCATTAGCTTGTTTCATTAATATTTCACTTTCAACCAATAATCCTTTAGCCTCAGCCGCCATCTTTGCAGCCTGTTGACGTAAATTGTTTGCGATTGCATTATCACCTAATGCATCATTATTACTTGCTAACAATGGTGCTGTCGGTTGTACCTTTGCATCCCGTGTTTTATTTTCACGTTGTCTACGGGCTACTTCAGTTGGAGTTTGCATTCCTCTGCTTTGATCAATATCAGCCATGCGTTTGACTGCATCTTCTCCTTGTTTCATCTCAGTTAAAATTTTATTAAGTTCACTCAATTTAATTTTAGTTTGAGGATTAGGGGTGACAATAATATTCTCAGTGTTTACTTTCTTTAATAAACCTTCACGATGCAATGTCTGCAATATTGGATTACCATCTAATCCCAGAGTTCGGTGTAATGCATCAGACAACGATTCAGCATGTTGCCCAATATCGCTTTCAATGCACCGAATCAGTGGATCATGTATATGTTGATTTAGTGTCTCGGTAAATGTTACAAGACACATATGAGGTTCACCGGGAACCTCACGAAAAATGATAGCTACCTTACGATCACCTTGTTTACCGACATGTTTTAAAAAACTCATAAATTATTCTCCTTGAGTACATAGATATTTAATATAAATTAAACTCAACAAAATATTTTTATGAGTATTATTGGGTCAATGAGTCAAGCATTTTGTAATGCTCATATGCTTGCACAACCGCAGGTGTAGTATTACGGCTCTTGGGAGATACTTCTATCCAAACATCTTTGCTCAATCCAGGATGTATGAAACTACTTCCCAAACTTGCAACGTTTCTTGGCTGATGAATCTTACCACTATTATACAAATCCGTTGCAAGTTTTTCTACCTCATGCCATGGTTTAACTGCAATGTCATAACCACTGGGTCGGCGTGAATTATAAAGATCACCATCTTCAAAATAAGTTTTTACTACATCAATGAATTGTTCAAGGGTTTCTGATTTGGTTCGGGTGATAATCAATAATACATCTTTTTCGGACACTTCATCCATTAGGATAGAACGCAAACATCTACCTAAACTTGTACCAATATACATCATATAATTACTGCGCTCTTTGTTGCTCTATTGCTATAAAATTTATGTCCTATTCCACGAATAGCATCAACTATTACTTGTGGACTATCTTCAAATGTTTCTCTTATATCTTGTTCAGACAGTTCAGAATCAAAAGTATAGATTTCATAATGCCGTTGACTATTAAATTTAGCCCTCATTATCATCATTTCTAATGGAACAGGTGCCGGCTTAACTGTTTCGTTTTCTTCTTTGAGAATACGAAAGATATTTTCTTTTTCCCATTGTTCATGTTCTTTTTCAATTTGTGTAACATTGATTAGGGATTCAAGCCCATTCATGTCCCACATTGCTACGAATCTAGTTAGTTTCTTTTTTGATGAGCGCATATACCATCTTTGCCTGTTCTAATATATCTGCTAATGTTTTGTTTGTCTTTGCTGCACGGTGTATTTCACCCCACAGTTTACTTTCCATTATATGATCGTGCAGAGGGCGACCATCTACCGTTCGGTTATCAACAACTAGCTTACGTTCGGAGGAACCTGATTCACGTACATAAATCATTTTACCTCCGTCCGGACTTTCAAATATATCACTCATTATACAATGCATATGTTCCGAATGGGGGATTCGGATTCTTGTCACCGTGAATGATCCAAGTAGTATCACAGTAGTCAGGGTCACCCCATGAACCACCGGGATATCCATCAGTAAACACAATCAATCGTTTGGGTTCAATTGCATTTTTCTTTAAGTACTCAAAGATACAATCAAAGTCAGTACCCCCACCACCTTGTGGTTCATATTCATCAATACTGTCCATGTTCTCACTGTTAAAGTCTTGTGGATTGTAAGTTGCAGTATCAAAACAGAATACATGAACCTTGTACCCATCAAACGCATCCATCATACCTGCAATCTCACCCAAGAATGCTTGTGCTTGCTTAGTACTGATAGAGCCACTCATATCCAATGATACAATCACATCAATTTCTGCTCCGGGAGTCATACCGGGCATGATAGCATCCATATGCCAACCCCTACGTGAGGGACGCATCCAAGAATAATCAGTACGAATGCTGCTAGTCAAGTTTGTTTGAATCAGTTCACGCCAAGGCATAACTGGGTCAGTATGTTGCTTGATTAGACGTTCAACACCTGCGGGCAATTGTCCAGCTTCGGCACTTGATGCTGCGCTGATAATAGCTTGTTTCATTTCTTGACGAACACGTTCACGTTCCTCGTCGGACATTTTAGGACGACCTTTACCTGGCTTATCACCGTCACCGTCACCCTCACCGTCACCCTCACCATCCATGTGATCATCAATCATTTGATCAATCAAACTATTGATATCAATCTTCTGAACGTTTTGCATCAAGTCATCATAGATTTCCTCGCTGGCTTTGCCGTCGTACTTTTTTTCGTACAAGCAGGGAACACTTGTAATAAACTGACCAACACCATGCCGTTTCAAGTCTGCATTAACTGCATAGTCATTAGCAATGTTAAACATTTGTGGGTCACGACTACCGATACGACCCATGTGATCATATACAACGTGAAGGACCTCATGACCAACCAAGAATTCAACTTCTTTGGGTTTCAATAGCATAATGAAACGGCTATTGTAATAGAATTTTTGTCCATCAGTAGCCGCAGTGCTGCACCATTCATCAGCATTAGTTAATTTAAGACGGGTAGCAAGATTGCCAAAGAATGAATGACGCAATAGCAAACCCACACGTGCCGAAATCAATCGTTCGCGGGCTAGATTGTCAATCTTAGGATCGGTAGGTCCAACTAGTTTATCAAACTTGTCAGAACGCTTTTTCTTTTTTGTTGGGGCAATTACACTACTCATTTGCAATCCTTTATCAAATATATGCCATATTATAGCACAGTTGCCATTTTAACACAAGTAAAAAGAGTGAGAATGTTCACACCATTCTCACCCATAAAATCAATTACCTGCGTCTACGATATACTTTCCAAACTTCTTGTGGAACTCGTCAAAATGTTTCAATTGACTTGGCTCAATCGGCAACTTGTAAGTTTTAAGTGCAATCTTAGCACCCATAACAACCAATTCAGTTTCAAAATTCTTCATAATGTAAGACAAGAAATTGTCAGCCATTTCGTGGAACTTTTTATTGTTCACTTTTTGAACTTCAAGGGCATCTTTCAATTCATAGCACAATGAAACAGTAAGCGAGTACATTGCAGAAATTTCCTTGACATTCAAATCAGTTACCTTACCTGAAAGGATATCTGACGGCTGAGGCATCTTACCTGAAGTTTTGCGGTGAGCAGCAAACTTAACAGCAAGCCCTTCACCAACAGAACCCGCAATCAGATTGAACAATGTATCATTGTCAGTGTCGTCCTCATCATTCAACAAGTCAGACACAAAGCACCAGCTACGCGGGGTAGCGAATGCGCGGCTTGATGATTTGCTATCAAAATCATACAGGTCTTGTTTAGCAAAACTCAAGTAACCCACAACGTCTTTGTGAATGCTTTTGTTAACTGCCCAGTTTTGCCATGATGTAAAGTCAGGGCGCATTTCCAAGTGCAAGAAACGATTAGCTAGGGGCATCGGCATACGATAAGTAACACCTTTGTCACTGTCACGATTACCTGCTGCTACGATAACAACATTATCGGGCAACTTGTACTTACCAACACGGCGATTCAGGATCAACTGATAACCAGCAGCTTGTACAGCAGGTGATGCACTATTCATTTCATCAAGGAATAGAACAACGATAGGGAATTGTGATGCAAGTTCCTCATCAGGCAAATCTACAGGAGCAGCCCAATCCATCTTGTTGATATCACGATTGAAGTAAGGGATACCCCGAATGTCAGTGGGTTCCATTTGAGCCATACGCAAGTCAATCATATGACCGCCCAACTCTTTTGTAACATCTGCTACAACTTCACTTTTGCCGATTCCGGGAGGGCCCCAGATGAACAGTGGGCGTTTGGATTTAAACGCTTTCAACATAGCCTTGCGGGCTTGTACTGAAGTTACTGTCAGATTGTCACTAATTACTGCTGCCATTTTATTTCCTTTACAAGTTTATTTAACTAACACTATCAAACTAAAAACACAGTATATCATATTGAGGATTTATCGTCAAGCAATATATTATCTTTTTTGGGTAACTCTTATTCCTCAAACGCACGACGGAGAATCAACTCTTGTTTGCTAAAGGCTTCAATTTCCCAAGGCATATCCAAGTATGGAGTTTTCTTGCTATACCGTTTGCCCGACCAAATATTACCGCCGGACGTTTGCTTAAGTATTCCTTTTGCCATCTGCTTTACGTGGACCATTTCGTGAGCGAGGGTCAAACCCAACTGAACTAAATCTCGCTGTGGTTTAATCACAATCAAATAAGCACCAGTATATGTTGACAGGTCAAGTGTCAATCCATTACTATTACTCTCGCATTCATCAGCAATACGAATCAGTAACGCTTTGCTACAATTTTCAATATTAAGTTGCCGCAACATTGAGGGCAACATTGCCTGCACAAACTTTTTATTACGGCGACTACCTTCAACTTTGATTTCCATCATAAATCCAAAATCATTTTATGTCAACCCAAGTCCCACCATTTTACCAATTTATCTACTGCGGAAATCATCTCCAGTTCGTCAGGGTGATACCATGCTACTTTTTGCGTAGAGTTCTTGGGCAGCACCAAACTGACTCGCCCACCAACACCAACTTCAGAAACTACAGCAATAGTTCCAAATTTGGTACGAACTACATCCAATGCTTTAAGTTTCATTTGACTTCCATTTGAATGATGCTGACATTGTAGAATATACTCAAAACCATTTAATGTAAAATTACATTGACCAGTAAGTTTCACTAGCAGGGTTACAAGCCCAGGGAGTGTCGTGTGGAATTTGAATATCAACTCCGGACATCAAGTTCCGTACAGTTTTCATTGTAGGCACATATTCAAAACGCCAGCCTTTGGTCGCAGGATACAAGTTGTAGAGTTCGTTGCACTCTTGCCGCATACCTTTTTCGGAACGTGCCACCCAAACAGTAGTTGAGAACAAACGTTCGCCAGTTTTGGTGCGCTTGTCTGCTTTGTAAATATACATTGTGTAATCTTGCTTGGTCATTTTGTTGTCCTTTAATTAACTGTTTAAGATTGTATTATATACCCAAAACCATTTAATGTCAAGCCCGATATGTGGAGTAATTCCGTATTTTGCTTTGTTTATTAGCATGGCTTTCGTTGAATTTAATTTCATATCCACGCTGACGGAGAGCGACCAGCAATACTGGCAAATCACAGTCTTCTTCCAAGAAAGCATTGGTGCCGTTTTGGTAACTGTAAGTAGAAATCTTATTCTCAATGCCAAGTGCTACTAAATGTGATTTAGGGAAGCGGGCCCATGCATGTCCCGGATCTGCAAAAACTTTGATAGAGATTTTTTTAGCCATTTTCTAGTCCTTTAATTAACTGTTTAAGAGTCTATTATATACCCAAAACCATTTGTTGTCAACCTAGGATTATGACACGTTCAAACTTATTGTCAAACATACCGGAACCCTGCACCCCTGTACGGAATTCCTTATTGAATTCTTCAAGGGGTAATGCCTTACCGTCAAATACTTGACGTATAGTTACGCATGTAATGAGGTCCCCTACGACCTTTGTAACGGTACCAATCATGTAGCAGTTCAGATTTCCGGGGAAGTCAAAAGACTTGATAAGTGTTCCTACTTGCATTTTATTTCCTTTTCTTTACTGACTAAGTGTCTATTATATCACCAAATCCATTTAATGTCAACCTTTGGAAAACCAATTTTTAACTATGTTTTCTGCAGGTTTATTTCGAATAGACCTAGATAAATTAGGAAACCCTGTATGAATATCATTACCTGGAATCAAATCATCAGTAAACCAATATCCATCGATTAATACCGTGTAATTATTTGTAAAATATAGTTGAGAAATAATAGCCTCAAATATTCCTTGAATTGCGTTTGCCTGTTTATGAAAGTTTGATAAAATAGACCGTTGTATGCATTCTAGTTGAACCGTTGTAGAAGTCCAACTATAGTCTGCTACACAAAATGAATCCTCGATATCTCTATTTTCATTAGTGGAGGTTTTGTAACCCGAAAATATAATTGGAACATTAAATGGAACTCCGTTTAGTTGCTTATCTATATCAGCTTTTGCCTCTTTTAAAAATTGCATTGTTAAATTTTTATATGAGGCACTATCGTGTTGTATTACGGTACTCATATCAATATGCAATGGGATCATTACTGCATCAACTTTTGAAACAATTCTATGGTCAAGAATATTAACAGTTAAATGTTCGTTGGGAACCCTAGAACGTCCGGCACCGTAAATAAGTTCACCAAAATATATCTTTCTAACGTCATTTATTATATCAACTGTTTTTGTTACCCAGTACTCTCTATTTTCACTTGAAATAAATGTATTTAAGGTTACATCAACCGACATTCCCGAAATACCAATTTTATTAGCGTATGCAGCTTGTTCCAACAATAATTTATGCCATGCATTCATTAATTTAGTTAAATCAACTAAAGATAAGGTATTATTTTCATCAGAAGTAGGAATACGATTATGATTTGGTGTTATGTCATAGTCAGCCAACTGCCATATATAATACACTTTAAGTTTTCTTTTGGTAGCCTCATCCACAATAAATTTTAACTCCTCATTAGATACTGCTTGATTAACTCCTGTCCAAACTGATTTTGTTAAATCATCCCAATCACCACGATTGTATATATAAACTCTGTCAGCACCTGCAGAGGCAATACGGGTTAGAGTTTCTTTCCATAAATTATAAGCATAAGTTGATTGGTTATTACATCCTGAATCAGCCTTAAAGGCCCAAGGACCACCTCGACTAGGCCAATCATCTTTAGTAGCCAGGGCCCGATTGACAGAATTTGGTAATCGTTGGGTAGAATTATTAATTGTTAACGTAGTTGTATTCAAATATTCTATTGGAAATTGTACCTCGCCGTATTTGTAGGATGGCACTGAACATGCAGTTGTTGCAAAATTTATTGTCTCTATCGGTTTTACTTGCGTTGATATAGGCAATCGATCTATTTTATCAGCAACTTCGGAACCGCCACCGCAACCCGTTAAAATAAATAAACTTACTAAAATTATATTTTTCATAACATATTACTTGCAAATTAATGAAGAATATAGTATATCACAACCCACATTTACTGTCAAGGTAGGAATGCCCTAAATCAATAGGGCATTTTTTTGGGTAAGAAGTTACTTCTTGGGTGTATTTTGGTTTACAAAACCATACATCTTTTCAGCAGTTTCCAAAATCTTGTCTAGACCTGGGAATTCGGGCATACCAACTTTGGTAATGATTTGTCCAGTCTTTGTATCTTTCTCAACTGTCATTTC
>ENA-OSIY01001435-OSIY01001435.1-marine-metagenome-genome-assembly--contig:-NODE-1435-length-12764-cov-7.299913_pt1 | contig 12764 bp, 24 predicted proteins | sample MGYA00237884_ERZ534233 | MGnify/ENA primary metagenome ERZ534233 (study PRJEB26412, sample SAMN06343840) | marine metagenome | isolation source: estuarine water | place: USA: Columbia River Estuary... | reverse complement strand
AATGATACGGCGACCACCGAGATCTACACCTCTCTATTCGTCGGCAGCGTCAGATGTGTATAAGAGACAGTGCCCATGGTCACTGCCTGGGCGAAGTCATCCGGACCAGAAGGGTCTCGCAGGATCTTATAGCTGTCTCGCCCAGACCCGGACGCCGACTTGTCTTCAATCAAGTTCAGGAAGTCGTGCAGTAGCCCGACATCCTCCGAGCCGCGGTAGTCATATTGAAAGAAGCGGATCACGTTGGACTTGATGAACTGGCAGCAGTAATTCAACGCCCTGTTCCTGTCCATAGCGTAGTAGTTACGCGGGTGATCTTCCGTAGCGGGCTTAAACACAATCAAACCACTCTTGGCTGGGCCGGTATAGGCCACTGGCAAGATGTTGTTCGGGTCTAGGCCTGCTTGTACCAGGATCGTTTCACGTACAGTTCCAGCCCCTGTGTAGTCGTGAACGACGTGGCTACAGCGAAAGGTATGCATGATTCCAAGGATTAAGCGGGCTTCTCTTACGTGGTCATGCGGGTTTAAACTGCGGAACCCGTAGATAACATCTACGTGACCATCCGGAGCTAAACCCAACACGGCGATTGACGTGTAAGACTGTAGAGCCAGGTCGCTCTTACTCTTACTAACACCACCGCCGCCCCAGTCAACTGCTACAAATCGATACAAGTACTGATCAATGTGCAGTTTGGCTTCCTCAGCTTTACAAGGCCAAGGCAGACAGGCAGCTTTCCTGATGTCAGTCACGGTAACCAGCTTGGATCCTGAATCCCAGCTTTCACCACAGACTTCGTTGTAGAAGATGTGTATAGGCACATTACCTTTACCCTTAAACTTGTCCACCAGCTTCTGCCACTTTTCAGAACTGGCGTAGTGCATAGGCATGATAATCTGTGGCACATGATAACCAGCGAACGACCAGCGACGTTCTGGAATCCTGTGAATCCATCGTCCGGTACCGCCTTGATACGCCGGGCGTGGATTGATTGGTTTCATACACTTGGCACAGATGACTCCGGGACAACTCTCGCTGACATTGGCATGGGCCGGGCCAATCATCTGAAGTAAATCACGGTCCAGGGACGGTATGTTCCAGTGACCGCAGCCGCCGTGATGACATTTGATCACCCATTCCGCCATAGAGGAATCACTCCACAGGCGTTCAATTGTGTTGTCAAGTGTTTTGGGTGTGCCTGCATATTGAATCAAACCCCAGTCTTTCGATGCCGAAATAGTTTCGTGGATGATAGGCAGAAACGAGATATCCATATCCTGGATTTCGTCGATTACGTTTTTGTCTGCACTGATACCCCGAGTACGTTCCGCATCCAGATAAGCAAATGAGAACACCATTTGACTGCGATTCTTAAACGACCGCTGCAACACGTTGTTGACGGTAGACTCGCCAGAGAACAGGCGACCAACCGGGCTGGTTTCGATGAATGGTGCTACGTAGTTTTGAGAAAAACGGCGTACCTGTTCAAACAAAGGTGTGAGAAACAGCGTCGAGAAGTACGGAATGCAGTTACTGAACAACACCCCTTGAGCTGCCAACGACGTAGACTTGGAAACCTGGCGACCGGTTTTCAACAGCGTCTTTGTCGGCATCCTTGTACGGAAGAAAGGAGCAAACGGGAAGTGGTCGTGAAGGTGATACGGTTTACCCCGTATCGAAAGCAACAATGGCAGTAACGGTTTCAAAGTCAGGTAGCCTGACTGAGCCATAACGTACTTAGCCATGTGTAATCGTTGGATTACAGGATCTTCGCTGTCCGTGGGGCGATAGCCCCGCATGATCGGCGATTCCAACATTGACCGGATATCAATGTCATACGGATCGTTGTCCTGTTGTTCGGCCAGAACCTCCGCGGAGGTTTGTCTGGCCTTTCTGATTTCGTCGTAAACACTCATATGGAGATTTCCGTGTCCTTGGAGAAACCCAGCAATATACCGCTAGCTATTCTACTGGGCGTTGCACTAGCTTGCAGCAACCTGTTTAAGTTTGCGGGGAGCTTACTCTGGCTCGTCGGTGACGGCATAGCTAGAATAGTATCCAGCATTGTGCGGTCAGATCGCGATACGGAATAACACTTTAACCAGGGGGAGGCCTTAGATGCCATCTCGAAGCCCTTACGCCTACCAGCGGAGAAAACAAATGCGACCGCTCAACTGGCCGTCGTCGACGTTTTCTCCTGGGCAGATGCTTGTTCACCAATATCCAGATCCGTCTGGAAAATCGTTGAGCGAGCTTATTGCCGGTGAAGGTGCACCCCCTGCCGATCGTGTCATTCTGAATTCGTGGTCTCCCCCGGAGACTGCGGGGTAAGCTGGTGGGCACTACCATAGCTCAGTTCATATTGTGTACATTAATTGCCACCCTGGCCGCCTTCATTGGCGGCCATTTTTTGATAGGATTGTTTGGACTATTTCTAGTCTACGTCCAACTCAAGATTGTCGGGGAATAAGGGCAAGTAACATGGAATTGATCGTTGCCGCGTTAGCCACTTGGCAAATTGTAGAGATCTGGCATCACTCATTGTTGATGGCACCTCTGCGTTCCCGTACTGAGATGTGGGATAACAAGCTGGGAGAACTCCTGGTTTGTCCGTTCTGCCTGTCTGTGTGGGTCGGGTTGTTTTGTACCGCGGGATTATACTGTGCTTACCTCGGTACGCCAGCACAAGTCCTCAGTGTCGTGATTCATGCTTTTGCCGTTTCCCGGCTGGCTAATCTCGGCAACGACTATTTCAAACCGTGCTGCCTCACTCCTAAAGCCGGTGCAGACTTTGGGGAGTGGGTAGATTCAATGTTTACCGAACAGTTTGAACAAACTGATTCGTCTTCCTTACCAGGAGAACTTGATGACTGAAGAAGATCAGAAGTCTCTCATGTTTGATGAGAAACTCAATCAACGGTTTCGCGATGCCGCTCATGTGGCATTTCTGGAAGTTCCAGAATTGCGGAGTGTGGTCGTGGTGTACGACTACTATCGCAACTTAAACGATATGCCCGATATCAGTAAAGGGTTATGGCTTACTGCTGACGGTGGAGCAGCCAAGCCTATTGACTCAGTTGTAGGTTCTTTGGGGTCGTTGCTGCAAAGCTCGGCCCACGTGCTGGACGAACTGTTCCAACAGCATCAGCAGATTCAAACACAGTTGGTTGAGCTCTCCAAGCAGCTCTTGGCAAAACGGCGTGAGTTTGATCAACTCACGGAAACACTTAACCCTTCTGAGTAACTCATGACGCAGTGGTGGCAATACTGGCCTAGGCATTTCAGTGACGCGGAGTGCGACAAAATTGTATCCTTGGCTGAAACGATTCCACCTACTGAGGGGAAGATCGGCCACGGTGGCGGCAATATCAAAGACGATGTGATCCGACGAAGTACCATTCGCTGGATCAATCGATACGATGGGCGTTTCTTCTCGTTCTTGGGCAACATGGAGCTGCTGCTCCACCAAGGCAACAAAAACGCTTTCGGGTTTGATCTGACGATGTTTCATGAGATTCAATTCACTGAATACCATGCAACCAATGAAGGTCACTACGCCTGGCACCACGATACGCACTGGGAAGGCCCTCAGTTGATTCAACGTAAGTTGAGTATGGTAATTCAACTGAGCAACCCTGCGGATTACGAAGGTGGACGTTTTGAATTAAGCAAAGACGTCTGCAGAGAAGTACCCAATCCCGATGCTATTCTGCCTCGCGGTACTGTCATCATATTCCCGTCGTTTCTACTTCACCGCGTAACACCTGTTACAAGTGGAATTAGAAGATCGCTAGTTACATGGATGGAAGGCCCTTGCTTCAGATAAGAGGAATTCGTGAGCAACTGTAACATCGATCTGTCGACTGGCATTCACTACGGCGTAATTCGTTGGAATGACGCTGCTGGCTTGCTTTTTAACTGGTGTGATCGTTCCACTGCATACGCCAAAAATTGCAAGTGTCGTAAAAACTGCCGTTGTGAAAACGACGGCAGTTACTATCAAGATCACGAGTATCTTTGCCACGCAAACAATTGTGGCGAGATACTTGTATTGAAGAGTCCGTACTACACTTTGTGTGGCCCGTGCTCTCCTTGTGTGCCCAACGCAGGCGACTTGACATCTACCAACGGTGTTCTTCCGTCGTACTGTCTTGGGCCGGAGTGGTTTGATATGGATGAAACACCTTACGCTGTTCTTGCTGTCGCAAACAAACAACTTGGTGTTCCTTACAAACGTAAAAGACAGAACCCAGTTAGACGCTAGCCGGAGGTCTACGCTATGCCAGATCTTGATGATCTGATTAACGAAATCTTGAAACCCCCCAAGCAACCTCGGCCCAAAAAAGCTGGGGTTGCTTTGTCTACGAAGCATCCAGTGGAAGAAATACTGGATCTCCGCTACAAACCCGTGACTCCCAGAAAAACCCTACCGACGTGTACCGCCTGTCTTCGCAAGCTCGAAGCCGGGCAAAAGCATTGGTACTACCACGACAACAGTTCGCTGTATTGGTGGTGTGTAACCTGTATGCAAACACAGTGCGGTCTCTATCCTCCAGAGGAACGCAAGTATGTCAAAGCAAATCCCTGACTTTATCGTTCGCAACGAAGTGAACGATACAAGTACACAGCTTCGAATTCAAAAGATTGGCAACGGCTTTGTTGTAAAAGCCGGAATTGAACCAATCTTTTACCCGACCATTGAAGATGCTGCGGACGCCATATACCACGGCGTTCTGGCTATTGAATGGGAAGTGACCTCTAAGACAAGGAAACCAAGATGACAGACGAAACAAGCATTCCAAACATGCCAAATGATGATGCTGAACGTGCCGAAAGATTCCTCAGGTACCGGCAAAAAGAAGCAGAGGATAGAATCGCTGCCAAGAAAAAGCTGCAGGAAATTCTCGGCTTTCTGCGAGAACACCAAGTAGTGTCTTTCGGGATGACCTATAAAGGCGAAAGCGATAGCGGTTGTGTAGAAAAAGCCAATCTCTACGATAGAACATTTTCAGCCGATGACTTGAGTGAAGTGGAATACGAAGAGGTTGACAGTGAGAAAGAAAAAGAAATTCAAAAAGCTCTCGTCCATCGTATGAGTCAATCATTCTTGGATGATCTGGCAGATATCTTGATGGAGCTGCTTGTACCTTTAGGGTATGAGATTAACGGTGGTGGTCAGGGTGTCATTGTTTTGAATGTGGCTTCCGGTGAGGTCGTCGGTGAGCACGGTTCAAACTATGTAGAGTTTACTTCACTCGAGATCAATCTTGATACGGAGGCTTCAGATGAAGTTTGAAAGAACGATGTACATAGCCAGCGTGCCAGTGCTTGACCCAGATTCAAAACTCTGGGTTCACGTGGAGATTCGTAAGTGTCAAGACTCAGGTGCGATGGTGGGGATTGATGAATCTTTTCTGGAAGATACAGACAAGCTAGTTCGCAATCCCTACAAACGCGGCTACCTCACGACCGAATTTGATTACAAAAGCCGGGAAGACTGCGACAAGCCTGACGACAACCAGCCGCCCGGGGACCTAACATGTTCTACGTCGTGATCGACAGCGAGGACGGCACACCCTATCTCACCTGCGAACCCGGTCCGGACGATACGGTCGTGTTCCAGTCGGAATCGCAGGCAGAGGCCGAGCGATGGTTGTGTGGTGAGTGCCAACGTGGAGACTAACCCTAACAAGATCAGGAGTAAGTAATGCCGACATTCAAGATTGAATACGGGATGGATGTGCCTGCCTACGGTCAAACCTTGATTCATGCTCGTAGCGTGAAACAAGCTGAAGCTCAGGCTCGTAAGCTACATAGGGAAGGCAATTTGATTGACGCCTGGAAGCCAATCGGCGAGATAAGCAAAAACCACGAAGTCCTTGCCATCTCTCGTGATTGCGACAAGGAATGGAAGCGAGTCTCTGATGGCTTTCCGCTTGACGAAGTTGAAGTCAAAGAAGTTGAAGCACCTCCCAGTTTATCGATCTGGATTGCCTATGACCCAGATCAAGGTCGGATTGTTGGCCACTCCGACAACGCAGCAGGAGCCGTTTTGCTGCGTGGCCGATACCCGTATTTGCTAATGGGCCAAGTTCGCCTACCGTTGAACACCGAGGAATAACATGGCTCACCCCTATCACCACGCTTTGAGTAGCGTCAAGAAATATGGTGGATCTGCCCAGGACTACCTGGCAATCCATGAGTTCTTCGACGAAAGCAAATCCCACTTTGCCGACTTCCGGCATCGAGCCCTTCGACATCACTCGGAGGGTATCTTTATGGCTGAACGCCTGTTTGGTAGCACGATTACCAACAGCGACGGTCGTGTTGTCCCTGTGCGGTTCATTGCAGAACAGCACGTAATAGAAGATTGTGGGTTTATTCCAACCCTTGCGGACTGGCTAAAAACCATTCAGGCAGAACCGTGGATGCGGCGTGTAGGGAAAAAACTTGGGATGAGTTCTTTTGAATCCCCATCCAGTGAACCCGTACCGCCTTTTGACCCAACTCCTGTAGACTTCGTACTTACTCAGTGATTCTCAAACCGAAGGAAACTTTCCATGTCCGAATACGAAACCCCAATTGATATCATGCCGTCGGTTCGTCCAAGTAGCGGCAATCTGGATAAGTCGCACTACATGCGACGTTTAATCCTGAACAACCCAAATATCACCGCAGAAGAGGCATCTGCCGCTTTTGCGTTTTACGACGAAACCGTATCTCGCTGCACGTACAATCTCGTGCGTGCCCAGATTTACGGACCAAAGTTCACTAAAAGGAAGTCTCGCAAGAGAAAGGCTGCAAAAATTGTAATCGCCTCTGTTGAACCCAAGCCAGCACCGGCTAAATCAAATCTGGAGCAATCAAAGCCAGCAGCCGTGCAGCTGATAGGCATAGACGCAGCTCCTGTTCTACTGGGATCGGCTAGAGTGATCATAGCTCGATTAATACAGTTAGTCCAAAGCAGAGACATGGCTAGCTTATCGGATATTTCATCCGAGCTGCATGTTCTCGCGACGAAGCTAGCCTATCAGTGACCGTGTAGAAGTAGACCAAGTCCTGATTGAGTGTTGGTGTAACACCGGTTTCCGTGTATTCTTTTGCTGTTACTCACTCACGTGTAATGGCAAGCAAAAAGGTACAAACGTGATTCTCACTGGAAGCAAGATACTTCAAGCGGTTTTAGAAGGCAAGATTCAAATCTCGCCGTTTGTCGCCGCTCAACTGAATCCTAACAGCTACGACTTAAGGTTGTCGCCGCATGTTATGGAATATACCGACACTGTACTGGACGCTGCTCGTGAACCCACTGTTCACGCCTATCAAATTCCAGCGGAAGGTTTGGTGCTACAGCCAGGCCGCCTCTACTTGATGGCAACTGTCGAGCAAACCGGTACAAAACACTATGTCCCAGGAATTGAAGGCCGCTCTTCAGTAGGCCGATTGGGTATCAGTGTGCACGCAACCGCGGGGTTTGGTGACGTCGGATTTGACGGCACCTGGACTCTGGAGGTTTCTGTTATCAAACCAGTCCGCGTCTATGCCCAGATGCGGATTTGCCAGGTCTATTTTATGTCCTGTGCAGAACCTACTGCTGACGATCTATACGTTGGTAAGTACCTGCACCAAGAACTACCCAAACCAACCCGGATTTGGACCGAAAAAGAAGAATGGCTGCGTAGCTAACTTCTTAAAATCCGGAATTATGCAGGCGACAATGTGTTTCCTGCACCCACTAAACCCGTAGCCAATGTGGTTGCGGGTTTTTTCATAGATGGAGTGATTCGATGTCCAAGAAAATCGCAAACCTGCACACACCAATGGAACAATATGCCCTTGATTCGGGAATTCATGTAGAGTCTAACTACATGGATTGCTTGCAGGGTAAGGTTATAAACTTGGCACTGGAGTGGCTGATCCCGCACCCAGAGCAACAACGTAAAATCATACCCACTCTAGTGAACGCCATTAGGTTGAATTTTACGTGGTCTCTGTTTGGTATGCCTACCGTCATAGTTAGTGAGTGTGCACCCTATCACTACGTAGTGGATGGAAACCATAGAGTCACAACGGCCAAAACAATCTATCCGCAAGGTATAGACGAAAATGGTAACCCCATCATAATTGGCTGTATCGTACCAACTGGAGCCACGCTTCTTAATGCGTGGCAGCAATTTGTCGGACTCAATGGTGGTATAGACGGCAGGACTCGGAAGTCCGTAAATAGGGATCAGGTGTTTGAAGCCATGTACCGAGCCCAGCAACCTGTGCAGGTTAGAGTGACTACACTCATACGCAGTATAGGGCTTGACATACACTGGCCTAGCCAAGGCACTCCCAGGATAAGATCTGACACTGTGTCTACACCTTCGACCTTTGGCGAATGGTATAGGCTGATGCAGGATAAACGATTCCGTGAAGCATTACGCATTCTGCGTATGTTCTTGCGTGCGGATGACGCCGCAGCGGACTGCCTGTGGACAAAAACACTTACGCGAGATTTTCTTGTGCCTCTAGGCAAGGCAGTCCACAGCTGCCCATATCCCGTTGAAATCATAATGGGAAATGTAGATTTCTACGCAAAAAGGGCTCATGAAATCATAGCCTACGCAGGCACTCAAGAAGCTAGAGAAAAGTACGGACAAGATGCCCGTTCTGGCTATGGCTTTAGAGAAATTGTCAAGTGCTTACTTCTAGAGATCTTTAACCGCACCGCGGTAAAAGAAGTCAAGACGTTTACTGTTCGCAGTGCCAAGTCAAAAAGCAAGTAATAACCCTTGCAAAAGGATGGAACCTGCATGAGTCAAGATGAAGACGAAACACTGCACACAATTGTTGCAGTGTTTGTCTTACTGTGCGTAAGCGTATGTGGTATTGAACTTCTTGCCACATACTGGTTTCAAGTTCCGTAATCTAAAAGGAAAACACAATGAGTGATTCACCCGTCGTAAAAGAAGCCCGCTCAATGGACTTCATTGAAGAGTGTCTGTACCAGCATATCGGGGCCTGGCCACAACGCTGGAAGTATCGGCTATATCTTTCGGAGACTGGGGCTAGCCGTATAGCCTCTATCGCCGGGTATATCGTCGGACTTAAACACGGTGGAAATGACAAACTGGCAGAAGCTCTGTCTTTGGATTTTACCCGCTGTCTGGAATACCTTTGCCCTCCAGACAATGTAAAAATCATTGATTTGAGCACAGGCCTGTTTCAAGACTCCGAAGTAGAACTGAACCCAAATTCACAAGTGATAAAGGTTCCGGCAACCAAGGTCATCTTGTTTGATGACGGTTGTCTGCACAGCTTCGGTTTTAAGATATACCGCCCATTGGCTCCTGTAGTCTATGAAAAGGTATTGAATCGTCACGCCAAGGGAATTGAGGGAGAGAAATCCGAAGGCAACCAGGTGTGGGATACAGCTCATGGCCGCACGGTAAAAGAGCTGATGATTGTGGAGCGTATGAATCCGCGGGACCCATATTCGGAAGAGCTTACGGAGCAAAAATACAACCTGGAAACCGGGTTCAAAAAGATCTACTATGTCCCAGGTTACCACGGTGGATTAATCTACCAAGGACCCGGGGCCGGACAAACCTTTAGTGTGAATCTGGATCGTTCTACCTTCTGGGGCATCCATACTTGACACTAAAGTTGGCAGAGTCATGTTGAGTAGGGCTTTCCTACCGGGTGCTAGTTGGTATCATGCTCGGTATGGTTACTGACTAGCATCCCGCTTTTGGAGATCGCGATGGAGTTGTATGGAGGCCCAGGCAAACGCAAGAAGCGTAATCCACCCGATCCGTATTGGGTAAAATTCATAACACCAGAAGAGAAAGAAAAAAAACGGATTGAACGCTGGCAGTCCGTGGCTATTGCCGATAGTGGTTTACCCGTTCGCGTAGCGAACATCATGGAAAAACACGGCATATTAACGGTGGGAGACCTGTTGCAGCATACCCTGGAAGATTTGCAGCAGATTGCCAATCTAGGCGATATCACCATCCGCCGGTGTGGTTTACTACTCGATAAACTCGACTTACCCCATCATCTCAAATGAGTGAAGTACTTGTTGTCATACCGACAATTGTTGAACATCCGCATAAGTATTACCTGCTTAGCCAGCTTTATCACGAAAAGTTGGTCAAGCGTGTACTCATAGTTGACAACGGCGATTGTTTCCCTGGTGGAGTAAAAGACAAACGACTTACCCCAGCATGGAGTAAGATTCAAAGGATCAGGCCCAAGTGTAATCTGAACTGGCTACACTCCTGTAACCTTGGAGCGGCTATCGCTCTGGAGAAAAGAATTCCTTATGTCTGTTTCCTGAACGATGACGTAAGTATTTCTCGTAATTTTTTTGAAAATCTTCTGGTCGCGTTTGATCACAACCCAGACGCAGCCGTCGTTGTACCAAGCTACAATGGCGAATTCAGTCCAGCCGGTCACGACGATCGTCACCAAAAAGACTGGACCCCGACACCTGAAGACATTTCTGTACCCTACACGGACGGTACCTGCATGGTACTTGCCCTCAAGACGATTGAAACTGTCGGGTTCTTGGATCCGACGTTCCGACACCCTGGATGGGGAGCTGATGTAGATTATGCCTACCGCACCATCGCTGCCGGTAGCAAGGTTTATATCACGCGGAGAGCCATGCTATGGCACAGATCAAAGATAGGGGGCACCTCAGCGGCACAAATCTACGGAAGTAGAGACAAGTGGACCGCCAGAGGCTGTCAACAAGCTCGAGAAGACCTGGAAGACAAATACGGTACTGAGTGGCGAGAGTTATTATCACTCCCGCCAAACAGTTATGCATAACCCTAAAACCCCCGGCAATTTGCTGGGGGTTTTTCTTTGGAGCCAAACTCATGGCAGACACAGAAAAGAAACTTTATTATGTGGAGCGATTTGGGCTTTGTCGCTACTGTGGCGACGTAGCTACAGATCCTTTGTTGTTGCAAATGTGCTACGTCCGAAACAACCGAACTGCTGTTCAGTTTTTTGAGGCTGAAGCTCTTTGGAAAAATGCGTGCCTGGAATGTGTAAAAGAGTTGGCATTTAACAAATTGCCAAATCTGCAACCCACTCACGCACCTCCGATAACCAGTGCTAAAAGAGCCAAAGAAGAAAATGGCCCTTGGCTAGATAACGCCATCCGTGCGATGGAAGATAACTAATCTAAGAAAGAAGGCTTTGATGAGTGCAACGCAGCAGAGCAAACTTACGCCCGCACAGGCAAAAAAGATATTGATCGAAGAGATGAACCGGCTCAAGATTCCCTACTCAAAGTTGACTGCTCAGACAGTTTGCTTTGAAGATCTAGCTCGAGCAAGTTGTCTGTTCGTCAAAATCTATGAATTCAACACGCCGCAGCATGCGGAAAAACTAGAAGCAATAGCACGCAAACACGGGTTTCGCGTTCAACTGGAGAAAGTAATATGAGCAGAGACATGACGATTGAGGAGTTTGGCGACGTCTACGACGCTTGTGACGAAGGGCTGGACTGGGCACGGACTCACTGCACGACCGTACAGGAGTGCTGGGAAAAACTGCCAGACCCTCACTGGATTGCCTGGGTGGCCGGTCAATCTGGCGTTCTTACGAACAACGAGAAGTGGGAGTTTGGCTTGTTTTGCTGCGAGCTGGTCCGCCCACAGTTGACTGATTTTCGCTTGCTTGCGGCGATTTCCATGCTTCGGCTTTGGCTCGCTGGCGAGGTGGGGCTGGAGGAGCTGAAACTGGCATCCGAGAGAGCGTCTATTGCCTGTGATGAGGAGGACGGTAATTATGCGGCGATCACCGTGGCAACCGTTGTTCGTGTTCCAGAGAAGGCCAGTTCTGCATGTGTTCCCTGCGTTCTAGAGTTGATGCACAACACCACAGATGAGGACATTGATCCAGCCAGATTGGTGAACTGGCTACGCACCCACACCAAACCCAATTTCACCAAGAAAGAAGGCTCCAGTGAGTGACATGACGATTGAAGAGTTTGGCGACGTCCATAGTACTTGTGATGAAGGGCTTGAATGGGCACGGACTCATTGCACAACCATGCAGGAGTGTTGGGAAAAACTAACAGACCCTGACTGGATTGCCTGGGTAGCCTCTCGACCTGGCGTGCTGACGAATTGGGAGCAGTGGGAGTTTGCGTTGTTCTGCTGTGAGCTGGTCAAGACGCATTTGACCGATTTTCGCTTGTTTGCAGCCATTTCCATACTTCGTCTTTGGCTTGCTGGCGAGGTAGGGGTAGGGCTACAAGAGTTAAAGCTGGCATCCTGGGGGGCGGCTGCCGCCTGGGATGATGCAGCCGCTGCCGCTGAGGAAGAAGATATGGCGGCCGCCACCGTGGCAGTGGCTGTCAATGTTGACGAGGATGCAAGTTCTGCGGGTGTTCCCACTCTCGTGGATGTGGTGGACTACGCCTATAGAGCAGGTGCGGATCCAGACAGATTTACGAACTGGTTTCGCACCCACACCAAACCCAACTTCACCAAGAAAGAAGGCCGAGATGACTTTACGAGATCTTGCAAATAAGTATGCCTACGGGATTTTGACATGTGATGGCAGTACGGAGGATATCGACTCCGTGTTGGAATCCTGGTCAGAAGGCAAGAAACGCGACGACGTCACGGTGTGGAGCAAATTTGAAAACTGCGATCCGGAGGAACTTGAGTGCGAGCTCACGGCTCTTGCTGATGCCTTTCTCAGGTTCCACGAAGAGGCAACTAACTCCAAGAAAGAAGGTTGAGATGAGAACA
>ENA-OSIY01001434-OSIY01001434.1-marine-metagenome-genome-assembly--contig:-NODE-1434-length-12766-cov-10.435101_pt1 | contig 12766 bp, 14 predicted proteins | sample MGYA00237884_ERZ534233 | MGnify/ENA primary metagenome ERZ534233 (study PRJEB26412, sample SAMN06343840) | marine metagenome | isolation source: estuarine water | place: USA: Columbia River Estuary... | reverse complement strand
CATTGAATTGTCAGTATTGTCACTGACAATAAAAATATTTCTAGTAATAAAACGATGGTACAAGTAATTATCTCGATGTGGCAATAACTGCTTACCGGGTGGTAATTGCCAAACACACATTCTACCAAATGGCGATTTAGCATGTGCTGGGCTCAATGACCTTACATGCCGACAAAATGCCAATGTTTCTGGCAATGCTGTATTAAATTGCTGACCTTCTCTAACATTAGCAATAATGCTTTCAAATGCAAAATAGTTTAAATTTCTATTTACAAATTTCATCCACGCCTGTTCAAATATTTCGTGTTTGTTCGATTTTGGCCAAAACCATCCATGTTTGCCTTCGTCTGCGGCAAGTTCAACTTGAATTCTATCAGCCCATGATTGCAAATTGTCAGTTATAATTTTCATATCAATACCTTTCCATATATTTAGTATTACATACAATAGGATATCAAATATCTATCTTTGTTTTCATTGCGATTGATTAAAGATTCTACAGAATGTGGCTGACAAGTGGCAATTATATACGCATCGCCGTCATTCATTTGATAAGAATGTTTTATATTTTTTTCGTCGATGAAAGTCTCTGCTACTAGTGCTCCGGAATAAACGTGTGTTAAACACGTATTACTATTTTTTAATCCTATATTAATAGAATGTGATCTTGTTCTATCATAGTGTAAATCTACATTTGTACCGGCTAGAACTTTAATTAATACTACCTTATTCTCTGTAATAGTTTGATTTAAAAATATGTCTACTAGTTTAGAGTTGTTATCTATTTGGCGCAAGGTATTTTGTATTTGTATTAAATTGTCAGCTACTTCTCGGCAGTAGTGTTTGAATTCAATATTAAAATTTCTTGAAAAATATATGCCGCTGTCAAAATATTGCCAATGGGCTTCTCGACTCGGCAAAGTAACAATATTGTTATTACTATCACTTATTACTTTGAAATTTTTTGTCAAATCTTCAGGATCCCAAGAAAATTTTATTCCGCTATTTATTAATTCAAATACGTCATCCATTTTTCATTACTTTTAATTCAGTACGTACTCGTTCTGCACTAATACGTTTCAAATCCTCTCTGAACTTTGTAGAATTTAGAATTTCATTTTGAATTTGATCTTCAGTTTTATTCACGTGCCAGCCACCGGCAACTTTCCAACCTGCAAACCTTTGATAAGGCATACTTTGTATGTTCAACTTAGTAGTTAAATCTGAAGCAGTCTGGAGTGTAAAATATTCATTTTTCCAGTTACTGGAATTGAGGGGGATTTGATATCCAAAGTCTTCAAAGTTTTTATCAAACGTTGATTGAGAATCTTCGGCAGTAATACCATCATTCCTGATGCCAAGAGTTTGCCATATCCAGGAACGAAACGGACTATTTTTACTGATCATGTATTCTTGAGTTTTATAAATATCCTCCGGGGATTCGTGTGGCAATCCTATAATAAAACTAGCATGAATTAAAATTTGATTGTTATTATAAGAAGTCATCCGATGAGCGGCATCAAGTACTTTATTAATATCTAACCCTTTGCCTATTGCTTTCCTTGCTTCTATATTAAAACTTTCGATGCCAAAGAATGCTCCCCGTAAACCTAATTCAGCCAGCATAGGAATCATTTCTGGCTTAGTTACTAATAATTCGGGCCTGATATAAGCAACAAATTCAAAATTAGGTAACTTGGCTATATCTATAGCACGTTTAAGTCTGTCTATCTTTTCAATGCTGTCATTGAATGTATCATCCATGACGGTGTATCTAGTTGTACCGAACAAGTCATAGTTTCTCTTTAACTCACGTGCCAAACTTTCTGGCGTTCGTTGATAACTATCAAAGTCTTTTTTACCTTGAAAAGGATGTCTACAAAATCCGCAACGAAAGATACAACCTCTGCTTACTTCTATAGGTACGGGTTGAAAACTTTGATAATTGTCTTCTATTTCAAACACCGTTTCAATTTCATCCGGATGTCTGACTGGATTAGTATTGTTACTATCTATATACTTGCCAATGCCAGTTGAATGTTTATTATCTACAAATGGTAAGTTGTGATCCTTGTTATTAATCATTTTAATAAATTCAACAAACGTATTATCACTATATCCATGGAAATGATAGTTGCTATATCTGTTTAATAATGCTCTATTCCATTCATCGTGACCACCTGTGATAATTATTAAATTAGGAAATTTATTTTTAAGTTTACGAAAGAATCCTTCGTTGTGCCACGGAAAATCTTTCATATTGGCAACTTCGATCCAACTTGTGCTAAATCCTATAAATTTAGTAGTGCTAGTATAATTTAATTCTATGACTTCTAAAATCTGATTAGCAGTTAAATCACCGACGTAGTCTATAATTTTTACATTGTAGCCAGCCCGTTGGGCAGCCGTTCTTAATCTCGCTCCTGATATACCACGCCCGGCAAGCTCAAGGCTTTGACCAAAAAATAAAATTCCTTCATTATCTGCCATACATGTTTATCGAACTTTTCCTAAAAACGGTAAGAATATTCTACTTGGATCAAACTCCCACCAGTTGCCGCTGACTCCTGTGCCGAAATCATAAGCACTTGCCTTATGATGATGATTATTGTGCCATGCCTGGCCCCATGTTATATAACCTAATATCGGATTGTTTTGACTGTTATCTTTAGTATCAAAATTTCTATAACTAAACCATCCTTTAATATGACCAAATACATTAACAGTATTATCTTGTATTAAGCCCATCATTGTTACTAATCCAAAGCCTGTTAAAGCCAATCGCCAATCAAATACTGCAACTAATAAAGGAACCCCATATAATATTTTTTTATAATTTTTATGGAACCACATGTGGTTTTTTTTACGTACAAGATCAAAGGCATATTTGATACTGATGCCAGGATCTCTTGAAGTAATAGTCAAATACCAACCGACAAAAGCATGTAACTTGCCATAAACAACAGGACTATGTATATCTTTAGGTTGATCCGAAAACGGATGATGATATCCTCTATGCAATGCTACCCAAAAAATACTACTACCTTGACCAGCAAATACTGCAAAAAATAATATAATATTTTCTTTCCAGGTGGATAACTTATGTGTCCTGTGGCTGAACACTCTATGATATCCAGCGGCAATACCCAGCCCACAGACTAGTATCCACATTACTAATGTTGCCCACAAATAATAAAGTGGAATCATCCCTAATATTAATAATGCTATGGTCGTCGAACCTACTATCATAGCAGGGACAAATTGAAACCAAAATGAGTGTGAGATACGTGACAAGTCCATTATAATCCTCCGCCTATTGGCAACTCTGTTCTATATTCTTGTTTTAAATAATTACATCGAACTACTGAATCTTCTGGCACTATAAATCTCTTAAACAGTAATTCCCATGCATTTGCATAAAAGCATTTAGTTTTACCTGGCACGACAAATTCATCAAAATAACCATAACGTTCATCGTTTTCTTTATTCCAATGAAATCTACGCAATAGTCTACTATGACGTCGATGAACCAGAGTATAAAATTTCAGTCTGCCTGCTTCTTCATTGTATTTTATAACTTCGTCTAGTACTTTCTTTAATAAAGCATTGTCGCCAGTACTTCGATATAAAGTATAATACCATGCAGGCTCTTCTGTACTTATCCAAAAGCTAATAGATGCTTTGATTTCGCCGTCCTCTTCATATCCAAATGCATGAAAGTTTTTTAATCCGCTGAGATAGTTTGAACAAAAGATCTGATATAACCTGTTGTTAAATACCATAGCAGTATTCACATTCGGATTAGTTTGATTTATACCGACTAGAAACTCAGGAGTTTCTGATATTTTTTTACCCATATATCTATCATTGTTAAAAAGACTGCGACAGGCAGCCTTATGACTGCTGTTGAGTTTCACCACTGGCATATTCTTCTCCAAATAATTTTTTATAAACGTCGTCGATATAAATTCCATCGAGGCTCGATTCTAATCTTTTAACATAAGTGTTTGCAAGATTTGCATATGATTCGCCGTTAAATCCTAGCAGTTGTTCAAAGCCTGTTGTTTTAATTTTTTTAACTAAACCCGGAAATAGATGATTTAATACTGCATTTTTTGAACTAACACTAGTCATTTTTCCATTATGTTTATTTGTAATCAATTCCTGTATACGAGGACGTTCTAAATAATAGCCCATCATTTCAGGCGTATAACTAAACCATTCATTAACTAAAGGAATACTATATTTTTTACTAAATCTTATTGCACTAGCATCTTCATTTTCTCTAAAGCAATAAAACCATTTACTGCCGTCGGCATTTACATGACGTTTCATTAACATTTCGCCACCCATGACCGCTGGCAAACCTAGCTTTGCAATATGATGATAAACTGATAAGTAGGCCATTTGACTACATTGCAATTCAGCCGCAAACTCATGAGCTTTACCATTAGCATAAAAATTTACTATATCAAACGGTATAATGTCTAATTTAATGTCCAAGCTATTAGTTATCTGTATAGCTAATTCTAAGTCAGGTAAATTATAGTCACCTACAAACTTAATAAAAACTGCTCTAGGTCTAACTCCGATTTTTTTAAAAGCATGTAATACAATTTCACTGTCTGTTCCACCGCTGAACATAACAACAAAGTCTTTGCCGTAGTCTTTATAAATTAAATCAGCAGTTCTATATTGTTCTTCCAACCAACTGCTTTTAGCATAATGATCTTTATCAACCGCGCCAATGTTAACTTTAAATTTTTCTGTAGGTTCTTCACGATATCCAAACAGTCGATCACCAGTTGTATAAGTTAGATGATTGTTGTGTGTAAAATTCATTTCATTAGGTTCATTAAATCTCGTACTGTAGAAACTGTAGAATCTGTAGAAGTTTCTACATTGCATTGCTCTTCGTAATACATTTGCAATTCTACTACATCTAAACTATCTAAACCAATATCTAACAATATACTCTCTGGTGTCAACGGAGATGTTGGAGATTTTTTAAAAATTGTAGTTATTGCTGTTGTTAAAAAATCTAATTTTTCCTGATCTGTCATATTATTCCTTGTTAATTCAACTACATACTGTGTGGTATTGTATATAGTTCGTTCTCCTATAGGTTTGAATTTCCTATATATCTTTGGCCAATCATTGAACAAAGCCGTTCGTTTATGTTGTTCTGCTCGTACAAACCAATCATATAATCGTTTATTGTACTTATTCACCGTGAGCCATATTTTTGCATATTGATTTGTTTCGTCTAACGTTTTTGACAAAATATGTTGCGCTACTAGATATTGACCTCTGTATGCAGGATCGATGTACATTCTAGTTAAGGCAAATGCAATGCTAGGATCAAACTCGTATTCATTCCATCCTGCACTACATACATATTTGTTATTTTCTTCTATGACATAATATTTGCCAACACCTTTTCTGTATCGTCCGTACTTGATAATATAGAATAAATTTCCATGATTCTCTTGATAGTCTGGATGATAATTCAATAATATATTTTCATCTGTTATTTTTTCTAAGCCATGGGATAATAAAGAGAGTATTCGGTCATCACTTAAATCATGAATTTCGTGTATAATCATCGGAATAAAATTGTTGTTATTTTACTCTGGTCCAAAGATATAAGCCGCCATATGTACCATTTTTAACAGTGAGATGATCTTTAAACGGATTTAAGTGAGTATCCATATTCATTTTACTAATAATTGTTGGCATTGATCCTAGTTCTTCTGAAATTTCTTGGACTACGTCCTTATCGGGTAAGTTTAGTACATCCACTAATAATAATCCATTTATTTTTAAACTTGATAATACTTTATTCCAATATGTCTCTTTAGGGTAATGCCAACACCATGAAAAAGTTGATAACACTAAATCGACATCAGTTGGGAAATTATCATTGGGGTCTAAAAAATTAAATTTGTTACGATCTAAACCAGATGATGCAATGCAATCTTCAACAACATTCCACGAATTATAATGGCCATGAACTTCTTGATAGTAGATACCATTTGTTTTTCTTGTGTATTCGGCCTTATCAACTAGATAAAATTCTGCCTCGGGATTGTATTTACTTGCCAATAAGTCGGGAGTTGATATGCCCGAGCCTATATCAATAATTTTTTTTAATTTTGTTATATCGACATTGGTAGCAATCCTATTCCAATTATTTTGAATTCTTTTTTCAAATAAAATCAAAAATGCATTATCAGATAATGTGTCGGGAAAATATGCTTCTCCTAATTGCATCTTTGACCATTTTCTCAATTCTTTTATATCTTCCCATGATAGTGATAGTTGTCTGTCTTTGGTGTTAATTATAATATGATTCATGAAATTATTTATCATAGCAGATAATTATTCTTGACATTAAATTTTAGTATTACTAAATAAAACGTATGAATAATTTTTATAAATTCACCGATAACTTAAATTTAAATTGGAAAGATATAGATAACATTTTTAACAGTATTACTTTAGAATTTTCAAACGATGTTCATTCCCCAAAGGTATACATTTTAAATGATAAAAGTAATCCTACTTATTGGCAATACTATCCATGGACACGTACACGGTTTACTAGAAATTTTGGCAGAAATTTTATCAATGAATCTAAAGAAGTAATTGATTGCTTGGCACTATTACAATCAACAGTAAAAAAAGAAGATTTCGAAGATTTACAAATGTATAACAGTTTAATTAATCATAAATTTGACTACAAGAGAGTTCAACTTATTAAGTCTGTAGCTGGAGTTGATGTATTACCTCATAATGATAACGGACGGAAATATGTAATAAACATTGGATTAAAAAATAGTAACACATGTACTACATATATTTCCGAATCTAGAGATACTAAAGAATTTTGGACACATAATCCAAAATCGTTTACAATGCAAGACGGCGATGCTTTTTTAATTAATACAGACAAATTTCATGCAGTTAAATCATTAGTGGATAAAGATTCTAAATTAGACAGATATCTAATAACATATATGTTGACAGAGACGTTATAGTTCTTACATCGTAGGACCATTGCCGTTTTTAAATCCCACACTACCACCTTCAGCTTCAATGCGTTTGATAACGTCTTCGAATAAGATAGGTGTGTAATCTGTTTGTTCGACGCAGACACAATGATAGCGGGTATCTAGTAATTCTTCGTCACTGAACAAATCTCTATACATTACACGATTGGCGTGTAAGTGTCCGTGGATGTTAGTTCCGAACCTGCCCAAAGATGCTTCATGGATAGGTATGTGACTCAGTATCATTCCGTTCATGACATGATAAGCACGTAGTTCACGGAAGTATTGTCTATATTCATCATCACGGAAGATATCGTGGTTACCACGAATCAATACTTTGTCACCGTTCAATCGACTCATAATCTTCAATGCTTTGCGGTTAATGACAACATCACCCAAATGATAAACTTTATCGTTGGGGCGAACTCTGTCATTCCAACGCTTGACCATTTCTTCGTCCATTTCGTCGGCGTTGTCCCATGGGCGAAGTTTTGTGACTCCGTCGTTGCGTGTAAAGCGACATACGCCAGTGTGTCCGAAGTGTGTGTCGCTGGTTAAAAATACTGATGGCATACTGCCTCCTTTTCTATATTATATATTAATTTTTTATGTGTGTCAAGAATTTTAATTATAAATATGCATTGTTATAAGGAGAACACTAAGTGTATTATCAAACACAACATGCACATTCGTATCTAGAAAATCAAGAACTATTATGGTGTCCAATGGACACAGAGGATCGTTATCTTAAACATCTCCAAACACACAAATCAGATTTAGAAAAATATAACTGGATTGACAATAATTTTACTTATAAGTTTAACAGTTATGGATTCCGTAGTGAAGAATTTTGTAACTCTGATAATATGATTTCATTGGGTTGTAGTCATACTATGGGTATAGGATTACCTATAGAAAATACATGGGCTTATATTGTTTCAAATCGTTTGAAACTTAAAAATTTTAATTTTGGCATTGCTGGTGGTTCGAATGATTCATCTTTTAGAATGGCATATAATTGGATTTATCAACTAAGACCAAAAATAGTAGTATTGATGATAACACATTCTGTAAGAATGGAAGTCGTGTCTGGTTTGGAAATATGTCAATATAGTGCTGCCAGTCTGGAATATTCACATGGCGGTCGAATATGGAATGACTGGATCATGGATGATACTAATGGTAATATTAATGCACTTAAAAATATTATGGCAATTCAACATCTATGTTGCAGTCTAAATATTAAATTAATTATTACGCCATATATATTAGAAGAAAACATAATTGATTTAGCAAGAGATTTAGCTCACCCCGGCGTTGAATCTAATAAAAAATGTGCAGATAGTATTTGTGACATTATTAACGGAGGACATAACCCAATAACAACTTGTCCGTATTACAACTCTGTTCCGTGGAACTTATTAATTTAGTTAATAGCATCAAAGCTATGAACTAGTAACACAAGAATTTTCAATACTCTACAGTCTAGATTACATTGGCTTAATTAAGAAATATAACCAGTTTCTTGCAACATGTCATACGTTTGATCGAATGTATAATTGCTGGATTGTAATACCAGTGCGATTCTGTCAACCGGCACATCAGATAAACTTTTAACACTATGCGGGCTAGAAACATCTAATAACCAAACATCTCCAGATTCTGCTATAAAACTTCCAGCGTGTTCTAAATTTTCTTCTTTAAATGTTCTACCAGTGGTCTGAGTGGTCATCCTAACTCCTAGACTATCATCTGCCTTGTTAAAGAAATTTGTTTGACAATCTACAGCCTTAACATAAAAATTTATAGTAGCGTAGACATAACTGTCTGTGTGCGGAGGAATGTCATAATTTATTTTCATCTCTCTTATAAAGAACTCACTTCTGTATCTTTTGGGGATAACCGAAAGCATTAAATCTTTATTGTAGTTGTTGATGTTATAGAATCCAATGCCTTTGCCGTTAATGGCATATTCATTGATCAGTGTTGTTTCTGTAAAATTACTGACATCGAATTTTTTATTAAGTTTGGCAAATTTCATATATGTATTTATAGGACATAAATATTATTATGAACATTGATGAGTTTTATAAACCTGTAAATATTGAAAATCTCAATGAGATACAACAAGAAGTATTAAAATTAATACCAAAACACTTACTCGATCAAACAACATTAACCTATATAGAAAATAGCAAAGAGATATTTCTAAGCATTCCTGCACTGTATAATTTTTTAAAAAGTAAAGTAATTCATCAGGCAGTGATGAATATTGCTATTAATATAACACAAGGGCATAAACAAGGAAATATTCATGTAGACAGTGGACCTTACAAACATAGCTTAAATATTCCAATCATTGGCTGTGATAATACTTGGATTAATTTTTTTAAAGCTAACTCGGATTATAAAGTTATCACAGTAGAAAATAAAGGTAAGACCCATCATTTTTTTAAATATACAGATGACCAATGCGAATTAATATATGAAGGTGATACATCTATTCCTTATATACTTGGCACAAAAACTCCACACAGAGTTATTAATAAATCAGATCAAACTAGAATCATGTTATTGATAAGATTGTGGCCTGAACCGTAGGATAAAACTATTTAATAGTAGCCGGCTTATATTTTTCTGCTTTAATATCATTAGGGCATGGGCAAAAATTAAATGGGCAAACTATATCACTGTAATCTAATTTAAATTCGGTAATATGCCCCAAGGACTTTACCATACATATACCTGCGTTAACAGTTCCAGTATAGTCTATCATTATACTTTGACTAGCAACTTTGCATTGCCAGTTCTTAAATTCATTCCAATTGTTAACAGTAATTCTACCTAATAATAAATTTTCTGCAGATCCGTCATCAAAATGAATTATTGAATTTAAGAATCCATCAGAAGATTTTGGCCTCCCCATGTGATTTTTAATCCATTCTGTTTGTTCACTGGTATATTTATAGTTTTCTTTTGTTGAGTCTAAATAGTTCAATACCTTGGGAGTTATCAGATGTTGAAATTTTGCATCTAATTTATCGTACAGACCTACGACTTTATTCCAGCGAGCTGGGTCGCAACTAAGGTTAAACATGAAGTTTATGCCTGAGCTTTCTATGTATTTTGCTAGATCATTTACTTTATCTATCTTTGTAAACTCTGGATGTAAAGATATTGTTACGTTATCTAAGAATGGTAAAGCTTCGCTCCACCATTCATCGCTTCTAGACCCGTTAGTAGTGACACCAAGATGCACATTTTCTATATTCATATATTTTATGATGTCAAGGAAATTAGGATGCAGGGTTGGTTCGCCACCACCAAACTGAAGGTTTAAATGAGTTCCAGTGGCTGTCAACGCTTTTAGTTTGTCCATGAAGATAACAATGTCCGAGTAATTGGGGAAACCCTGCATTTTTCCTGTAGCAAAATTTCCATTGTGCAGAAAGTCAGGACAATAATTACATTTAAAATTGCAAAAATCGGTGAGTATCCAATATACGTTTATAATTGGTTTAATGTGCGTAATTTTAATAGGATGTTTCATCGTGTATTTAACGGTTATACATAATTTTTATTGTTGGCCGGCCCTGAGAGATTCGAACTCCCAACTTCCAGTTTCGAAGACTGGCACTCTATCCAATTGAGTTAAGGACCGTTAAATTTCTAATAATTTATTATAATAATCTAACTTCATTAGATTGGTTCTATTTTCAACATCTTTTACAGTATCTTTGATATCAGGACTGCGTATGATATTAAATATTTCTTCAACACTATAACCCAATGCAAGTATTCGTCCTATCCATGTAGCGGCAGCGAATTTTGCCTTGTTGTTAACGTCTTTTCTTGTATAAATTTTTCTAGTTAAGTTTACAGCTTCGTTGTAACTCATGTTGTTGCTAGACCACTTGCCTTTATCAAGAATGTATCCAAACTTGGCTGGGTCCGCATCTATTTTACTTCCGGGTCGACCATCTTCGCCTTCTCTAATAAACAAAGGAAGAAATCCAAACACATCTAATGGGCTGTTATCACTGACTAGGTAATCCACAGTTTCCCAAATACTTTCTTCTGTTTCACCAGGTAGTCCTACAATAAAATTACTGCTTGTGATAATCTTATCCTGCCATTTTTCTCTACAGTAATGCAATGTCTGCTTGACTTTATTGGGATCCATGCCTTTGCCTACGGCTTTGCCAGCCTTTGCATTAAATGTTTCTATTCCAAATGCTAAACTGATTGCGCCGCTTTCTAATAAAAGTTCACGCATTTCAGGATAACGATGTATCATGTCAACACGAGCATAACTTGTGTATCTTATCTTGAAAGGAAGTTGTGCAATGGCATTAGCCAGCATGTCTAACTTAGGCAAACTTTCATTGATAAGTTCGTCACTGAACATATAATGTGTGGTGTCATAAAGTTCATAGTTACGAATCATTTCAGACTTAATTGTTTCTGGATCTTTGGTCCAGTCGCCTATACGTTTGCCTATTAAATCAAAATGGCAGTATGCACAACTAAAGATACAGCCACGAGCTATTTCCATAGGTAAACTTTCGTTAGGTAGTATTATATCATGTGTCTCATATATAATTTTACTACAGCTAAATTTTTCTTGAGTATAAAAATAATCATCACCATTAACTATTTTACTATGTTTGTTTGATGTAGTTTTTAATTCTGTGCCTTTAGCAACATGACTCAATAGCTTTAATATAGCAATATCACCTTTGTTAAGCACAACATAGTCTATACCCGGCCAGTCACTGTTGCTAGTGACTCTACTACCGCCTGCGCAGGTTACAATTTTTTTATTTTTGTTTCTAATATATTCTAATAACGGGTAGAATTCTTCATTGGTTATTCCCCAATGCTGAACTTTACCGTTTATTCTTTTTTCGTTAAGAGTACAACTAAAACCGACTAATAAGGTTTCATTGGTGATAAATTTGTCTATCAGTAATTTTAATTTGTCGACACCTAACCAACTAAAATTGTCTATTACTTGGCAAGTATATCCGGCTGCTCTTATTTCTGTTGCGAGTTTATATGTACCCGCATATTTTCCATAACCAGCAGTATCTGCAATATCTGTAAATAAAATAACATTCATAGTTATATTTAATCTGTTAAGATACTTTTATTGGCGGAAGCGGTGAGATTCGAACTCACGGACGATTTCTCGTCGACAGTTTTCAAGACTGTTGCCATAAACCAGGCTCGACCACGCTTCCTTGTATTTGGCAGAGGGTAATGGAATCGAACCATTAATAACGGAATCAAAATCCGTGGTTATACCATTTAACTAACCCCCAACAAAAGGTTTTCGGGAACTAGTCTTTGTACTATAGACTAGTGTGTCTCGAATAGGCAAGTTTAACTACCGCATTAGTCATATGGTTTGTCATGTACCAGCACAGTACACTAGACTAACGGGGACTCAAACCTATCGTCTATCCCGAAACTTGGTAGCTTCACTGTGACTCGAACACAGGACCCCCGCCTTATCAAGACGGTGCTCTAACCAACTGAGCTATGAAGCTGAAATGGTACTCGATAGCGGAGTTGAACCGCTCTTACCTGGTTGAAAACCAGATGTCCTAACCGATAGACGAATCGAGTAAATTCTGGGGAGTCGTACGGGAATCGAACCCATATTAACGGAATCACAATCCGTGGTGTTAACCTTTACACTAACAACTCCA
>ENA-OSIY01001433-OSIY01001433.1-marine-metagenome-genome-assembly--contig:-NODE-1433-length-12770-cov-10.406996_pt1 | contig 12770 bp, 10 predicted proteins | sample MGYA00237884_ERZ534233 | MGnify/ENA primary metagenome ERZ534233 (study PRJEB26412, sample SAMN06343840) | marine metagenome | isolation source: estuarine water | place: USA: Columbia River Estuary... | reverse complement strand
TTAAAGTCGTTTCTATACCCTCTATAAACCGATTCTACGACCTCATTAAAGATAAATGGTTTCCCATTCTCTTCAAAAGATACCCACTCATAATCCAATCCTATGGTCTTTAAATACCTATTGTCTAAAACTAATGTATTGACATGAACTATTTTGGATATATCAAACTTGTCTAACTTCTTTGCGTCTATGTGATTGAAATTAATTATTCCATCACTTCCGTCACTTTGTCTATAATATAAGAAAGATAAACGATTTCCTAATGGATGTGCTCTATGAGAACTCCACACAGTAATGATGAGGTCAATATTTACATTGCCTCCTAAAAATGATTGTAGTGATTGCTTATCTTCAATTAGGTTCATAGAACTCTAATATACGAAAAATATTTGAGATTACAAAGTTATTTGTGGAATTGTAATAGGTTTGGTAAATATAAACCTATGTTTTTTAATCTTACCGACGCCAAACCAATAGATGCTTTATTTGAATTAATTAGGCCGATGTCATCGGTGGTTCCGTCATTTTTATAAACCATTTCTTTAGGGCCAGCAATTCTCCATTTTAATTCAACACCTTTCCAATATGCGTTATTTAAATATGTGGTATATACACTATTGTTTAATTCAAAAATATGTCCGTTGAAATCATTTGCTTTTTGAATAAAATATCGTATCATATATCCATTATCATAGTCCAATTGTGTTGGAACTGGAACAATTGTTTCAGGAAGTATAATTTTATCAATTTTTTTATCTTTTATTAAATCGTTATATGCCATTTTTATCTTTATTTATCAATGTCTAATACTCGCCACCTTGCGTCCAATGTTGTATACCACCCATCAGGAGTAACTGAATGTTTTACGTTTTCAATTTGAAATGCACCGATTACATTATGTATTTCGGGAACACCATCACATTTAAAATATTCACCACAACTAATACCACTTATTCCATCAATTGTTATACTAATTTCAATTGGTGTTAATAAACTTTTATTTTTTTCATAAAAAGATTTTGCTACATATCTTGAAACCACTTTTTCATTTTGAAATATTAATATCTTTGTTCCGTTATTTGTTTTAAATTTTTTAGATGATGCGTCAATTACTTTAGAAACATCTTCTTGTGTTTTTGATTTAGTTCCAGTTGATTGCTCTAATCCATTATTATTTTGTGCTTTTGCTTGTTGTTTTTCTATCGACTTAATATCTACATAATTTAAACTATACCAACCATCTGCATTTTGTGTTCTATAAAAATCAACACTTTCGTATGCATCTTTTTGAATACCCAACAATTGTTCATTGTCCGGATTTTTACCCGCTTTGGTTTGTGCAATATATGCATATGAATTAAATAAAGTTCTACCAGCAACATTTTCACTCATATTAAAATCATATGTAAATTCTTTTACAATAGATGAAATGGTTGTTGGTCTAAATCTATATGCTGGGTCTACACTTGTCATTATTCCCTGTAATGTTTTTTTATCTTGTCTAAGTTTACCGTCGACTATAAATGCTGGGAATTTTCCACCTTCTATTGTTCCTAATATTAATTTTATTAAACCATATGAATTATCATTTACTACATCTAAAATTCCTTCCAAAAAGTCTAACATAGTGTATGCCTTTCTCCATAAACTTAAAACAGCTTCATAGTTTATGAATATATTTAATGCATTACCTAATTTTATATCGTCACCATCTTTAGAATACACCTGAATATAATCTTTAACTTCCTCAGGAGATGTATCATGTTTTTTTTCATTTTCTACAAATAATGTAGAATTTTTTATCGTATACTCTAAATCATTGATATTACAATCCGTTGTTTCAATATTTCCATTTTTATCGGTTTTTAAAACTATTGTATTTTCAGCTTTGTCTTTAATAAAAGATGGTAATTGTCCTGGAAAAATAACATTTTCATTTGAGGATATCAAAGCTTCTGCTGAATTTGCTAAAATCATTTCCATCTCACCACCACCATTTGCATCGGTATAAAATTTTTGTTTTCCAATACCAACCAATGCATCATCAATAAATCCGGCATTTACTAAAACATTATGATTTAATATTTTATCAATTACAAATCCCAATGTAATATATGGTTTTTTTGATAAAGATTCATAACCTTTATCGGCATTTGCAACCCCCCAGTTAAAAAAATATTTTGAATCATCGGATTTTGTTACTACTTCACTCAATTGTGGTAACCCAAAGTCAACTTCAATTTGATTAATCCAAGTATTAAAATCGTCAGGCTTTACAGTTGTTCCTTTAGTTTTTCCACTAGCCGTTGTTGTTGATTTTGGAATTGCTCTAGATACTTCATTACCTGCAGTAATTTTTAAAACTACAACATATGTTCCATTTTCTTCAATAGAATATGTATAATCCAAAACTTTACCAGCTACTTGTTCATATGTTCCTCTGGAATCTTCTACTCTTTTGTAGTATTTTTGTAAGGCCTTCATATCTCCAATAGATAATTCTGAAAAATTTGAACAAAAACTGTCGTAATTGGATTTATCTACTAAAACTTTTTGTAAATTTATAACGTTTTGTGCACCTTCTGTTTGTGTTTTTTGACTATCCTCACCATATCTATTTTTAATATAATCTCGTCTAATATCTGCAAATACCGATTGGTTATTACCAAATTCTAATAAAAGATTCATACCAGGTTTTAAATAAAATAGTTCAAACATTTCAAGTTGTTTTAAACTGAATAATCTTACACCCACAGTTGCAATCTTTAAAGTATTTCCCGTACCATCCGTATCTATTTGTAATGATTCTATTATTGGATTTGGTATTGCTCTATTAGTTTCACCATCTACATTAATTCTGTTACCACGAAAATCGACTCCAATATGTGATGGGCCTAATTGATATGAATTATCTTTATTTTGTATTTTATTTGTTATTATACAACCTTTATATGAATCCATAGATGAGGCCGCAAATGTATTATTTATTATGTCTTGGAATTTTTCCGCTCTTTCTTTTAATGTCAGTTTTGTATCACTAGATTGTTTTGTAACCAATGCGGGGGATGTTAGTATAACAAATGGAACTTTAAATATGGAACTTTCTGTTACTCTTTCTCTATTTCTAAAAATTTCTTTTACCCAAGGTTTTAAATCAGATATAAATAATGCGGGCATAACTTATGAATTTATTTTATCAAAATCATTTAATATTGTTGATAAATTCGATGGTATTCTAATTTGTATTCCAGGTTGCATAGATAATGAGGCGTCATGTAAATTATTTGCAATTGCAATAATCCACCAATAACCAACATCACCATAGTAAACATCGGCAAGTAAATCTAATCTATCACCCGCTTCGGTTATTAAATATGTGTCATTATTAGATGCTTTTATTTTTGGATATATAGTTGATTCTAAATATCTTTTTTTAGTATCTTTTTTTAATAAAGTTTTTCTATTTTGGTATCTACTTGACATTTTGAATTATTATGGGTTATCCAATGCGCCAGCATTCTTTTTAGTTTGTGTCTTTTTTTCTCCTAATGCAATTCTTCGGCCGATTTGGTAATTGGTGGGGTTGTAAGTCTGGTCTTGTAATACCTTTGTGTTTTTTATATCGTTCATCACTTTTTCGTATACCGGGTCAGTATTTTGTGCAGGTTTTACATCAGGCTTTGTAGTTGGTGTGTCCGCAGCTTTTTTTACTTTTGGTTTATTTTTAGTGCTGTTTATCGGTTTTGGTGTATTTATTTTCTTAACAGGTTTCTCATCAAAGCGCGGTGTTTCATCGTGCTTTGTAACATCTTCTTCTGGAACAAACACAAATGCACGTCTAGTTGGGTATTTTACATTTGTATCGGCACCCATTCCATCCAAATTATATCTATATGATACTTTGTTTTCTCTAGCATCTATTTTTGCGTGTGGATTTTCAATAATTTTAAATGCAACTTCTATACTCAAATTTGATGGATATATTGTATTTTTTAAACCAGCTCTTAAATCTTCTCTAGATACTCCAGGTTCAAGTTGTGCGACGCTTGAATTTTCCGAATTTATATTTGTTGATGGCCAAGTTGAGGTATCTGGTATATTTACATTTATACTTTCCATAAAACCAAATATTTTTTTAGCATATCCATGAATAGTTAATTCTAAAAATTGAGGTCTATAAAATAATTGGTCAGAATCTTGTAATTCTGGATTATAAGCTTCAGCTTCTGCAAATTGTTTCCAATATGGTTCTTTTCCATTTTTCATTTTCATACCAAATGTTGGTGCTTTAAGTGCACTTTGGTTTTTGGTATACCTAGCAACGGAAACATCTTGTGCAGGAAAACATAATTGTTTTATAAATTCTATTTGCTCTTTTATTCTAAATATTTGTAGTCTTTGAGTCCAATATAAATTTAAAGTAAAATTTAAGGTGCGTTCTACACCATTGTATTTATATGCAGAAAATGGTGAACCAATATATTTAAAATTTTCCCAAGTGCCTTGTACACTTTCATTTAATCCTGAAATTGTTCCAGGAAAATACATAGCGTTATATCCAATTGGGTGCATTTTAACCCACGGAACTAATGATTCATCTTCCTCTGCACCAGCTGGGAATTTACCATATACCAATGAACTAATATAATCATCCATTGTATAAGATGTTTCTTCCGCTTTTCTTTCTTTAAGAACCTTCATAAAACCATTTGTAGTAGGAACCCCATTAAAAGAAAGTGCATCTTTTTTTGCCAAATAGTGTTCTTTAAATCCGAGAAATGTTTTTGCACCATCTTCACCATTATCTGCACCTTTTTTACCACCAACTCTACCATCTAAATTAATATCAAATGCAGCTGGATGATATGACGATTGGAAAAACTCCTCATTATAGTTTTGTCTATTACTTCTACCCAAACCTCTACCTGCGTTTAATCCGGCTTGCAGCAATGCTTGCTTTGCAGCTCTCATATCTCCTGCAATTGCTGCTCTTGCTGCTGATGCTAATATTTCTGCTCCAGGTTTAAATTGAGTTTGAACATAATATGGTTTATCACTTTCTATATCCCTTTCACCTCGTCCTGCACGTTGAGGTTGAAGTAGTGTATTACTTATAGGACCAGGTTTAGTCATATTTGGAAATATAGTATCAGGTATTCTTCTTCTTTGTTTAAGAATTGCACCTGCTAAATTTGCAGCTTGTCTTAAAATTTCACCTGCTGTTGTATTTGCTTGATATTTCTCTGTGAGTATTTTAGTTCTATATGGATTTATTACACCTCTTGTATCAATTATTAATCTGTCAGCTTTAAAAAATAAATCATTAATACCATTTATTGGTTTTTTTAATTCTTTTTTTAATACCTTTTCTAAAGATGTGGGTCTGGCTTCATATTTACTAACTTGACTATTTAATGATTGTGTATCAGTTATAGGCAAGTATGTAGTATCACCATAGGCCACTTTCTTATCTTTTGTTGCTCTACCCAATAAATCCAATAATGATGCCATTTTATTATTTTATATACATAAATATCTATTGAACTACAAATGTAGCTCTTCTAGATTTAACCGATTCTCTGAGTGTGTTATTAATTACTTCCGAATCTAAATAAACTTTTGTTCCTCCGGTTGCTTGAGTAGACCATGTTTGTAATAATGCAAATATTTTCATACTCATATTTGCTCCAATTTCCGTATTTACATCATATACAGGTGTTGCTCTTATACTTGCTGCGGTTGGTGTGGGTATACCTGCATTTGTTCCTGTATTAGTATTTCCACCACCTGCCGTTGTTGAAGCCGTAGCAACAGATGTTACGGCCGTTTTTGTCATATCTACTATTGATTTTGACGTATCGGTCATTATTTTGTTATTGGCCGCTTTTGATTTGTTATATGCATCCGTTGCCTGTTTTTCAATACTGTCTAATGATGATACTGTAGTATTTTCAATGGCCTGTGTGGTTTGAGCTGAATTTGCAACTACTTGCTCTGTTATTGAACCATTTGTTTTTATTAAACCAGATTGAACCGCTTTTTGGAAATCTTTTACTTCCTCTGCTAATCCAGCTCCTGATAAATAATCCACATTAGATGCAATCCAATTGGCTAATTTTTGATTACCTTCGCTACCCAGACCAATTTGTTCACCTTCTTTTGAACGATATGATGCTCTAAATTTTTCTAAATCGGAGAAATCAATGCCTTTCAATGACATACCCAATGCATCTGACCCTTTTTGTATTAATCCACCTGATACATAATCCGCTGCATTTACAAATTCTGCACCAATACCTGCTATAACATTTCCAAAAGTTTGCCATCCTCCACCTTTGCCACCACTTTGTGCATCATTTGTCGCAACATTATATATACCCTTTCCTATTGACCAAAAACCGGCTGCTCCTGCAGCTGCGGTTCCGGTACCTGCTGCGGTAATTCCACCTGCTCCTGCTACTCCACCTCCCGAAAGCATCTTCCAAGCTCCACTTAAAATTTGTGGTAAAAATGATGCCAACCCACCAACTATTCCACTCATTAACATTCCAGGAAGTTCTGTTCCCAGACTTCTTAAAAATTGTAAATTTGCTTTAAGTTGTAAATAATCATTATCAATCATCACATCATTTAGTGATTTTTGATTTTGAATTTGTTGTTGTGCAATTGAAGCTTGAGCCTGTATTGCTGCTGCATTCATTGCTTTTGTTTCTGCAATACTATATTCAATATTTAATCTCTGATTGTTGGTTTGCTCCATACTGGCGTTAATAACCGCCTTTGATGATTTATCTATTCCAGCATCTAAGTCTTTTGTATTTTTAGCTATTTCACCATAATTACCACTACTAATTCTTGCAATCTCTTCAAAATCCATACCACCCAATGTTTGTGATATTGCATCTTTGCTAAAGAAATCCAATGAAGATAAATCAATACCACCCAATTCATCTTGTAAAGCTTTTACTGCACCAGGTATATCTGATGATGCAAACTTAGCCCTTACTTCTGATAGGTTTATAGATTTGCCCAACATTGCAGATAATTCCATTTCGGCTTTGATACTATCTTTATAGTTCATTACCATATTTCTACCTGCTGCGGCAACCTTATTAAAATTACCACCCATTGCTTTAACGGCGATAACTTGTTTTTGTAATTCTTTACCCGACCTAAAGTTATATTGTGCAATTTCTTTTGTAGAATCTGCCATATCTCTCATTACATCACCAGGATTTAATCCCATCATTTTGGCCATCTGACGAGTTCCTTCTAACATATTAAGAGCCTGCTCTCCGGTTGAATCATCTATTATACGAAAATTTGATGCTAAATCGGTAGCTTGGTCTGCACCTATTCCCATATATTTTGAGAATACTGCAACTTCTTTACCCAATCTTTGTGAACTATCTGCTCCTGCACCTAAATTTCCTGAAACACTTAAACTTGCATCTGATATATCTTTTGCCGAAAATCCTGCTTTTGCTAATAGTGATACGGCGTTTTTACCTAAACCAGTTAATGTATCACCAAAAAATGCATTTCGTAAATCTTGTTTGAAATTTGAAAGTGCGGTAGACATTTGTGCTGCAAACTGAACTCCCGCTTCTTGTATTGCAAAACTTGCTGAATTTTGTGCTTTTTTAAGTGCTATTTCATTTTCAACAACTTGGTCTTTCATATTGAAAGATGCAACCTTTCCAAAATAATCACCCAACATACCTTGTTTATATGCAAGATATGTAGCTGCACCTGCCAATGCACCAATTGCTGCTTTTATACCAGTGCCACTTGACAATGATTTAAATACATTTCCAACTTCATTTGCTAATGGAACCGTTCCCGCCATATTACTTAGGAATGACTCCATAAATCCATCCGCTTTTTGCATGTTCTTAGTAAAATCAATAGTTCCATCAGAAGTTGCCTCCATTGATTTTTTTATCTCTTTACCTGCGGTAGACGTTGCTTCAAATCCTTCGGTTACTTTTGCATAGTTTTTAGCAGCTGCCTCACTATATTTGTTAAATTGTTCTTCGGTAATTACTTTATTTTTAAGTAATTTTGCTAATCTTTTTTCCTCTGAAAAGAATTTATTTTTTGCAGAGTTTACTTTTTTAATATACTTTACCTCATTTAGAGTTAAGTCATTTTGTTTACCAAGTGTACCTGCGATACTTTGACTACTTGCTTTAATGGTTTCTACAAATTTTGAAAAAGTTTTATATCCTTTATTATTTTTATCAATTCCTTCACCAATGCTACGAACGGCATCATCCATTTCTGATGTATCCTCCAACATTCCTTTTGCTTCTTTTCTAGCTTCTTTTAAAGATTCAGCTAATTTTTCTGCATTTTTAGTTCCTTTATCACTAACAGGTATGTTTGATGGATTATCCGCAGCAGGAGTTTGTGGTGTAGATGCACCTTTTTGTTTTCCTTTTACAATATTGTTTTTTGTATTTTTCCCCTTTGCCATTTATTAAAATTAATTTAAATCGGAGAAATCAATATCTTTGAATTTAGAATTGTATTTATTAAGTCTTTGTGTAGATGCGTCTATTTTAGAATTAATATCATCGAAAGCTTTCCATACATCTTCATCTGAATCTTTTATTTTATTCAAAAATTGAGTTTCTTTATTTTTAGACTTTGCAGTAAAAAATAAGTCCAGTAATTTAGAAAACATATTTATTTCTACTAATTTTTGTTTTGCCATGTTCTACGTTTGTATATAAATATAAATAATACTATTTTCTTCTCACTTTTGATGGAGCTGCAGATTTTCCTCTATTAGCTGCTTCTATTTGTTCCGTTTCGGATTTTTTAGATTTAACCAATTCATTCCAATAAAAATCTCTTAATTTAATAGGCATATGATATACATCACCCCATGTAAAACCACCATTGGAGTTATATATCATTTGAAAAATCTTTTGATGTATTGCTATACTATAATCAGTCGACAGGATAAAAAAAGTCAACCCCAAACGGGATACGAAGTGCCTCCTCCTCACCACTAGCCGTTGTATACTTAAATTTCAAATCTAAGTCGGGAGTAATTGAGTTTGCATATTTTCTAAGAGCTTTTGAATCTCCTGCTAATAATCCATTTGTAACAAAATTACTAATATGACCAAAATCTCTTACGCCATCTACTTCTACAATTTGTCTCCTATATCTAGCCGTAATTTCACCCGAATTTTTTGTAAGTTTTTCGATTGCTTCAACATCTTTGTTTATTGCCATCTCATCACCATGTGTAAGTAATTTAAACTTAATTTGTTTTTTAGATTGTGGTAAAATGAAATCATATTCATTTTTTCTATTTAACAAATCTCTATCAATATCCTTTGTTTGTATTTGAGAAAGGTCAACGGTAACCGATACAGGTTCTCCTGTTTCAGGGTCATCAACATTAACATCATAATCAGCACCAAATGCTAACATACGAGTTGCAACTAATATTGCATTTTTGTCACCAACTAAAATATCATCTATACTAACTCCTGGTTCAACCACTACTGACTCCAACATCTTATTAATGTGTTGTCCTTTTCTAATTAAATTAACCGAAGTTAGAATATCTTCTTCTTTTGCAGTTAATAATTTAATTGTAAGTTGTCCTTTTGATAATGGAGATGATTCTGGATAACATAAACCCTCAGATGGTAATGTTATAACTTCGGTTGCGAATGGATAAGACTTTGGCATTTGCACTGCTCCTAATCCACCTCTAGTAACTTCTTGTTCTATGTTTTCGTTCATAATATAACTTTTGTGTTTATTATATATATTATATTTTTCAAAAATAAAAAAAGGGAGAACATTTCTGTCTCCCTTTCTTTTTTACTATTTTTATTAAATTAGAACTCTAAGATTGCGTAATCGTAAGTTAATTGTAATTCAATTGAAACTGGGTCTGTTGTGTTTGACCAATCTAAATCACCAAAGTTAGCTTGAGTGATGAAAGCACCAACTAATGACCATTCTTCTACGATATCACCTACTGGTCCCAATAATTGGAATGTAAGTTGCTTCTTATAAAAAGCTGCGTATCCATCTCTACCTGTTAATGACTCATGTGATTGTCTAATCCACTCCATTACTTGTTGTGCACCAGACGGAACGATTGGGTCATATAGAGTGATATTGATATCATCCCAAGTTGATTTACCTTTAATCTTTCTTTTCACATTGATATGGTCTAATTCAACCACTTCTGAAGTGAAAGTTGGTCTACTTGCTGTTTTGATGATGTAAGATTCAATACCATCTACTGTCATAATAAATCTATTCTGAAGTTTTGGTTCAAACTCTTTATAAAACATCTTGTCAAATCCTAATATTGTTGGCATCTTCGTTTATATTTTTGTTGTTCTATTATAAATATTTGTTTTTAAAATTATCCGTTAAAACTTGCACCTGTTGGTAAGATGTTGAAATCAATTTGAATGAATTCAGCTGTCTTAGTTGGTTGTAAGTAGATAGCTCCTTTAAGGATGTTTCTATCAATTACATCAGGTGTGTTGTTTGACTCATCCATTATAACTCTGAATGCGTATAAACCTTGTCTACTTTGAATTGAATTTAAGTAAGGATTAACAATGTTTAAAAACTTAGTTCTAGTCTCTGCTGAGTTTTGTTCGAATACTAAGTATCTGCTTGATGAAGCGATATACTTTCTAACTGTTAATAATAATCTTCTTACATTAATTCTATCCAATGCTGATGGTTTATCTTGTAAAGTCTTTTGTCCGAATACTACAATTCCTTGTCCTGGGAATTGAACGATTGGGTTAACTTTATTTTCATATAATGTATCTTTTTCAGCTTGAGATAATCTATCCAATACTGCAACTGCTCCAGTCAAACCACCTCTATTTAAACCTGCTGGTGCGAACCATTCTCCAGCTACGTTATCGTTTGCTGCGAATACACCTGGTAATAATACTGATGGTGGAACTGTGATTAATTTGTTTGTATTGATGTCGATAGTCTTAATCCATGGGTAGTAAACTGCTGCGTAGTTAGAATCAACTGACTGCGCTTGTGTTACCGTTGCTGATAATGATGTGTTTGCGTTACCTGCGTCTGCAATAAAGAATGCGTCACTTCTTTCTTCAACCATATCTAATATAGATGTGAATACTGAAGAGTGGTCTGCTCTATTAACACCAGGTGCTACAATCATATTGATATCATACTCATCTGTGTTAGATAAAGCTGCAATCATTTTGCTATATGCTACCGAACCACTTGTGGTTGATGTTGATAAGTTAAATCCTTGTGTGTTTCCAGGAAGAATGTCAGAACCTTTATAAATTGGAGTTGTTGGGTTTAAACCATCAAATCCTTCTTGGAATGCTACTACGAATTGTCTTTTTGCAACATCGGTTGAAACTGAACCAGTTAATGTTAAACTATCAGTTACATCTAAAGAATAAACTGCGTTAGAACCTGTTAATGCTCCTGTTGGGATTGGTTTGATATAAATTGTGTTATCCGTATTATTATCTAAATCAATACCACCATATTGTGTAGCAGTTGCAGTTACAAAAGTTACTGCTGGAATTTGTGCAGATAAAGTTGTATTTGCTAAAACAGGTAATTTATATGCAGCGTGTCCATAAGGAACGGCTTGTACCGGAATTCCTTCAGGTGCAACATAGTCTGCATCATTAGAGTTCCAAACTCTAACATATCTTGAATTAACTACCCAATCACCATGCTCTGTAATTTTACCTTCAGAGTTGATTGTTCTACTTCTATCACCAATTACTCTTGAGATATAGTTAGGAGAATTAGGGTCTAAATTCACATTGTTATATGTTTCTAAAATTGTTTTCTTTTTATTTGTGTCAGAATATCCTCTAACAACTACTGAGAATGTACCATAATCAGTTCCACTTACCGAACCTGCTGGTTTGATATTTGAGATACCGATTTTAATTTTGCTATTAGCTGCGTTACCTGCACCTAATGTAACAAATCTTAATACATTAAATCTTTGACCTGAAATTAACTGAGATTTAATCAATGGAGTCAAAGCTTCTTGTGCATCAAATGTAAATGGTTGGTCATCTAATAAATTTACCGACGCAGTTGTTTGTGTATCAAATCTCACATTATGATTTTGGAAAAAACCATACACATATGCACCTTTGCTTCCAAATGGAGATGTACCAAATGTAGATTCGATATCATTCACATCTTCTGGGTCAAGTGATGTACTTCCTGTAAATGAAGTAGAACCACTAATGAAAATAGCAAAATCACCATTACTTGCCGTTTGATATGTAGAAGCACTCAATCCAGTTGTTAATGTATTTTTATCAGTAGGAAAAAGTATACCAACCGATGCACTTACTGCTCCAGATGTTGCAGTTAATAATAAAGGATTTTGTGCAGTATATCCACCAATACCTGCTACTCTTGCAATCGTTGCGGTTCCAGCTTCTCTTAAATAAGATTGAACTGCTAAAGGAGTATAGTAAGTGTCATCTACTACTCCAAACAAAGTTTCAAACTCAGCTTGTGAATTTACAATTGTTGGAACCAATGGGCCTTCTTTGAAAGGGCCGATGAATGCTGCTCCTATTTCTCCAACACCTTGTTGTAAGAATGAAAGGTCATTTTCTCTTGTGAAAACGCCTGGTGATACTAATTTTTCTGCCATTTTATATACTAGTTTTTAAATTTATTAATTCTCAATATAAATATAAAATTTTCAATCAAAACAACAATTCTTATTTGTATGTTGGAGAGAA
>ENA-OSIY01001432-OSIY01001432.1-marine-metagenome-genome-assembly--contig:-NODE-1432-length-12773-cov-12.898708_pt1 | contig 12773 bp, 16 predicted proteins | sample MGYA00237884_ERZ534233 | MGnify/ENA primary metagenome ERZ534233 (study PRJEB26412, sample SAMN06343840) | marine metagenome | isolation source: estuarine water | place: USA: Columbia River Estuary... | reverse complement strand
AATGGTTAAGAATAATGAAATACAAGGTGTCAGCATTGGTGCTACAGCCGTTTATCAGGAATTAAACAATGAGTGATTTGATTGACAATACAGCTAAAAAGGCTAAACGTCTAGTGCATGAATACCGATTTGATAAGCCCACACATCATGTAGCTTTGGTGCATTCTAGTCAGGGAGGGGCTGCATCGGGATATACAGAAGCTTTAGTAATGAAGTCTGTAGATGACATTTTAGATGCTGATATTGAAAAAGCTACGATGGTTAAAGTGACATTACCATTTGATGATTTCTTAGAGAAGTTCTTCAATATTTATAGCTACGATGCTGAGGTATTGACAGCTATCTTAGGATTCAAAGATGAAGAAGATATGTCGGAAGATGACAAATATGACATGTCTTGGGAAGATTATAAAGCAGAGTGTGAGAAAGAGAAACAGGATTTTATTAACTCAGTAGAGATTTTAAAGTCTGTCAAAGATGGTAAAGAAACTATTCAAGATTTGAATGTGGCTTCCTTACTATCCATTAGGAGTACACAAGCTAAGTTTGAAACTTATCTTGAGAAATCCAAAACGATTGGAAATCCAGTAAAACAAAGTAAAAAGGAGACTCCTGTGGATAAGGAAGTACAAAAAGCTAAAGACGAATTGAGCGTTGTTCAAGTCCAATTAGCTGAATTACAAAAAGCAAAAGAGGCAAGTGATAGTGCATTAGCATTAGCATTAGCTGACGTACAGAAAGCTAACGACCAATTAGAACAGATGAAGGCTGAGAAATTAGCTGACATTCAGAAAGCTCGTTTAGCACAATTAGAGGCTGTAAAGCCAAAAGAAGAAGCAGCAGAATTGTTTAAATCATTATCTCCTTTAGATGATGTTTCATTCGCTACTGTTATTAAATCCTTTAAAAAGGATATGGTTCTTGAAGAAGAGTCATTGAAAGAGAAAGGAATCGCAGGTGGGGATTCTAAAGAAGCAAACGCTCTTGACGACGCATTTGCAAAAGTTTTCACAAAAGTAAAATAAGTCTAGGAGAAAGATATGGCTTCATTAGGATACGAAAGCACTCGGTACAGTGATGTAATTGCACACGAATATGCACCAGAGTTAGCGTTTTGCCGTGACGTTGTTACGGTGTACGAAGGCAGCGAAGTAACTTACCAAATTGGTACTGTTCTAGGTAAAACATTAGTAAGCGGCAGTGCAACAGCTACAGCAGGTACAAACACAGGTAATGGTACAATGGGTACTGTCACTGTTAGCGGCACAGCAGAAATTGGCACTTACACTTTACGCATTTCAAAAGCTGCCTCGAACGCAGGTGATTTTGTTGTGGTAAACCCAAGTGGTAATGTTATTGGTAATGGCACAGTTGCAGTAGCTTACAGTACTGGTGGCTTGGCATTCACTTTAGCTGACGGGTCAACTGACTTCGTTGTCGGTGACACATTCTCTATCGCTGTTACAGGTACAGTTAAGTATAAGCGTGTAGAAGCAACAGCAACAGACGGTAGCCAAAAAGCAGCAGCTATCTATGTAGGTGGTGTTACCCCTCAAACATCTTACAACAAATCTACTATCGCAGCAACTACTAACACAAGTGTTGTAGCCATTGTTCGTGGTAATGCTTTGTATAAGAAACAAGGTTTAGTATTTGGTGCATCTGTTGATACCCAAACTGAATTAGATGCAGCCTACGCTCAGTTAGAAGCTAAGGGTATTTTAGCTGTAGAACGGATTGGCACATTTGCCACTATTGGTTAATAAGGAGAATAAATAATGGCGAATATTATTCGTAGCTACTACGATGCCTACGGTTTGGATAGTTTAACAGAAAAGATTAATCTAGTGCCAAATACATGGGATACTATCAACCAGTTAGGAATTTTCCCTAGCACAGTTGAAGGTACTATCTCTGACTCTGTAGCAGTAGATTTGATTGAATCTAACCAACCAATCATTAAAGATATGGTTCGTGGTGTGCGTAATCAGTATGGCCGTGATGACAAACGCTCTAAGAAAACATGGGGTATTCCTCACTATAACTTAGACGATGTTGTTACCGCTAAGGATGTTAAAAACCGTGTTGCGTATGGTAAAGAGATTACCCCCGAAACTGTTGCAGAAGCAGTTATGCGTAAGATGGCTTCCATTCGTCGCGGTTGGGCGCAATTGCGCGAAACACAACGCGCCCAAATCCTAACAGATGGTACTGCGTACTGTCCAAACGGCACTATGTCTCTTAACTACTACACAGAATTTAGTGTAACCCGTAAAGAGATTGATATGGTTTGGGGTACTTCAACTTCTGATATTAAAGGTAAAGTTACAGAAGGTGTTAACCACATCTACGACAACGCTTTAACAGGCTTAGACCCCATCACTGGCTTTGTTGCTTTGTGTAACCCAACTTTCTTCGCTAACTTAGTGAACCATCCGAAGTTGATCGCAGCATACAACCAATATGCTTCTATTCCTGAACCTTTGCGTAATCGTTTGTCTAGCAACTTACCAATGGGTACGCAGACATTTGACTGGAACGGTGTGTTGTTTGTTGAGTATCGCGGCAAATTAGTTGATGGTACAGCATTGATTCCTGCTGGCGAAGCACGATTGATTCCGACAGGTGCTTTCGATATGTTCCGCTCCTTCGCTGCTCCGAGTGAGAAGTTAAGTGACGTGAATACAATGGGGCAAGAGATGTATATGTATCAATATTTAGACCCACATGATGAGGGTATCCTCATTCAGTCGGAATCTAACGTATTGAATGCTGTTGTCAGACCACAATGTATTGTGCGTTTGTACTCGTCTACCTAATAGGTTGTGCGATTGAAGCCTCGAAAGGGGCTTCATTAATAATAAAATAAGAATTGACTATAAAAACATTAAGAGTATAATATACCTTTTACTTAGAGGTATATATGAAAAGTTTAGTTCATGGTATTGGCGTAAATAGTCAAGATATACCTACAAGGATTAATGGAAAACAGACTAAAGAATATAAGCTTTGGACAGATATGCTATTACGCTGTACTACAAAGTATTGGGATAAACACCCTACATATACAGGAACAGCCTGTTCCGAAAACTTCAAGTTTTACTCTTTCTTCTACAAGTGGTGTCAGTCGCAGGTTGGATTTGGAAATGTAGGCAACGATAACAGAAAATGGCAAATAGATAAAGATTTGCTTGTTAAGAACAACACTACATACAGCGAAGAAGTTTGCATATTTCTACCTCAAGAAATAAATTCATTAACTATAGATAGACGGTTTGGCAGAGGGGAGTATCCTGTAGGTGTATATTTTGATAGTAAGTGGAAAAAGTATGTCTCTAGGTGCTGTGCTGGAAATGGTAATAAGATTTTTCTTGGAAGTTTCGATTGTCAGGTTGAGGCTTTTCAATCTTACAAAACTTTCAAAGAAGCCTACATAAAACAAGTAGCTGAACAATACAAGTCACAGATTGACCCTCGTGCATACGAAGCTCTACTCAAATACGAAGTGAATATAGACGACTAACAGGCGTAAGCCATAACTAAAGGAAAAAGATTATGGCTTACACGAACTCCCCTGCTACGAGCGTGACAGACCGTCTTAGACTAAACGTAGGTGACATCCACTCAGTAGAGATACTAGATGATGAAACATACACCTACTACTACAATAAAAACGAACAGAACGAAAGACGAGCAACAAGGGATTTATTCACTGTATTATTGTTTGCATTATCTAGGTACACACAAGAACGTGCTGGACAGTTGGAAGTGTACGGACACCAATATTTCCAAAACTATCTAAGCGCAGTAAAACTAGCAATAACAAACCCATCAATCGACTCTATCACAGCAGTACCTTTTGCTGGTGGTATATCGCGTACCGATATGGATACTAGAGCCTCTGATACAGATGCAGTAGATAAACCATTCTATATGGGCTGCACAGATGGTACTCCCTCTTACTTAAACAAAACCGTATTCGTTGCCACTGATTCTCAAACCCTGTGAGGTGTTAAATGAAACGTGGCAATAAATGGGAAAACATGATTAAGACAGATTTGAAGGCTTTAGATTTACTAGAGAAACGCTTACAAGATGTCGCAGCTAAGAGTGTTAGATGGGGTTACTTCGATAGCAAGTATGACGCTAGTGGTAGAGGTGGTAAGGATACTAGGGTAGGGCTACCTGTTGCTATGTTAGCCTTATGGCACGAGTATCGTTTAGGAATGGGACAAGGTAATTATCCTCGTAGACCATTCTTTACGGATACACTACCAATAGCAGCACAAACCTGTAAAAACTTTGCACCATTTGTTTATGGATTGGCATTAACAGGCAGAAGCAAAGACAGCATACAAAACGCTTTCCAACATCGCTTATCTACTCTAGCTAAATTCATGTGTCGTGTTGTACAGAAATCAATTGATGACGGTAACTTCACACCGTTAGCTCAAAGCACAATTGACGCTAAAGGGCATGATAAAATATTACAAGAGACAGGTCAACTAAGAAATAAAATCCAATGGATGATTTATAGCAGAAAAGCTTACGGTAAAAACAAAGAAAAGATTGGTAACGTAGGTGGTGGAACAGTTGAACGGTTAGAAACCTATGGTGATGGTACGTTAGATTTATCAAGCCAAGCCGTAAGAAAAGTTAGAAAAGCTACAGGTGCGTCAGGTAAAGGGAGGGCATAATGCTAACACCAATGTTCCTCTCTGTAGGAAGCACAACGGCAACAGTGAAGCGGTATGGACAAGGAAGTTATCTACATGGCAGATGGGTAGATGGTGCTGAAACAACGTTTACAATTAAAGCTAACATCCAACCACACACAGTTAAGAATATCAGAGATACAACACCTGAAGGTAACAAAAGTAAGAAAGCAATTAAGGTTTTCACTACTACAACATTACGAATGACACAAGAAGGAACAGCCCTACAAAATGGGGATAAAATCTTGTGGCACAGCGAGTTGTATGAGGTGAGTGAGTTATACACCTATGAGATGGGTGTCCTAAATCATACAATGGTGATAGCTATTAGGGACGAGGTGAATGGATGACTACAGTAACAAGTTCATCTTACACCTCAATTGAAGATAGTGTAGTCTTAGCCTTTGAATCTTTAAGTTTGGGTGTCACACCATATTGGTCAAACAACAATGGTGTAGAGCCTCAAACAACATACTGTGAACTCACTGTTTTATCAGATGACGCTATTAGCTCACCAACAGAAAGCTTATGGGTGAATGCAACAACAAGAGTGCAAACCCTATCTATTCCCTACCAAACAACTGTACGTTTTGCTTTTATAGGTAAGAACAAACAAAGTGGTGGCAGTAATACTAACGCTCCAAACATCGCTAAAACATTTGAAGGGTTGATGAGGTTTGCAAACACTCGTCTTAAATTTGCTGATAACGGGTTAAGTGTTATCAAAATTGGTAAGTTGGTTCAAGTACCAATGATGAGAGATAATAATATCTTCTCTATTACAGGGATTGATATTACGTTTGGATACACACATACAATAACATTAGTAGATGACACTATTGATGAAACAAACATAGAGGGAACTCTAACAGAAGCCAACACAACATCGGGTGAGATTGTCATAGATGTTGCTATACCCTAGAAGGAGTGACAATGACAACAACATACGGGTATGGGTATTCTTATGGATTAAGCTACGGCCAATGTCAAACACCTATTATACCGCCAATACCGCCTCAAGGAGTAACAATGACAACATTAAATAACATCGTGGACGTTAGTATCACAAGAGAAACCCGTACCATTCAACGAGCTTCTTTCTCAATTCCCTGCTTTATTGCAGAACACACAATCTTTGCTGAACGCGCTAAAGAATATACTTCATTGGCTGACATCTTATCGGCAGGTTTCGCAACAACATCTGCTGTCTACAAAGCAGCTACACTGTACTTTGGTCAAACAGTTGCACCAAGTAAGATTGTTGTTGGTCGTCGGTTAGTTCCAAGTGTAACGATTACCCCCACTGTTGCGAACACTAAAGTTTATAGTTTCAAAGCTAACGGCACACTAATTACGTTTACATCTAGTGGCTCTGCTACAGCAGCCGAGATTGTAACGGGATTAAAAGCGGCTTTAACGTCCGCCCTTATACCTACGACTGGTGCTAGTGGTATTGTTGCAACAGGCAGCAATACGTTGACTTTAACCCCGTCAGGGGATGCTTCTAGTATTGCAAATTATACAGCTAACTTAGTTCCTGTCAATGCTGCATCTGTAGAGAATTTGGTGTCAGCAACTATCCCTGCTGTTCGTGCTGTTAAAGACCAATGGTATATGTTGTCCGTTGATACGCACGTTGATGCTGATGTATTAGCTGTTGCAGCTTATATCGAAGGTATTAAAGCTACATCACCTAAGTTCTATGTGTTCTCTAGTGCAGCTAGTGATATTAAAACCTCCGCTACTACTGACATTTTCAGTTTAGTTAAGGCATTGAGTTATACACATACAGCTTATATCTACAGTGGCATGGCTACTTCATTCGCTGAATGTGGTTTGGTTGGTCGCTTTGCACCTGAACAAGCTGGCAGCAACATTTGGGAACAGAAAACTATTGTTGGCTTAACAGTTGATACATTAACACCCGACGAGATTAGTTACATTCATGGTAAGAATGGTGCTACTTACGAGAATGTGGGCAGTGTTGATGTTGTTATCGGTGGTAAGTGTGCTGATGGTGGTTGGATTGATGAGTCTATTTTTGTAGATTGGTTGAAATCCCGTATCCAAGAAAGTGTGTGGGCTTTGTTAGTTAACACTCGTAAGATTGGCTATACGTCTGCTGGTGCAGCAGCTATTGAGGGCAGTATGCGCTCAGTTATGGCTGAGGGTATTCAAGTGGGTGGTTTGGCAGATGACCCAGCACCAGTAGTCACAGTACCTAATGTATTAAACTTGAGTTCTGCTCAACGTGCTACTCGTACATTACCTGATGTAACATTTACGGCTCGTTTAGCTGGTGCTATTCGAGCTACAACAATTAATGGCACAGTGTTTGCTTAAGGAGAATAAAGCATGACTACATCTCGCGTGGCTACACTGTCACCCACAGACGTGACTGTCGTAATCAGTCAAGCAGGTTTCACTCACGTTGTATCAGGTTATATGGAGGATAGTAATATCACCGTAGAGCGTGGTAGCGATAGTTACGAAAAACACACAGGCATTGACAACAAAACCAGTCGAATTTATAAAGCCGACAAAAGTGGTATGGTTACTATTAACCTTGCCCAAACATCTGTATCTAATGATGTGCTTGACCAACTTCAAAGAAATGATGCAGCAGCTAGGAATAGCAGTGGCCTGTTTTCTATCACTGTCAAGGATGGTAGCGGCAGGTCTGTCTACCATAGCATAGAGGCATGGGTAAGTAAGCCGCCTAACAGTGCCTTCGGAAGTGGTATGCAGGGGCGTGAGTGGCAGATTCAAGCGGCTGAAATGACTTCGTTCATTGGCGGCAATGGAAAAGTATCGGCAGAAGATGTTGCTACAATCGAAGCTTTAGGTGGTACGGTTTCGGCTGATTGGATTGCTTAATTAAGGGGAAACATAGATGACAGTTAGCACTTATAGCCCAAGCGATGTGTCTGTCATTTATGGCCTTAAACACATATCAGGATTTATGGATGGAAGCTTTGTCTCAATAAAACGTGAGACACCAATCTTCAATCACCAACGTAGTATGGACGGACACTGTGCTATATCAGTACAGAAATATTCAACATACACTATCACTTTAACATTAGCACAGACATCATCTTCTAACCAATTCTTACATAGCTTGCAGAAAACTATGATGAAGTCTTTAACAAAGTTAGATAGCACAAGCCCTTTCAGTGGGCTTAGTAGCTTGTCTGGTATTAAAACTACTGTAAGCAACATCATTTCCAAGCTTCCTTTTATCATTAAAGATTCAAGCGGTAATAGTGTTTTCTTTGGTACTGACGTGTGGCTATCAGAAGAGCCAGAAGTTGTTTATAGTGCTGGTATGGAAGGGCGTACATGGACAATCAAATGTCTTAATGCTTCTAGTTCTATAGCAGGAAATAACGATGATGACTTACTAGGAGAGTTGGCGGGTATTGGTGCAATTGCAGAAGGTGTAACAGGAATTATTGGAGGGTTGATATGACACTAACGGTCTACGACCCATCCCAAAACTCAATAACAATTGCGGGGCATACTTGTCAAGGTGTTGTTAGTATAAATACAAAACGTGGAGACGCAATATCTAAAACCATCAATGGTATTAGTGAAGCCTACTCTACAAGAATAAGAACAAGGCGCAAGCCATTCACTGTAACAGCGACATTATTACAAACATCAATTACGAATGTTTATTTACAACAGTTAGCTAATGCAAGTGAAAATGCAGTAGATAGTTTCGTGGACATATTGATTTTAGGTAGTGGTGGAGTTGTTCATTTACGAAGTATTGGTTATATAGAGACAGCTTCGGATTTAGAACAACAGGAAGATTTAGTTGAGAGAGTTTGGACATTTAGGGTGAATCCTACTGCTATCGGCGGTGTAACAGATTTGATTGTGTAATAACAGAGAGAGGAAATTATGATTAAGCAAGAACGTACTGAAATAAATGGTATTGAATATACAATCAATACGATTGTAGCTACAAGAGCATTGAGTCTACAGCCTCAAATAATGAAGCTTATTGGGCGCAGCCTCGTGGCATTCTTTGAGGGGAATGACGGTAGTGCTAAGACGCCTGATGCAGTCGCCAAGTTAGAAGGCGAAGTAATGAAAAAAATTGTTGATACGCTGATTGAAGATGTTGAGAAAGTTAATATTGTTGATTTAGCTAAGAACTTGATTGCTTATGGTGCTACTAAAGGGACTATGGCTATTCAGTTTGACAATGAGTTTAGTGGCAACTTAGGTACATTGTATAAACTGTTGTTTGCAATTATCAAGATGAATTTCCTTGATGTTTTTATTGTCAGCGATTCCGTAGGCGCGTAACGGAAGATGAGGGAGGTGCTAAACTTTCCTCTCATTTGTCTAAGCAAATAGATGCAGAGTTTCATCAACCTAGCGAAATATTTAGAATACTGACAAGTGAAACAAAGCTGGCTACGCTGCACGAATTACAAACTGTATATGGGTTAGAAGATGTGTACGACATGATAGAGTTACTGGAACTACAGGACGCTATTAGAATAGATACGCAACCAAAAGGGAATAAATAGGCTGGTAGCCTTTCACAGTTTAAGGAGAGGCTATGTCAGCACTGGCATCGTTTTATGCAGAAATTGGGTTTAGGGTTGATTCATCTGGCCTAACGAAGTTCAGAAATGAGCTTACACTGATTAAAACTCAGATGGGTGGTACATTAGAGGTTATTTCCAAAACAGCTACATCCCTTAAAGGGTTGATGAAATCTTTTGAGAAGGTACAAGGAAGTTTTGATGCTCGTGCCATGATTTCATGGAGAAAGAGTATAGCTGCTGCTGCAAGAGCTTACATTAAAGTTGTCGAGGCTTCTAACGGGGTATTGCATCAAGTATCCAATGAGGCATCAAAATCCCAAGTTAAACTGTCTAATTTTGAGAAGAGGTTAAACTCAAACATCACAGCACTGCACAACTATGCTGCTGCACTTGCCCCTGTAGTCCTTCTATTAGAGCGTTTAAGGGGTGCTGCTGGTTCTCCATTGCCGCGTGTTGGTGGTGGACTTAGGGGCGGTAGTGGTGGCAATGGCGCAGGTGGGGCAGGACAAGGCGGTCATGGTGGCGCAGGTCGTCCCCCAAGTGGCGCAGGCGGGGGGTTACTAGAGACTGCTGGTATTATGGCCTTCCTAAAACCTATGTTGCCAATGGGTATGGGTTTAGGTGGTATGCTTGGCGGTGGCTATGCCTTCCGAGAGCTTATCGGTGCTGGCCGTGAAATGTTCGCAATGGAATTGAAGATGAAAGCCGTTAGTAAAAGCTCAGAAGCTTTCGCTAATAACATGAAATACGTTCGTGAGCTTTCACAACAACTAGGTTTAGATTTAGTTGGTGCAGGTAACGCCTATGCTCAAATCGTAGTAACAGCCCAAGAGAAAATGAATCCTGAACAGATGCAAAAGATGTTCACAGGGTTTAATAAATACTATGCCACTGTACACATGACGGCAGAAGACCAACGATTAGCTAACTTAGCTATTCAACAGATGTTCGGTAAAGACAAGATTCAAGCTCAAGAAGCTCGCTTACAGATGGGTCAACGTGTAACACCGTTTATCAAGCTCTTAACAGAAGCAGCTAAAGAGAAGCTAGGGGCTAAGTTTACCACTTTCGATGATGTAATGAAAAGAGGGTTACTAGACCCTGCTGAGTTACTGCCAATCGTGGCTGACAAATTAACAATCATTGCAAACACAGGTGGTGCATTAGCCGAAGCGTTAGAGAACAGCCAAGTAGCTCAAGTAAGGTTTAACAATAGCTTGAAAGAGTTTTCATACATTGTTATGAAAGGTGGTTTAGACCATGCGTTAGCTGTGATGTTTGCTTATGGTAGTGAAGCTGTGCCAATGACTGCTAGGGCTATGAAGGGTTTATTACACAGTGTTAAGAACACATTCAAATTCTTATCAAATGCTCTTACAGACACAAAAGTTTTGCTTACTGGTTTAGCAGCTTATTTTTGGGGGCTTAGTTTTGCTGCGGCAGCCTCTATTCTAGGAAGCACAGCCGCCTTAGCATCTTTCACAGCAGGTATAGGTATAGCCACAAGAGCCACTTTGGTTTTACTTAGTAAACTTAAAAGTTTTGCTATTTTTGTTAGACCAATTGCTCTAGCCTTAACTGCTATCGAATCACTTTCCATTTTAGTAGATACACTAGAAGGGAAAGACATATCTAATAGTTGGATTATTGGTCTTATCTCTTGGGTAGACTTGCTCTTTAATAAAATAAGTTATTACGTTTCTAAAATCTCATTAGAGATGACTATGTACCGTAATGACAAGTGGTGGCTACCAGACGATACTGTGGTTAGTGGCGAAAACGGGGATGGAACTTCTACCCCTGCATATCAAGCTAAGAAGTTGCGTGAAATGTACGACCCATCAAAAGGAAGTATTATGCCAAAACCCGTAGATAACAGAACAAACTACTTAAACTACAACAAAGAGACACCCAGCATTGCTGTACACATTACGCTACCGCAACTTAGTCCAGCAGAGGCTAATATGCTTGGTAGCGGGGATGTTAAGGGTTTCTCAATCTCTTTAGGCAACTCAGTTTACAAAGCCCTAAGTGATTACACAGCATACACAAGCTGATTTATAAAAGGAAGTGACATGATTATTGTAATAAAGGAACAAGCAAGCTCAGACATTATTACACTTAGTTGTGTCACATCTTTTGACGAATCTTACACAGGAAGTGTATCTTCTCACCCCATTGAAAGTGGTAGCACAATCACAGACCACGTTACATCTGACAATGATAAGTTTAAAGTTAGTGGCGTTGTTAGTGATTATGACTTCCTTAATCCAAGTAAGGATTTAGCTTTAGAAGATGCGTCTTTAAGCAAGGAAGGGTTTCCTGATGCAAGCAGAAGCGAATTAACAGCTTCTTTTGCGAATGGGTTGTTAAACACTTATGGTTATTTTATTCCTGACAAGTACCGCGCAGAATACATCAAAAGACGTTTGATTGATATTCGTAAAAACTCTTTGTTGGTTACGATATTAGAATATCCAGACAGTGGTGAGCTAGTACAGCACACAGACTGCATCCTCACTTCTTTGTCGTTTAAAGAGGATGAGAATACAGGTTATGCAGTTTATCCCGATATGTCTTTTGAAAAGATTAATGTTGTACAAGTGAAAGTAGAGGAAGTCAATACAAGCAAGATACCTAAGCTTCCAGACTCTAAAGTAGCTGATGCAGCAGCAGGTATTTCTGATAAAGGAAGCACAGATGTTTGTATGGGAAGAACTTTCATAAAAGAAAATTACAAGTATGAAAATAGGGCGGGTAGGCTCACAATCACCAAAGGGATTGCAAGGTTCTATTCCACCACGACAACAGCGTCAGGCACAGAGGTAATAGACAAAGAAATACCTTATCCAAAAGAGCTTCCAAAATGGAGCGAGCAATGTCAGCTTGTAGGAAAAGAACCTGCCATAGCTGAGAAGTCTGGCCTTGATAATAACATTGCAGCAGGTGAAGTTTACAAAGAAGCTGAGATTGCTAATAGAGCATACCAAGCAGCGTTGAGAGAGAAGAAAGTGACAAAAGCTATTTACGATAGATACACTAAAGCAAACAAAGCTGTGGAGGATTTATAATTTGACCACTACTATTAATAACTATATTGGTATCTCAAACTCACCTAGCTTTCGTGTTAATGTTTTGCTAGACAGTCAATCGGTAAATATCCTTTTTACTTGGAATAATAAAACAAAAAGATACCATGCAACAGCTACTAAAACAAACGGGACTGTGTTATTTGAAGGTATAAAGATAAATCCAAACTCCGTGTTTCCTATCAATAACTTGATGCGAGTTAATGGTTTATATGGAAGGTTTGTTTTGTACCCTATAGACCCCGTATTAGTAGATACAGATGAAACACTAAAGAATTGGGCGGATTATTATTTCCTAGTTTATACCGTCATATTTTAATAAGAGGTGAGAATGTATCAATTTCAAAGAGATTATGTTCTCACTTTATATGACCGCGACAAAGGCAAGCTATTCACAATAA
>ENA-OSIY01001431-OSIY01001431.1-marine-metagenome-genome-assembly--contig:-NODE-1431-length-12774-cov-23.559739_pt1 | contig 12774 bp, 9 predicted proteins | sample MGYA00237884_ERZ534233 | MGnify/ENA primary metagenome ERZ534233 (study PRJEB26412, sample SAMN06343840) | marine metagenome | isolation source: estuarine water | place: USA: Columbia River Estuary... | reverse complement strand
ATAGGATATTCAGATAATAGTAAAGTTATAAAAGGTCAATTTAATAGTTTAATAAAATTAAATTTTCAAAATTGGCCGGTTGGTAGAAACTATACATTATTAGTAAAATCAATCACCAGTGATAATGAAGAAATTTTTGAAATCGGTACATTTGATATTTACAAATAATGGCATTAACTAAAAAATATATAGATACAACCAATAGTACGGAAGAAACCATTACTACTAAATTATATTTAGACCAATACAATAGTAATGAATTGTCTAAATCAGTTAGTTTACAAGTAACGGAACTTATAAAACCATTACCGGAAGTTAGATTAGATTTAATTCCTAAACCAATTTATGATGCAGAATTATCACGTAGTGCAGATTTACAAATTCAAGTAAATATATTAACAGCAGATGTGGACTCTTTAAAAACAAGAGTACAAGCATTAATGGCGGATAGTAGTTCTTTGTATTTAGATAATGATAATTTAAGAGTTCAGAATGCAGCTTTAAATAATAAATTAGGTTCTATACAACAAACTACATTAGATTTAAAATCTAATTTAACAACATCTTTAACTAAAGCAATAAATGAAGCAACAGAACGAACTTCATTAGAAGCAGAAAATACAGGATTAGTTGCACAAAAAACAGCATTAATTAAACAAATAGATACTTTAAATAATTTATTAGCACAGGCAAATGCAAGTTTACAAGTAGCAGCACAACAATTAAGTGCTAAGGCACAAGCCGTAGGAGCCGGTGGGGTTTCAACGGGTGAATTATCTACAATTGTTTTTGAAAAAGGTGACCCTTCTAAAAATGGAAGTTTGGGATATGCACTTGATTTAAATTTAGTTGCAAAGGGTGCTAAAGTAGAAGGTCCACCACAATATGCAGCCGCTTGGAGTAGTAATTATGTTGATATAGTAGCTGGTCCAAAGGATATAATAGTAACAATATCTCAGACGTTTTTTACAATAGAATCTTCGTTTAATTTAAAAGCAAACGAAACAAAACGAATTACATTTGATAAACCCATTCAAAGTAGAGTACCTAGTGGAACAAGAGGTTGGACAGGTTTAGGAAAATCACAAAGAGATTATGAAGAAGTATTAAAAATTATAGTAAAAGATATTGACCCGGTTGGTAAAACGGAAGATAAAAATTGGAAAATAAAAGTACACTCATACGAATAATAAATTATGGCAATAAAAGATTTTAAAAATATTGAAAACATCAATCTTAATTTAGATTCAACTGCACAATTAGTTAGTTCTAAAGATTTGAATGTATTTAAAACAATAGCTAAAAATGTAACTGATTTCGGAATGTCAAAAAATGATGTTATTGAATTTAGATTATATGATTTAGCTAATAATTTATTACAACAAACAAATGGTGTAATGGTTAGATATATACATAAAGATGATTTAACAAAATATCTTAAGAGTGATATAGACCCGTTAACTCAAGAAAAAGTATTTGATATTGATGTTGAAAAATTGGTGAATGATGCGGGATATGGTAATGGTGAATTTAATGTAGTATTTAATTTTGTTAAAAACTATATTGGATTAGATGATAAAAAACAAAGAGTTTGGATACATGAAATTTCACCAAGTAGAACAGAAATTCGTATTCAACCATTGTTAACCACCGATGTTTTACAAAATGATAAAATAACTTCTCGTTATAATTCATTCATAGATAACGCATTAGAATTAAGAGAAAATATTGAACTAATAAAAAAACAAATAGATTCAATACAATTACAAATTAGTGATTTAATTGATGGATATTTAATACAACAATATGGTCCAAAATGGTTAAATACAATTAAGAAAGATTTTAAATTCGGAAACGATTCACAATACAAAGCATTTAAAGAAAAAATATTTACAGATTTCAAACAAAGTTTATATAATCAATTTGATGGTAAAGAATATAGATTGGGTAATTCTAATTTTGGACAATTATCAGCACAACCATTAGACTTAGATGAATTTTATAATACAAAACAAGTTCAAACATTATTAATAAATAGATTAAGTGATTCTATTGATTATAATATGCAAAATATTACATTCATAGATTACCCGCAATCGATTAAAGATGTATTAAAAAATAAAGTAGATAATCAATTATTACAATCATTAATAACAACTACTGCAACTACTACTTCTAATTTAACACAAACAGATAAATTAAAAGGATTAGATAAAACAATTATAGTTACACCAAACAAACCAATTGAACAAAAACCTGTTATTATTGAAATTAAGAAGCCGGCGGTTGAACCTCCTTTAGTTGAGCAACCAATGCCTACACCTGAAATTATAGTTGAACCAATACCCGTTTTAATTGATTATGCACCGAGAGGTGGCGGTGGTGGATTTGGTGGTGAAATAATTGATAATAGTAGGTTGGGAGGTGGTATGGGTAGAGAGCAACTTTTTAATAATGATGGGTTAAATCAACAAAGAGAAAATCTAAGATAGGATATTTATAAACGATGCAAGCATACGATACAACTTCAATTGATTACGCTCCACTAAATGAATTATTTGTTAATGGCGGAGGCCAATTTAATGATAGTGATTTGGGAAGAGGTGGAGGTAGCGGATTTACCGGAGGCGGTGGCGGCGGAGGTAATCAAATACCAATTCCTACAACACCACCTGGTAATGATATAAAATTAGTACTAAATAATATAAGTGAATTTAAAAATCAAATTACTTTTAATGTACAAAATAATGTATATCAAGAAGGTTCTACACTTTTAATTGATTCAAATACTATTAATGATACATTATTTATTAAACCAATTATAAATGATAGTTTTAAATCAAAAAATTATTTTGAATTAATAAAAACTACAATACCTGAAAGCATTGTTACTCAGGATTTTTTACCAGAATCTACCGAGTCAGTATTTAATTTTAATTTTGGTTCTTCAATGTTTGGTGGGATGAGTGGAAACACTGGATTTAGTGGATTCGCTGGAACTACTATGGGATATTTGGGTAATACTCCGGGTGGGCGTTTTGTAGAAAGAATACAAACTATTCAGGTACCTGGAGTTTTAATACAAGAATTAGATGGGGATGGTAATGTTAAAGGTGGAGAATTTTTAAAATTTCCATTAACACATACTTTAAATTTTGATTTACAAAATATAACAATAAAGAAAGATGATGTTACTACAAATACAATAACTCAGACTATTCAATTTATATCAAACTATAATAATACAGCATTAAATAATGAAGTAAATATTAAAGTTACCTCAAATGATGTCGCAAATCCACTTGGTAGAGTTAATACAAAAATACAAAATCAAGTAAAATTTACAAATGCAACGGGAGTAGTTGGTCCTGTTAAAATTGAACTTAGTGGATTTGATAAATTTCTATTTAAAAATATTAGATGGCAATATACTGATAAATTTAATGAAAATTCTGATATAAATTTAGATGACTTTAATATTGTAAATGATACGATATTTAATATTGATGCGGCAACTTTTAATAAAAACATTTTAATATTAGTAGAAGTAGAACCAGATAGAGCAGATTATCCTGCATTAGAATTAGTTACAAACACAATAGAGCAGACAATCTTAGAATCAATATATGCATCACTAACTAATTCTAAATTAATTGATATTGACTTTAGTTTAAAAAATACTGATTTTGTAAAAGTAACTACTCCATATAGACAATATAATGTAGATATAAATGCAACCTCATTGGCACTTGCTAAACTACAATTAGATTTAAAGAAAGATTTTTTAAATAACGAAGGTTCTTTTAAAATAGCATTAGTTCCATCATCTACTTTATATGGAGATGGTGCACCACAATATGTTATAATTAAATTATCTAAAACATTTGATACACCTATAATTGATAAAATTGATTATCCAACAAATGTTTACATACCATCTTACACATTTGGTGATGTAAATTTTAAAGTATCATTTGAATCTAAATTAGCAACTACAATTTTAGTGTATCATTCTAAAGAAGATGATAATACTGCATTAGGTAAATTTTCTAGTAAAGATTTTATTAGTTTAAACTATCAAGATTTAAAAAATAGAAAAATAATTAATTCACCATTAAATTTATTAATTGTTCCTTATAATGGAAATGTTAAAGGTGAAATAGAAAGAATAACAATTACGTTTGAAGATGCTGGTATTTATGTAGCAACACCTGAATTAAAGGCTAGTTTATTTAATGCAATTGCCGCTAATTTAAATTTATCTTTAGGAAACGAACAAAAATATTTATCTCACTTAGCATCATTTGATATCGATGATAAAGAGATATTAATTTCTAATTGGGATATTGATTATACTACATTTACTAAATTTAAAAGAGATAGTGTTGGTAATAGTATTCCAGATGGTGATATAAGTAAAAGTATTGTATTAAAATTATATGAAGCATTACCTGCTAATATAAATAAAAATGATACATTATGGGTATCTCGTTTAATGTCTTTACCTATTATCCAAAGAATAGTAGTAACAAGTAAACCAGAAACAAATGCTTTACCACTAAGAGCACCAAACTTTAATATAGAAGTTGATTATGTAAAAGGTCAATCTACAATATACGAATCATACGACGATTTAATATTAAGTGGTAGTGAATCATCTCAACAAATTGTAGATAAATTACTTTCACAAAATTTTGTAGAAACAAGTAGAATTAATATAGATTATTCTAATTTTTCTAATTTTATAAAATATAGTAGCGCAGTTGAAAGACTAGCAAACTTTAAGTATAAAAAAGAATTAGCAGAATATTACACAGATAGAATAGGATATTTAAACGAACAAACACAAAGTATTAATGTAATACAAGATGTAACAAAATATTCTGAAAAATTATCTACATTAGTAAGTGGATTTGATGGTTTTGAAAATAATTTAGTAAGTGGTACATTAATATTTACAGCAGATAGTGCATCTTATGAATCATTTCCTGGTGGTAGATTTAATTTATTAAGTGGAGAAGATGCATTTAGTAATGATGGTTCAACCTATATTACTAATCCAAATACTACATTAACTAATTGGTATTTAGGAACAATAGATTCAGCATCGGTTTATGATAATATGAATCTTAACGCACTAAAAAATAATATTCCACAATTTATAAGTGAAGATGAAAGTAATTCAGATTACTTATTATTCTTAGATATGGTGGGTAATCATTTTGATATTATATGGAGTTATATTAAAGGTATGACAGACCAGAGGATGATTGCCGAAAATAATTCATATGGTATTAATGATGAATTACTTTATAACTATTTAGAATCATTTAGTTGGAATGCTAAAAATTTAAATTCAAATAAAAACTTATGGGGATATTTGTTTGGACAAAATGGTGATGGTGATAGTATATTAAATGATGCCGATGGTTATACAATTACACCTGAACAATATACAAAAACAATTTGGAGAAGAATTGCAAATAACTTACCTTATTTATTAAAACATAAAGGGTCCAAACGTGGTATAAAAGCATTGATGAGTTCATATGGTATTCCACAATCAATGTTAACCATAATGGAATTCGGTGGACCTGTTCCAGATGATGCGGCACCTTCTACTTTTACATATGAAACATTGAGTTCTACCTTAGTATTTAATACCGGTTCATATATAACATCTAGTTGGATTGCTGCACCGCAAGCAATTGAATTTAGAGTTAAACCAACATATTCATCATCGGTGGATTTAGTAAGTGGTAGTGGATTTAAATTATTTATAAGTGGGGGTTCAAATACATCAAATCAAATTGGTAGTTTACAATTAAAAGTAAATGGAACAACAATTTTATCATCATCTGCATATTCATTTTTTGATGGTAATTTTCATTCTATATTAGTAAATAATCAAAATGGTGCATATACGGCGTATTATGGAAATGCAGAAAAAGATAGAATCGTAAAACAAGGTAGTGTAACAGGTAGTGGTACATTAGCATGGAATAGTGGTTCTCAAATTGTATTTGGTAATTTTAATGGAGAAATGGATGAAGTTAGAATATGGAAAACTGCATTAAGTTCTTCTATATTTGATATACATGTATTAGGTAGCGAAGTTATTGTTGGAAATCATATATCTGCATCTACAACGGATTTATTATTAAGATTAGATTTTGAATATCCACACGCTTTATTTCCATCTAGTTCTGAAATTTCTAAAATTAAAAACGTAGCACCTATTGCAACTTATATGAACGATGTAAGTGCAAGTGGATTTGTAACCGCATCACAATATAATAGTAGTTCTTCACAACATTGGAACTACAAATATATTGATAAAGATGTAACAATTACTCTACCAAATACAGGTGCTAATAGATTATCAAATGATAAAATTAGATTTGAATCACAAGAATTAATTAGTGATTTATCTCCGGCAAAAAGAGCAACTAAAAAAGCATTTGAAACTGCTAAGGTGGATTCAAATAGAGTAGGTATATTTTTCTCACCTAATAAAGATTTAGATTTAGATATTGCAAAATCATTAGGTGGTGGAAGTTTGGATGATTATATTGGTGACCCTTTAGATGATTATAAAAACACATATAAAAAATTAGATACACTTAGAGAATATTATTTTGAAAGAGTATCTAATAGAAACATTTATGATTTTATTAAATTAATTAAATTCTTTGATAAATCATTCTTTGTTAATCTTAAAGAAATGCTGCCGGCAAGAGCAAAGGTAACACAGGGATTATTAATAGCACCGCACTTTTTAGAAAGAAGTAAAGTTAAAAGAAATAAACCAACGGCAATTAATGAACAACATGAAGGCACAATTACTGATACTACAATAACAGAAGTAAGTAGTACGTTTGATGTGTTAAATACGGATTTAAGTTTATCTGGTTCTTTAGAAAATATTAGTGGTATAAATTTAGGATATGATGTATTTTTAACGGCATCTAATGTTTATAATTTTAATGGTGAATATAATACATATGATGCAGATATTGATAATATTATATTAGATATAACAACCGGTCAATACATTACATATGAAGCTGAGATTGATTATAGAAGAAATGAATCAACAATAACAACTGAACTTGATTTAATAAATGCAGGTCAAATTATCGGAATGGATGATGACTATATTAATTATGGGTATAACACTTATTTTAATAATGGATATGGTAAATATCATTATGAAGAAAATGGTTCATTTAAATCAAAAGGTATTAGAGCATTTGTAGTAACAAAACAAAATACTATTCTTACACAATTAAATCAAAATGGTGTAAGTGGTAGTGAAACCAATGTGGTAACATCATCATATTCACAAGAACTAATAGTACAAGATTTTAATACAAGTGTAGGATTAACAATTGGTGGAGATATTATTGCAATACAAACTGCAAGTGGATATTTACCATCTCATTATATTTATAAAGGACAAAAACATACTGGAACTCAGAATTTGTTTTATATAGGTTCTAAACAAACGATAGATACTACAATTGATGGTAAAGCACCGGTTGAATCTTTTGTAACTAACCCAACTACATTAAGAGTAACGGCACAAGGTAGAAGTAATAACGAACCAATATTAGAAGTAGATTAAAAATAATGTAACAAAAAAATATTTTATATATTTATAAAAGAATAATAAACAAACTATGGCATACTTAGATAACACAACAATTACAGTCGATGCTATCCTTACCAAAAAAGGTAGAGAGAAATTAGCAGCTGGACAACCTTTAGCAATTAGTCAATTTGCATTAGGTGATGATGAAATTGATTACCTATTATATGATGCAGCACATCCAAAAGGTTCTGCATATTATGATAATGCAATTTTAAAAACACCAGTATTAGAAGCATCTCCTGATGAAACTCAAGCGTTGAAATATAAATTAGTAACTTTACCAAAAAACACAACAAGAATACCACAAGTATCTTTAAATGTTACTGCAATTGCAGCTAAAACAACCGGTGGTCAATATCCAATCAATCCTTCAACATCTCCAGCAGGAAATATGAATGGTGGGTATACTGCGGTTTTAGGTAATAAAAATGCAGGTAGTATTGTAGGTGCAGGCTTAACAAACATAACTACAACAACAAATACTTTCAGTAATAGTGTAACTGCAACTGCAGAAGTTGTAAAAGGATTAACATTTACATTTATTCCTAATAGTTCATTGACTTCAACATTAACAACAACATTGACTATATTTGGTAACGAAACGGGTGGTAGTGTAACTATACCTGTAACAGTTACTTATACAATAGCATAAAAATATAATAAAAGAATATGGCAACTTTAGGTACAAATACCGGAACACAATTAACCAATGATTTAGCAACATATCTTAACCAACAAAAGCAAGCAGCTAATGGGGTTATCGATACAAATCAATTGGCTACTATTATTAATACTTATCTTACAACAGGTGAGCAATTAGTAGCAGAAACTGGAGTAACAACAAACTCAGTATACAAAAAATTCAATACAACTGATATTGTAACGGCTAAAAATGAAATCGTAACAACGGGATTGTGGAGTAATGGTAGTGGAAGTTTAAGCACTTTCTTTACCGGTTCTTCTACATCTATTGCAGGTATGAGTGGTTCAGCGACGGCTAATTACTATCATAATGTATATGCATCAGCAACTACAAGTTCAGCAGCGGTTGAGTTTTCAGTAGCGTATGGTCATAAATATGGTAGTGGTTCAGCAACTTATGCAAATAATCCAGATACTACATTTGCAACTAAAGCAACTTATTTTCAATATAGAGCGTTATTAACAGATACAGCAGAAACTAGTTTTAATTTTTATTCATCTAGTACATTAGACGGATATGCTTCTAATGAAATATATGTAATCAATGTAGCTCGTTCTAATTATAGAGAAAGAATGGATGCTGGAAACTGGCAAATTACATTGACTGGTACAAGTGGTTCATTTACATTTATCGATAATAGTGGTGAAAAATTCAATACAACCAATGGGGGTACAAATGAGTACAACATTGTAAGTGGTACACTAAATTTAGGACAAAATATTGATTCGGTTATAAACACATACACAGCATCTAACAATCAAGGCTTTGGTAAATTTTATCCTGATTATGGTATTTTGATATTTAATCCAACTGCATTGACTTCTACATTAGGTGCACAAACTATTACTCCATCTGGAACAGGGGTAGATTCATATGATTCACACAAGTTTTTTAATGCAATTAAAGCTGGTGCAAATTTTGAAGCAAGAAGAATTGAAAACGTATCAACCGCACATTACTTTGTAAGAGTTAACAATAGAGAATTTAACTTTTCTAATAACCCTACATTTGTAGATACAACCGGTTCAATGGCTAATCCTACTTTTAAAACAGAACCATATGTATATCCTACTACGGTTGGTTTATATAATGATGCAAATGAATTAATAGCAGTAGCTAAAACATCTCAACCAATCGCTAAATCTTTTAGTAAAGAATTACTATTAAAGGTTAAGTTAGATTTCTAATAAAATATTTGTTTGGGAGTATCGTAGGACAAAAACCAAACACATAATTAAGAACCCAACCCTAAAAAGTTGGGTTTTTGTTTAATAAGATATTTATATAAGATATGTTAAAACAAATACCTAAATCAGATATTAATTTAAGACCTTTTAAGGCTTATAAAAATTGGGATGTTACAAGTGATTCAAGTTCAATTGATTATGTAACAACTTTGACCGGAGAAAATTATACGGCAAGTGCTGATTTATTAACATCTAATCAATTAAATGAAAAAGGATTATATCATCAACTATATACAATGTATTATAGAGACCCTAATAATCCATTTACATCATATGGTGATATAAAGCCAACTACAAGTACAATAGATAATGCTAAACAAAGATTATTAGTAGATAGAGCAAGAGTTATAGCAATACCGCAAATAAAATATGGCGAACAAATAAAACCATTTTCAATAAACATATATGATAATGATTTAAATGAAACCATACAAGATGATGGACATGGTAATTTAATATCAAATTATAGTTCATATAATTTTAAATCAATTAATATTGAAACGGGTGAATTTATATTTTATGATGCAAATAATAATGAAATTGAAAGTACAATATTATCGTTAGATATTGAAACTAATACATTATTTGTAGAGGATGAAGACACCTTTTATTTATTAACAATAGATATAGAAGCAGGAACTATTAGTTTTTTAGGTATATTTAAAAACAAAACATTTGATGTACCTACAATTGGTAATGTATTTTATTCACATGGTTTAATTGTTATAACAAAATTAACACAATTAAATGAAGTAAGAGAAAATGTATTTAATAATTTTAGTGGTTCATACAAATCTACGGCTACTATTTATGAAAACGAAGTATTGTTGATTGTTGGTGAGGATGAATTTAATGTATCAACTAATCCAACCGCTACAATTGCAACTAATGTTATAACAGGTTCTATATCAACTACATTTGAAGGAATTAAAAAAACTACATATAGTGATAATTATCAATTATCTTCTTTCAATGCATACGAATATAGTTCATCAATAGACCCTACCGGTTCTTTTATTGCACCTTATATTACAACAATTGGATTATATGATGATAATATGGATATGGTAGCAGTAGCTAAATTAGCAACTCCTATTAAATCAACTCCAGACCTTCCTGTAAATTTTTTGATTCGATTTGATACTTAACGTATATTTATATAAAACAAAACACAATGGCAATAATAGACACATACAACAAAAGCGGCATCGCAGCAAAAATTGATAATAATGCTAAAACATCGGGATTTACTCCAAAGCAACAATTGGGTGGTATATCTGAATTTGATTTAAGTGAAAAGGCTTTAGAGAAAAAAAATTTAAATGGTAATGTAACCGCACCATATACTCCTAAGAAAAATTATGAAGCGGTTACACCTAGAAAATAATAATGACAAAAAAAGTTACAAAAAAGGGTTGGGTAGCAAAAAAGAATGGTTATAAAAGTGGATTAGAAGATACCGTTTCCCAACAAATAGAAAGTAAAGGAATTAAAGTAGAATACGAAACTGAAAAGGTTAATTATATTATACCTTCCTCACCTCACACATATAGTCCTGATTTTAAATTACCCAACAACATTAGGGTAGAAACGAAAGGTAGGTTTGTATTAGCTGATAGGAAAAAACATCTATTAGTTAAAGAACAAAATCCTACATTAGATATTCGTTTTGTATTTACCAGTTCAAAAAACAAACTTAGTAAAAAATCTAAAACTACTTACGCCGATTGGTGTGATAAGAATGGATTTAAGTATGCCGATAAGGTAATACCCGAAGAATGGTTCTCAGAATAATTTGGTAATTTAAACTATTTTCCATATCTTTGGTATATGGAGATAATACAACTTTTTGATAAATACATAGGACCAAGCAAACCTCTAAAGAAAAATGAGTATGCATATCATTGTCCTTTTTGTCATCACGCTAAACCTAAACTACAAATAAATGATAAGACTTTTAAGTTTCATTGTTGGACGTGTAATGCAGGTGGTAATCTTATGTATTTAGGTAAGAGAATTGGAATGAGTGATTTAGACCTAAATGATTTAGTAGGTCATTGTGGTATTAGTGCAGAAACTAGAAAGAAATTAAAAGATGATTGGGGTGGTTCTATTAAAGAATTATTAGATAACATTACAGCAGAAGAACAAGAACAAGAAACGGAAAATACATCACAATTATTTTTACCACCGGAGTTTAAATCAGCATTAGAATTGTCAAGTAGTATATCAAATCCATTAGAAAGAAACGCAATTGCCTATCTTAAACAAAGAGGTATTACTAAAAAACATATTATTAGGTATAACATAGGATTTTGTCCAAAAGGATTATATGGTGGTAGAATTATCGTTCCTTCGTATGATAGTAAAAATCAATTGAATTATTTCATAGCAAGAAGCATTTTTCCTGAAGAGAAACAAAAGTATAAAAACCCTCCTGTATCTAAAGATGTTATAGTATTTTTTAACCAAATTAACTGGAAACAACCTATTACTTTATGTGAGGGTGTATTTGATGCAATTGCGTTAAAAAGAAATTCTATACCATTATTAGGTAAATTTGTTCAAAAAACACTAATGGGTGCTATTAAAAATACTAATCCAGATGTCTATATTTGCTTAGACTCTGATGCACAAGAGGATGCAATGGTATTATATAACAAAATAAAACCATATGTAAAGTCGGTGAGGAACATTAAGTTAGATGGTAAAGATGCCGGCGAAAATACCTTCCAAAATATTTTGAAATATCAGAAAAATTCCGTAACTTTAAGTTGGGAAAGCGTATTAAGAGAAAAACTATTGACGATTAATAGTAGTTCAGTAATAAAATAGAATTTATCAAATAAAATATAAATGAATAAATTAAAGAGAATTTATCACATTGCAGACATTCACATTAGAAATCTAAAAAGACACCAGGAATATAGAGAGGTATTTGATAGATTATTTAATGATATAAAGCAAAAGGGAACAGAAGATTCCCTTATTTATTTAGCGGGAGATTTGGCTCACGCAAAATTAGAAATGTCACCGGAGCTTCTTAACGAAATAAATTATTTTCTTAAGAAGTGTTGTGAATTATGTCCTACCATATTAATCGCTGGAAACCACGATTGTAACTTAAACAATGCGGGTAGATTGGATGTATTAACTCCAATTGTAGAAGC
>ENA-OSIY01001430-OSIY01001430.1-marine-metagenome-genome-assembly--contig:-NODE-1430-length-12782-cov-5.276033_pt1 | contig 12782 bp, 5 predicted proteins | sample MGYA00237884_ERZ534233 | MGnify/ENA primary metagenome ERZ534233 (study PRJEB26412, sample SAMN06343840) | marine metagenome | isolation source: estuarine water | place: USA: Columbia River Estuary... | reverse complement strand
GGAACAGGTGCAGCAAGAACCACAAATGGAACCACAGCGGGAACCTACACAGTAATGGTAACAGATGCAAATGGCTGTAAAGACACATCTTCTGCAACTTTAACAGTAAACGCAAAACCAAATGTAACACTTACCAATGCAACAATATGTTCGGGAGATGCAGCAGCAACTTTCGATGCAGGAGCTGGTTACACCACTTACGCTTGGAGTGCAAATGGAACAGGTGCAGCAAGAACCACAAATGGAACCACAGCGGGAACCTACACAGTAATGGTAACAGATGCAAATGGCTGTAAAGACACATCTTCTGCAACTTTAACAGTAAACGCAAAACCAAATGTAACACTTACCAATGCAACAATATGTTCGGGAGATGCAGCAGCAACTTTCGATGCAGGAGCTGGTTACACCACTTACGCTTGGAGTGCAAATGGAACAGGTGCAGCAAGAACCACAGCTGGAACCACAGCTGGAACTTATACAGTAAGAGTAGTAGATGCAAATGGCTGTAAAGACACATCTTCTGCGACTTTAACAGTAAACACAAAACCTAATGTAACACTTACCAATGCAACTATCTGTTCAGGAGATGCAGCAGCAACTTTCGATGCAGGAGCTGGTTACACCACTTACGCTTGGAGTGGAAATGGAACAGGTGCGGCGCGAACTACCAGTGGTACCGCAGCTGGAACTTATACAGTAAGAGTAGTTGATGCAAATGGTTGTAAAGACACGGCATCAGCAACATTAACAGTAAACACAAAACCTAATGTAACACTTACCAACGCAACAATATGTTCGGGAGATGCAGCAGCAACTTTCGATGCAGGAGCTGGTTACACAACATATGCATGGAGCGCCAACGGAACAGGTGCATCACAAACTACATCAGGCATAGCAGCTGGAACCTACACTGTAAGTGTAACAGATGCAAATGGTTGTAAAGACACAGCATCGGCAACATTAACAGTAAACACTAAGCCGAATGTAACATTAACTAACGCCACAATATGTGCTGGTGATGCAGCAGCAACTTTCGATGCAGGCGCTGGTTACACCGCTTACGCTTGGAGCGGAAATGGAACAGGTGCAGCGCAAACCACCAGTGGTACCGCAGCTGGAACTTATACAGTAAGAGTAGCAGATGCTAATGGCTGTAAAGACACAGCAAGTGCAACCTTAACTGGAAATGCAAAACCAACTATCACACCTGCAAGTGCAACAATATGTTCAGGAGATGCAGCGGTTAACTTCGATGCTGGTTCTGGCTATGCGACGTATGCATGGAGTGGTCCGGCAACAGCTTCAACGCAAACTATATCTGCAACAGTAGCAGGAACCTATCAAGTAATAGTAACAACAGGATCAGGTTGTAAAGATACCGCAAGCGCGACTTTAACGGTTAACACAAAACCTAATGTAACACTTACCAATGCAACAATATGTTCGGGAGATGCAGCAGCAACTTTCGATGCTGGCGCAGGATATACTTCTTACTTATGGAGTGGAAATGCCACAGGCACTGCTCAAGCAACAAGTGGAACAACAGCCGGTAATTACATCGTTGCGGTTGTAGATGCAAATGGCTGTAAAGATACCGCATCAGCGATTTTAGTAGTAAATGCATTACCAGTAGTAAACTTAGGTGCTGATGTTGAGGTGTGTTATGGCACAGCGGCAACTACCTTTGATGCTGGTAATTTGGGCTTGTTATATGATTGGAGTAACGGTGCAAACACTAAATCTATTTCAACAACTATCGACGGTGATTATATTGTTCAAGTGACCGATTTAAATGGCTGTAAAGGAAGAGATACAGTTAAATTAACTGTCAACCCTTTGCCTGTCGTTAATTTAGGTGCAGATAGAAGTATTTGTCTGGGAAGCACCACAACATTTGATGCAGGCTCAGGCTTTTCGCTATATCTGTGGGAAAACAATACGATGAATCAAACATTAACTGTTAATACTGCAGAGAACGTGTCTGTCATCGTTCAAGATGCAAATGGCTGTACAGATGCAGATACTGCTTTGGTTACGATAAGCACAAATTTAACAGTGACGTTAGGTGCCGATAAAGCAATTTGTATAGGCTCACCAGCAGTTACTTTTGATGCTGGCAATACTGGAGCGACTTATTTGTGGAGTGATGGTAGCAGCAACCAAACACTTTCAACAGCTACGGCAGGCACTTATTGGGTATCGGTTAGCGATGAGAATGGTTGCGCAGGAAAAGATACGGTAGCCTTAACCATTAATCCATTACCAGTGGTGGCCTTAACCAATGCTTCTATTTGTGATGGTTCTACTGGTGCAGTTTTCACGCCTGGTGCTTACACTACTTATTTATGGTCGTCTGGAGAAACAACGCCTAGTGTTACCAAAACAGCAGCAGGAACATACACAGTAATTGTAAGCGATGCAAATGCTTGTAAAGATTCGGCATCAGCTACGCTTACTGTAAATGCCTTACCTGTGGTTGATTTAGGTGCTGATAGAAGTATTTGTCCTGGCACATCTGCAACCTTCGATGCAGGTTCATTTACTTCTTATTTATGGAACGACAACTCAACTGCACAAACTAGAATTGTAAGCTCTGCAACTACAATCACTGTAGAAGTAAGCGATGCCAATGGTTGTAAAGCGAGAGACACAGCAGAAGTTGCGGTTAAAAATAGTTTGACTGTTAATTTAGGTGCAGATAAAGCCATTTGTTTAGGTGATGCGCCAGTAACTTTCGATGCTGTTTTACCAGATATGAATTACGTTTGGAGCAATGGTGAGACAACCCAAAGCATTTCTACAAATACTGCAGGAACGTACATTGTACTTGTAGATGATGGCAGTGGCTGCACGGGAAAAGACACGGTAGAATTGGTCGTAAATGCTCTTCCAGTAGTTGATTTAGGTGCCGATAAAGCAATTTGTTTAGGCGACCCAATGGTTACTTTTGATGCTGGTGCCGGTTATGCAACTTATGGCTGGAGTAACAATAGCGCAGCGCGCAACATTACAGTTGATGCAGCTGGCTTCTATGCTGTTGAAGTAACAGATAACAATGGATGTATCGCTAATGATACGGTAGAGTTGATTGTTAATAATCTTCCTGTGGTAGATTTAGGCGCCGATAGAAGTATTTGTCCGGGTATGACCACCACCTTCGATGCAGGTTCATTTGCTGCTTACGCTTGGAACAACAGTTCTTCGTCTCAAACCAACGCAGTAGGTGCCCAAGGCAATGTAATCGTAAATGTTGCCGATGCTAATGGATGTAAGGATTCTGATACGGCTAGTGTTACCATAAGCAACAATTTAACGGTTCTATTAGGTGACGATAAAGGAATATGTTTTGGCGACGGTGCTGTGACTTTTGATGCTGGTATTGCAGGTGCTACTTACTCATGGAATTCTGGAGAAAGCACGCAAACGATTAGCACCAATGTTGGTGGAAGTTATGCCGTAACGGTGACAACTCCCGAAGGATGCACTGGAACCGATGTTGTTACTTTAACAGTTAACGCTTTGCCTGCGGTAACTATAGCCAACCAAACAATTTGTGCAGGGGATACTGCTACTTTTAATGCAGGTAACTTTGCTGCATATTCTTGGTTGAGTGGTGAAAATACCGCTTCGATATCTAAATCGGCGGCAGGTACTTACACGGTGGAAGTAACAGACGCTAAAGGTTGTAAAAACACTGCCAGCGCTACTTTAAGTATCAATTCGTTGCCCATCGTAGCATTAAGCAGTAAAGCTGTTTGTACAGGTTCATCGGCTACCTTCGATGCAGGTGTAGGCTTTGGTTCTTATGTTTGGAGTTCAGGTGAAACCAGTCAAAGTATTAGTAAATCTGCAGCTGGTACTTACTCTGTAACGGTTAAAGATGCTAATAACTGTAAAGCATCTGCCTCTGCGACATTAGTACTTAATCCATTACCAGCAGTAACATTGGCACCATTTACACCAAAATGTTTGAAAGATGCGCCTTTTGCCATGAGTGGAGGTACGCCAGCGGGAGGTGAGTACAAAACAATGTACAATTCAGCACAAACTTTAATAAGTACTTTTGATGCCAAGTTAATGGGTACCGGTTCTCATCCAATATTCTATGAGTACATGGACAATAATGGTTGTAAAAACGTAGCTTCATCTGCCATTGTAGTGTATAACATGCCAATTTTAAGTATAGATGATGAAACGGTTTGTGCAGGTGAAAGCGCAACTTTCGATGCAGGCGCAGGCTTCACATCTTATTATTGGAATACGGCTGTCAACACCCGAACAATGTCGACAAGTACAGGTGGTGATTATGTTGTTAATGTTACCAGTGCCAGCGGTTGTAAAGCCTCCGACACTGTTAAATTGATTGTAAATGCTAATCCACAAGTTGATTTGGGCGCCGATAAAAAAGCATGTGAAGGAAGTAATTTCACTTTAGCGTCTAACACCATTGCTGATTCTTACTTATGGAACAACAACGCTACGAGCAACTCTATTACTGTAAATACTTCGGGCAAATATTCGTTAACGGTTACCGATGTGAATGGCTGTAAAGGTTCAGATGATGTCCAGGTAAATATCTTCGCTCGTCCTGCAGTTGATTTAGGTGCCGACAAGCAAATTTGTGACGGTTCATCAGTCACTTTAAATACAAATTTAGATCCTACTGCTTCGGTATATTGGTCTATAGGCACTAAAGATAAATCTATTTCTGTAAACCGCACTGGCGCATACATGGTGCAGGCTTATTACGACCCAACTTGTCCGGCATTTGATACCATCAATGTAATCGTTGTTCCAATGCCTGTTTCTACTTTAGGTAACGACACTGCAGCATGCTTTAAGGAGATAGGATCACTTACTCTAGATGCTGGTACTGCCGATCAGTTCTTATGGAACGACAAAGCGCAAAGTACTTCGTCGGCAATTGATGTAGAGGAGGAAGGGACCTACATTGTTCAGTTAACCAACGCTAATCTTTGTTCGGTAAAAGATACCATTAACATCAACCAAATTTGTGTAACCACTTTATTTATTCCAAATGCATTTTCACCAAATGGTGATGCAAGCAACGACGTATTCTATGTGAAAGGGTTGCACGCAGAAAAATTCCACTTGATGATTTTCAACAGATGGGGTGAAATAATTTTTGAAAGCTACGATATCAACAACGGTTGGGATGGAACATATATGGGCAACGAGGTGCAAATCGATGTGTATGTATGGAAATTAGATTGGTTATCTACCAACGCACAAGAACAAAAAACCAAAAACGAAAGAATAGGTACGGTGTCGTTGATAAGATAATCTAGCTTATCTTTTTCTATCTTCGCCACAAACTTCATTCGTTGATCAGCAAAAGAAACATATACATTTTAAGCGCTATCATTTTTGTGGTGGCTGCCTATTTTTCTCAGGGTTTTAATCAGTTTGATGAACACACCCAAGTGATGGAGTTTGGCGGGTATAAACTGGGCATGACTGGGGAGAAGAACTTGTCGTGGGAGTTTGCCAGTCGCATGCGGCCAGCTATTCAACCTGCCATGGTCTATATGGCGCACAAAGTGATGGGCGTTTTTGGGGTGGATAGTCCGTTTACCATCGCATTTCTACTGCGCCTTTTTAGCGCTACGCTTTCCTTTTTAAGTATTCATCTTTTGATACGTGCGTTTTACGACACTATCGAGAGTGCAAAACTAAAACTCACTTTTGTAGCTCTTTCTTTTTTATTGTGGTTTTCGGTGTTTAATAGTGTTCGATTTTCGTCGGAAAACATGGCTGGCCGATTATTCGTTATCGCTTTTGCACTCTTTTTTATTTGGAAAAATCCCAATCCGAAACAGTATTTTTTAATGGGTGTAATTCTAGGTTTGTCTTTCCTTTTTCGGTACCAAAATGCTTTTTTAATGGTGGGCTGGTTGGCTTGGCTACTGTTTATCAATAAATCGAAATTCAGTAATTTAGTGTTTACAGCATTTGGTATAGTGTTGATGTTTGTGCTTGGTATTTTTATCGATAAATGGTTTTATGGCGAATGGGTGTTAAGCACTTGGAAGTACTTTGAGGAGAATATTTTGTTGGATAAGATGTCGGGATTCGGCTTAGAACCTTGGTACTATTACCTTGTTCAAATCTTTAATGTGGGTATTCCTCCCTTTAGTTTGTTGTACATTGTACCTTTCGTTTTATTGATGGTGTATCGTTGGAAAGACGCTTTGGTGTGGACTATCCTTCCTTTTCTTTTGATACATTTTTATATCGGACATAAAGAATTGCGTTTTCTTTTTCCGGCTATCGGACTCCTTCCTTTGGTTGCGGTAACAGCAGGAGAGCTGGTGAATGAAAAATGGCCTTCTTTTTTTACAAATGCAATTGTTAAAGTTTTGGTGCTTTTGTTTTGGGTGCAAAACGCACTTTTCACTTTCATCGTTTCAATCAAAGCCGCCGATGCCCAAGTGGCTATGTATAAACATTTGTATGATAAGTACGATACTCCAGTGGTGGTGTATTACATTAAAGACAATCCTTACTGTAGAGCCTTAGATGTTTACTACTACAAACGCACCAATTTAAGTGTAAGAGAAATTCAAACACTCGATGAAATTAAACTCTTGCCTGATACCACTGTTCTTTTTGCCACCGTAAAGAATGAGGAAGGTATTGTGTTGGAAAAAAATAATGAAAAAATATTTTCGGCTTTGCCCGATTGGATAAAGGCATTCAATGCTTTTAATTGGGTTGAAAGAACTCGCTTTTGGAAGGTGTATGAGGTAAAGAACCAACCTGTAAAAATCCAGTAAAATGAATTTGCAAAAGCACAAAAACACCCTCATTTTCCTTTCTATTTTATTACTCGCTTTTGTTCTACGATTGTTTTATTTATCGCACGAAAGTATTTGGCTTGATGAAGGTATTTCTATCGCTATGGCAAAGTTGAATTTTGCTCAATTGGTAGATAAGTCGGCAGTAGATTCTTTCCCTCCATTATATTATTTATTGCTTCATTACTGGATGTTGCTGTTTGGCGATAGCGAATTTTCGGTGCGCTTTTTATCCCTTGTGTTTAGTTTGGCCAGCATAGTAGTATGCTATCAACTCACCAAATATTTATGGCAAGAGAAAGTAGCTTTAATCACAGCTTTTTTATTGGCTATTTCAGTGTTTCATATAGAGTATGCGCAAGAAGCAAGAATGTATTCTTTACTTACTTTTTTAAGTGTTTCTTCTTTTTATTTCTTCTTAAAATGGAAGGATAGTGCTGCTAAGAAATGGATGTTTCTTTTGTTTATTATCAATCTATTGTTTCTCTACACACATACTTTGGCGGTATTTTTTATTGCTGCACAAAACATCTATTATTTCTTGTTGAAAGAGAAAGGAGCCATTGTTGTAAAGTCGTGGATTATATTGCAATTATTGTTGCTATTGGCTTTTCTTCCTTGGATACAAATATTTGTGCTGCAAGCCTCTGTATGGCAAAATATGGTTTGGATGCCTGCTCCAACCATTCGCGATATAGCGGGTACTTTGAGCACCTATTCTGGTTCAATTTTACTCACTTTAGTTTTTTGCGTTTTAATTCTTAAAGCACTTATTCATAATAAAAAGGAACAACTAAAATTCAATTTTTTAGTTTTCTGGCTTGCTTTTCCTACAGTGCTTTTCCTCGTTTTTTGCTTTCTTTTTCATTCTATCTATTTGCAAAAATACACCATCGCTTCTTCTATTCCCTTTTTCATTTTAGTGGCTTATGGTATTCAATCTTTCGAACAAAAAAAACATAAAATAGGGATGCTTTCGGCTATCACTATTCTTGTGGCAATAAAGCTTGCTGTTTATTACGGTCAAGAAGATAAGGAGCAGTGGAGAGAAGCTGTTACTTTGGTAGAAAGCAATGCCGATAAAAATGATGTTATACTTTTTGATGCCGCTTATTGCAAGCACAATGCTTTTGATTATTATGCAAAGCGCAGCGACTTAAATAAATTACCGCTTATCGATGTTCGCGAAGAATTGAATGAAAGCAATATCCTTCGTTTAGATTCGCTTTCTACCAAAGCCAAAAGTACTTGGTTGGTGTTGTCTCATTCTCGCGATGAGAAGGCCTTGTTGGCAAAGAAGATTAAAGTCGATTATATAGTGTTACTGCATCAAAAATTGATTGGTATTGAGCTTTATCACTTAAGAAGACGAACAAACTAATTTTGTGCCTCTTAATTTTCAGGCGTTACCGTTTCAGTAATACTATCTCCAACAATACTTTCCGCGCCCAATGAATCAATTTCTACTACAACAGTATCCATCTTTGGTGCTCTCATTCTGCAATTGTGCGGCACATCAATAGGGAAAGGTTCTTTAGGGAAAGGAGTAGGTTTCAATTTACTTTTCTTATCGGCAAAGGCTTTTTGCATAAACAAACCAAAAATAGGTAGGGCGGTTTTCATTCCTTCACCTGTTGCCGAATTTTTAAAGTGCACGCAACGGTCTTCTGCGCCCACCCAAGTTCCACCAATCAATCCGCTGGTTACACCAACATACCAACCATCTGAATAGTTGTTTGAAGTCCCCGTTTTTCCGCCCATTTGTGCGTTGTTACCAAATAGTGCATATTGAAATAAGGCTTGTGATGTTCCATTGTATTCTTCCACGGTTCCTCTTAGCATATACGACATCAACCAAGCGGTTTCTTCTGTTAATGCTCTTTCTTGCGTAGAATTGAATCGCGCTATTTCTTCGCCTTTTTGATTCACGATGTGCGTTACCAAAATGGGTTTAATTTTAAATCCACCATTGATAAAGGGCGCGTAGGCAGTAGTTAACTCTAAAAGGTTAACATCATTGGTTCCTAAACCTATAGAAGGTACTACCATCAACGGACTCCCAATTCCGCATTTTTTGGCTGTTTGGGCAACGTTATCGGGGCCACATTGTAGTGTTAACTGCACCGCTATACTATTGATAGAATTAGCCATGGCTCTGCGCAATGTAAGCGTATCGCCCGAAAAATGTCGGCTGGCATTCTTTGGTTCCCATACATGATGTACGCCATCTTCATCGTATTCGTGGCGAACATAACGGTCTATTCTGGTATCGCATGGCCCGCTACCTTGTTCGAAAGCCGTTGCATAAACAAAAGGCTTAAAGGTAGAGCCTGGCTGGCGTTTAGATTGTGTGATATGGTCGAATTTCATGATTTTGTAGTTCCATCCACCTACCCATGTTTTGATGTGTCCGTTTTTTGGATCAAGGGTGAAAAATCCGCAACGCAACATTTTTTTGTAATGTGCCAATGAATCGTAAGAACTCATCATCTTTTTGGTGAAACCTGCATCGTGCGTAAATATTTCACATTGATGCGGCTTGCGTAAGAAATACTGAATGGTATCTTCATTGTCTTCCCAACGTTTTTTAAGCGCACGATACACATCTGTTTGTTTGATAGCGTTTTCTAAATAGCCTGGTATTTCTTGTTTTTTAGCATCAACCCAAGGATTTTGTCCAGCCCATTGTGCATCAAATTTACCTTGCAATGATTTCATGTGCTCTTGCACCGCTTCTTGCGCATGCATTTGCAAATTCAAATCAATGGTGGTGTAAATTTTTAGTCCGTCACTATAAATGTCATAACCATTGTCACTGCACCATTCTTCTAATTCTCTTGCTACAGCAGCACGTACATAAGGAACTTTGCAGTCTTCCGGATTTTCAACGTGATAATCAAGTGTAATGGGTTTGTCGATTGCTTTTGAGTATTCCTTTTCTGTAATTACACCGTGTTTTTTCATCAACGACAACACTACATTTCTTCTTTCTAAAGATTTTTCGGGATGTAAAACCGGATTGTAAGTAGTGGTAGCTTTAAGCATACCAATTAAAACTGCCGATTCATCGGCTGTTAAATCTTTTGGTTTTTTATTGAAGTATGTTTTAGCAGCAGTGTTGATACCAAAGGCATTGCTGCCAAAATCAACGGTGTTCATGTACAACAACAAAATTTCTTCTTTCGAATAGTTTTCTTCTAAACGTTTGGCCACCATCCATTCTTTAACCTTCACATTCACGGTGCTAATACCAGGAATATAGCTAAGCAAACCTTTGTTCACTTTTCGCATTTTAAAGATGTTTTTCGCCAACTGCATGGTAATGGTACTACTACCTCTTTTGTCACCTTTAATCATGTACCACAAAATGGCAATGTTGGCTTTCCAGTCGATACCTTCGTGCTCGTAAAAGCGCACGTCTTCGGTAGCTACAAGGCCTTTGTGAAAAACCGGATTGATGTCTTTGTATTGAACAGAAGAGCGATTTTCGCGAAAAAACTTACCAATCACTTGTCCGTCTTCGGCATAAATAACAGATGCAACTGGCAATTTAGGATCTTTCAATTCTTTCACCGATGGCATGTTTCCCATCAACCACAAGAAGTTGTGTTGAACTACTAGGTAAAGAAATATAATACTTAGGATAGGATAGCGATAGCGCTTTTTCTTCCAAAGGTAGATTCCTGCACTTTTTACTTTCTCCCAGATTTTCATGTTGATTATTTAAGCAATCCCAAAGCAATATAAGCCATTAAGCCCATGCCTGTTTCTAAAGCACTTTCGTCGATGTCAAAAGTTGATGTGTGAATACCAGAAGTGATTCCTTTGTTGGCATTTCTAACGCCTAAGCGATAAAAACAAGAAGGCATCACTTGTGAGTAAAAAGCAAAATCTTCAGAAGTCATTCTTAGGTCTAATTCTTCAACATTTTCTTTGCCTAAAAATTCATCGGCTAAGGCCCACGATTTAACCGTAGTATTTTCTTCATTCACCAAGAAAGGATATCCTTTTTGAATGTCGAAATCAACACTACCACCCATTCCTTCGGCAACACTGTTCGCCAATTTGAACATGATTTCATGCGCTTTCAATCTCCATTCTTCGTCCATTGTTCTAAAGGTTCCTTCCATTTTTACAATATCAGGAACAACGTTGGTAACGCCCAAACCTTCAATTCTTCCAAAAGAAAGAACAGATGGAATGATAGGAGAATTATGCCTGCTCACTACCTGTTGCATGGCAACAATCATGTGAGAAGCAATTAAAATAGGGTCGATGTTGTTGTGGGGCATAGCGCCGTGGCCGCCTTTACCTTTAACAGTAACATAAATTTCATCGCAGCTCGCCATATACATTCCTCTGCGGAAGCCCACTTTTCCGGCATCCATAGAAGGGAAGACGTGCTGACCAATAATCAATTCTGCATCGGGATTTTTAAGCGCACCTTCTTTAATCATCAAAGATGCACCGCCTGGTAAAACTTCTTCACCTGGCTGAAAAATCAACTTAACCGTACCTTCAAACTGATCTTTAAGCGTATTCAATATTTTTGCTGTACCTAATAACGATGAGGTGTGAACATCGTGTCCGCAGGCATGCATAACACCCGGATTCGTTGAGCAATACGACACTTCATTTTCTTCCAAAATAGGCAGAGCATCCAAATCGGCACGTAGTGCAATAACTTTCTTACTTGGATTTTTACCTTCAATATGCGCCACAATTCCTGTTTCAACAAAACCTGCTGTAAAAGGAATGTTGTTCTCCGTAAGGAATTGCTGAATGTATTTAGAGGTTTTATACTCTTTAAAAGACAACTCAGGATTGGCATGCAAATACCTACGCACCTGAATGATATCTTTCAGGTATTCTTTTGCTAAACCGTGTACTTTGTCTTTCATTGCTGGCAAAGATATAAAAATTAGGTCAGGGCAAAAAGGCCTTTGTGAAATGTAAAAAAGTCTGAAAAATGATTTTGCTGTTTTAGGCGCTCGCGCTATTATTTAGAAAAAGGGGGAAGGGGACTTATTATATGTTTGTAAAAACCTCTAAGCATCAATCTTCTGCAAGTTAACAATAACAGTAAGATCGATAACTTAGATGCGTAACATGTAAATTGTCTGAAATGAAAATTACAAAAAAAGAATTAAAGCAAATCATTAGAGAAGAAGCAGTTAAATTCAAGAAAAAAATTCAACTTGAAAAAGAATTAACTGAAATCCAAAAACAACTTGATGAAGTACATGCAGGTGGAGATATGGACTCTAATAAAAATGACGGTGTTCACGCTGGTCAGAAAAAAGCAGAATTTGACACAAAAAGCAATAACGGAGGTTTTGGAGCTTTAGTAGAAGACTGTGAAGATGAAGATGGATTTAACATTGAAGAAATATTTGCTGAAATGGAGAGAGTGTTAGCGCAATATGGAATTATCATTATCAATGAAATGATTAGTGATGGTTTGTCAAAGAGACAAAAAAGCCATTTACTTATTCACCACTTTGCAGCTGAGATTGATCGTGAGATAGGAAACACTCACCATGAAACTTTTAAGGGTGTAGAGATTGTTGAAAAAGTAAAAAGCTATTCGTCACTTAAGATTAAAATGGTTTTTGAAGTAAATAATAAACGCGAAATCGATAATAATGCAGAAGAGATTGAATGGCTCTATAAAACTATGGAAAAGTTACTCGTTAAAGTTGAAAAATCTGATAAGTACTCTTACTTTAAAAAGAAAGCTGAAAAAGTTAAGAAACATATCCATAAGTATGGATTTGATTCTGCAACTCAGTTAGTTATCGTTCTAGGTTAATGAAACTACTAAAGATATTTGATAAGGAGAGTTCTTGGTGTGGAACAAACTATCAACTAATAAGAATTAAAGAATATAGTCAAGAAATAACAGGCATTAGGTCTGGAGATTGTCAAGGATGTATGATTCAAGCAATGAAGAATATGGTC
>ENA-OSIY01001428-OSIY01001428.1-marine-metagenome-genome-assembly--contig:-NODE-1428-length-12797-cov-17.445519_pt1 | contig 12797 bp, 28 predicted proteins | sample MGYA00237884_ERZ534233 | MGnify/ENA primary metagenome ERZ534233 (study PRJEB26412, sample SAMN06343840) | marine metagenome | isolation source: estuarine water | place: USA: Columbia River Estuary... | reverse complement strand
CCCGCAGCTGAGGCCGTGAAGGAAGCCGTGAAGAAAGCCAAGGCCACCGAAGCCGAGGCCGTTGTGAGCGCCGACGAACCGATTGATATTTAGGCTGACGCAGGAGTGCCGTGTAGCCGGGCCGATCCTCGTAAGGGGGTCGGCCTTATTGTTTGCATAGGTGCAGATACAGGGTGAGAACATCCACCCATGCGACACGTAGTCATCCCCATTGCGGGATTCGCTCGGGCTGGGAAAGACACATTGGCCGATGCTATCTTCGACCACTTAGAGCAAGACGAGCCGGGCTACTCCGTCATCGTGATGAAGTTTGCCGACGCGCTGAAACATTCTTTGCAGGCTTCGCTGAACGAGGCTGGCGTTAAAACGGATGTCTTTACCGAGGACACAGCCAAGAAGACCGAACTACGTCCTCTGCTGGTTTCCTACGGTGAATACTGCCGGAGCCAGAATAAGGACGTATGGGTCGATAAGGTCATCGAGAATATCAACACATGGGCAGACGAGACCGTGGCCGACTCTGATAGCACCGGCTCCGTTGTCCTCATCCCTGACCTTCGCTACGCTAACGAGTACCAGAAACTTGAAGCCCTCTGCATCAAGCGTGGCTGGGCTTACGTCCCCATCTATATCGAGCGCGGTGGCAACGTGCCAGCCAACAACGCCGAGGCCGAGTCGATTGGGCTGATGGCCGCGCGCGGTTACTTCGCCAGGGACAACGCCCTGCAGGTCGGCTTCCCGGATGGCTCCGTTGAACGGATCAGCCAGTGGGCGCGCAAGTTCACGCAGTCTATGAGCCTATACCGATGAGCAACATCACCAGAAAGTGGAAGCGGTTTGCCGTAGTGTCATGCTCGCACGGTCACTTCATTGACCCATCTGCCCAGAAGGGGGTGACTGATTTTATTAAGGCGTTCCGTCCACATCGCTTCGACCATGCCGGGGATTATACGGACCTCTCCCCTCTCATGGGTGGAGGCAAGGGCGAAGGCGACCCGCTGGCCCCTGACGTGGAAGAGGGCCTCAACTTCCTAGAGCAGCTGAAAGCCTATAAGGACCTAGAGCTAGTCGTGCACGACGGCAACCATGAGGCGCGCCTATTCCGCTTGGCTCAGTCCACTAACGAGGTCGTGTCCGAATGTGCCCGGCTCCTGATCGTGCAGATTCAACAGCACTGCCAGAAATTAAAGGCCAAGCAAATCCCTTACAGAGGAATCTGGGAAGGCTCCCGCATTGGTAACGGCCTGATTACCCATGGCTCCATCTACAACGAGTCAGCCTGCCGCGACATGGCCGAGATGTACTGCAAGGGCGGGGTCTCAGTGGTCATCTTCGGGCATACTCATTCCCCTGGTATTGCCAAGGGCCGACGCGACGATGCGCCCACTGGCATCAATGTCGGGACGCTCACGCGCATGGCCTGCATGGACTACGCTAACAGCCGTCGTAAGACGTTTTCGTGGGGTCAGGCCATCTGCTATGGCGAGTACGCCGACGACCTAGTCGTTCCGACCCTCTACGTCCACCCGCAGGAACTAGCCGGGCAACCTTGGCGCATCAACGTATGAGCAAGCCAGCCGACATCATTGCCCGCCTGATGCGGGAACTAACGGCCAGCGCCGAGGACACCCCGCCCCCCGCTGGGATTTCTACCGTGGATGACATCCGCGCCGAACTACGCATGGCGCATACCCGCAACGCATCGTCGCGCGCTTACGATCTGTTCCGTCGTGGCCTGTTGGAACGCAAGGCCCATCAGTTCAAGGCCAAGACCGGGCAGTGTCACAAGGCATACGTCTATAAGCCGCTGCCCCCTTACCGCAGTATCCGCGAAGCATCCGAAGGGCTGTTTGCCCATCAGGCCGACAAGGTTCCTAAGGGCTGGGTAAGGGTTGTGGACTACTGCTTCAAGGCTAGGATTTCAGACGTCGCCCTGCGTGGCCGTATCTCAAGGGCTGGTCTTAAACCCAAGTATTTCAAGACCCCTAGGGGAATCATCGGCCTCCATCAGAACGCTTACTATTGGAAGCCTGACCTAGACCGCCTATTCGCTAAACGGTAAGGGCCACCCTTGCGGATGGCCCGAAGCCCGAACTGCCCTCAGTTGCGATCCCGCACAAGTGATATTGTTCGGGCCTCGCCTGTTACCTTGTGACGGTGGGTCGTTTTGGCAAGCCCCAAGCCAGCGTGTTAACCTGCCTAGCCTTGTCGAACTTGACGCGGGAGACGTAGGCCCAGCTGAAACCGTAGCGCTGGAAGCCAGACCAACCCAGATTCCATGCCAGCCAGATTTCACCGGGGAACGGCTGCCGACCTAACTGCGTGGTCAGCCTGACCTTCAGGACAGTCAGCCAGGTGCGGGCGTACTCGCGCGCTCTGATGGGGGCCTTGGCATCGGCGTAAGGGTAGACGGCCAGCCCGGCCTTGAGCCGGATTGCCGAGCAGTCGCGCCATGCGACCGAGTGCCATTGTAGGCATCCGATAGCCTTTCCTCCGTCCCCATCGGGGGTCTTAGACCCACGGCCAGAGGACTCGACCTGCTCGACAGCCTGCAGGGTCTGCTCTGGGATGGCCTCAGAGGTCAGCAGGGCGGCGGAGAGGGCTAGGACTAGGGTCATGGGGTCGAACGGCCTTGGCGGGCACGTGGCAGGGTCAGGCCGTGGCGACGGAGGGCACTGTAGAGTGTGTGACGGCTAAACCCTGATGCCTCGGCCAGTTGCGGGACGGTCATCCCCTGGGCGTGGGCCTCGTAAACCAGCGCTTTGGCAGACCCGTGCGGCTTACGCTCGCGGCGCAAGGCAATCGATAAGTCCTCAGCTGCGGAACGGATAGACCGCATATTGAAACCCGTGTGCTTGGCGATGTCGTTGACCGACATACCGTGTTCATGCCCGGCAATCACTGCGGCCTGTACCGCTCCGTATTCAGCGCGGTTAGCCATTGGGGTGATTGGTAACGCCAGCCTGTTCGGTCAACACCTCGCGGATCAGGTCCTTAAGGACGTGATGTGCCATGGCTTTGAAGGCGTCGCGTTGAAGTTCGACCTCGGCAAGTCGTAGCCGGAGCCTTGTGATTTCGTCGTAGTAGTCTGGGGGGATCATTTGGTTTTTAGTTTAGGGAGTTTGCGGTATTGGCGGTAGGAGTGGATGGAGTCAGCGGAGATGCAGAACCGCTCGGCGGCTTCGGTATAGGTGGCGTTATTCTTGCGCGCCCATTCATAAGCTTCTCGCCCCTTCTCGCTGGCGGTCTTGCCGTTTTTAGGCTTCTTGCCCCTGACCTCAGAGGGACGGCCAGTCGGTTTAGGCCAGCACCCCATCGCCTTGAGCAGCGCGCGCGTCTCATCGGCTTTCATGTAATGCTCCTGCAGGGCTGCTTCACGCATTGGGACGTGCTTGTCTATCAGGTTGTTCATCGCGCTGATCGCCGATGAGTGGGAGTTATAGGGGCTAGTCATCGGGATGACTTAAACACGTTGAGGCTGAACAGGTACTGCCAGCGTTTGCGGTGCTCGGCTAATTGAGCGGCGGTGGCCTTGGTCTCGACCGGCGTCTGCTGCTTAAGGCCAGGTCTTAGACGCTCAGGGCGTCGCTTCTGGGGGCGGCTCATTGCTTGGCCCTCATGTCCTGCCAGTCTTCGACCGCTTCCTGAACCTCGGCATGGGTCAGGCGCTTGCCGTGACGGATGCAGAACCATAACTCGTCGCCAGCCTCGCGTAGCCCTTCGGCCCGGTGCTTCAGCCGCTCGACCTCGGCCTTGAGGCGGGCGTTCTCGGCAACCACCTTGTCAAAGTTGTCGGCTGTCTTATGAAAAAGTTCTGTCCACTTATCGACCGCCGACCTGTGCTGTGCGTATGGGACATGACCTCGGCAATATTCAAGATCGTCATACTCTTTCTTTAGGCGGGCGTAGTCATCGTAGCGGATGTAATCTCCATCTGGGACTTCCTTGCCCCAAGCGTTCAATCGCTTCGGCTCGCTCACGGCTGGCCTCCTTTCTTGGCGGCGTTCCAATCGTAGACGCTGTTATAACTGCCGAACTCTCCAATCAGGTCTGCCGCCATCGCATCCCCGGCCTTGGTCAGCCGCTCGACCTCATCACGGAGAGAGGTGATTACATTCTGTCCGTATTTGTGATGCTCCTCGTATTGGCTGTTTTCGAGTTTCAGTTCCTCGATTTGTTCACGAAGCGTCTTGATGTCCTGCGATGCAATCAGATGCCTCGGAGTCGCAAGGGCGTTCTGCAGGGTCAGCCGCTCGACCTCGGCCTTGAGGCGGGCGTTCTCGGCCTTGAGTTCTTCGATGGTCATACGCGTCTCGGGACTTGTGATCCGGCGACCTCGAAGCCGTCGAGCTCATAGGAGTATTGGATGCCGACCCAGCCACCCGCTGCGACGTAAGCCTGGAGCGATACCTTCACGGCGCCGTCTTCGTGCAGGGCTTCGTGGTAATGGTTCAATATCTTCTTCACGTTGGTCGAGGCGATTGCGGCCTTGGGGCTGACGATGTCCCCGGTCATGATGCGCTCATTGACCTCGTAGATTTCAGCGAGGAGATTACGCATCCCCTCAAGGTGCTGGAAGTTACTCATGGGGGTGAGCGTCAGGGGTGATGGCCGTGCCCTTGATGATGGCGTCGTCCTGATCGCGGATGCGTAGTTTAAGCGTCCTAATCTCCGCAGCCTGTTCGTCGATGAGCGAGCGCTGAATGTCGAGGATGTCGTCGAGGCGGTCGGCGTAAGCCTTCACAGCGTTGGCGCTCATGTGGAGCACCCGGGCGTAGGACCAGGGGAAGAGCCACCAGAGGCGTGGCATCTTGTTCGGTCGGATGGTTGTGATCATGTCGGGGGAGTGGGCGAGAGGGTCAGGCACGGGAGGAGTAAGGGCCACGGCGGCGGACGTTGACCCAAGTCGTGCCGGTGATGTCGAGCCAGTGACGCAGGGTGGTGACGGTGGTCTCGAGCGCGGCGGCGGCATCGCCCTGAGACTTGCCGGCGGCGTTGAGCGCGGCGATCTGCGGGAGGATGGCCTGAAGGCGTCGAGCTGCGAACTCGGCCATCGGGCGTTTGAGGGGGAGGACGCGACCGGCAAAGGTCAGCGTCTCGGTGTAGGGGTGTCGGGCGTTGGGCATGGTGTGGGTGGATTAAGAGAGGAACGCTCCGGCGGACTTAGGTCGGTACCACTTGCAGACATACTTTGTCTTCTGATAGCGCCAGCGCCCGACCTCGACCGTGCCAGCCTCGACCGCGTCGTCGAGCAGTTTGCGGATCTGAGTCTGACTCACGTCGGGCTTAAGGTCGAAGTAATGATGGATAGGCAGAAAGCCCTCGGGGACTTGCGGCTCTTCCTTGGCCGGGATGCCGGCGATCATCTTCTCGAGGACGGAAACCCTTTTCTCCAGGGCTTCGATTTCCTTTCGGAGGTTGGTGGTTACGGGAGTGCGGCGGAACTTGCGAACAGCCTGAAGGGAGTTCAGGAGTTCCAGCGGGTTGGTGGTATTGCTCATGTGTGGTGTGGGTGGGAAATTAGCGGACGCGCTTAAGCGCGGTGGGCTTAGCCACGTAGCCGGGCAGGGAGCGGTCGATGGCCTGAGCGAGCTGAGGCCCGCAGAAGGTGACGACGGCCAGCCAGCCGAAGATGATGAGGAAGGACAGGGTGATGAGGGCTTTCATTGGTTTTAGTGGGCGGGAAATTAGCGGGCGAAGCGGGCAACGATAGCCGCGTGGGCAGGGGAAGCGCCGTCAATGGCGAGGCCGGCCTTAAGGAAGGCGTTGTGAACCTTGCGGCGAGCAGCGACCGAGGCATCGCGCAGGGTGTGCTTGTATTCCATGCTCCAGAAGAAGCCGACGCCGATGTAGGCGGGCGTTCCGACGAGCTTCATGTCGGCGAAGAAGATCGCGGAGAGGGCTTCGTGGGTCAGGGCGTTTAGGTTGATGTTCTCGGTGGTCATAGGTTTGGGCTAGACAAGCACCTTGCCCGACTGAATTGCATTCGTCAAGCACCTTTCCGCAAATACCCTGTGACCCCATTAAAGGGGTCAGGGCAATTCGTGTCCCTCGGGTCATCGGGGCCCGCCATGAACGAACGTACCCCTACCCGACTGCGTCCACTATGCCCCTAGGTGTCCGTCCTCAAGGGGCATTAGACCCCTCTGGCTTGCCCTAGGAGGCGTCTTTACTCCTTGGATGGGGACTTAGCCTTCAAAGCCCTAGCACGGGCTAAAAGGGCGTCCCATAATTCGGGGGCGGCATACCCGGCACACCCTGCCGCGGCGAAGGCCATGCCCTCTGAGGAGAAGTAACCCTTGGTGGCTAGGCCAACCAGGAGTGAGGCCAGCCCAGCGGTGGCGGTACGGCGCAAGATGTAGCCCATCGAATACTTATCCGGGGAGCAGAGGTAGCGCACGAGCCAAGCGATGGCGCCGATCAGGATGCCGAAGACGATGTCGCGGAGGGCGACGGGCATATCGTCAGGGCTGGGAGGGGTAGAGAGCGGGCTCATTTACGGAGGACGGTCGAGAGGAGGCAGATGTTGGCGATGGCGTAGCACAGCCACATGACTGCCAGGGCTGGGCGATGGGCGAAGAAGCAGGCGATGCCAGCGGACGCGTAGGCCACGGAGGCAATCCCTGGGACGACGATGGTCGTGAAGGTCTCCGTGGTCATGTGATGCGCGGGGGCTTGGCGTTAGGGGCGAGGACGACCTTGCGGTAGTTCTGAGCCCAGAGGAGGGCGGCGAGGTCTTTGCCTAGTCGGTCAATCTCGGCCTCGGGTTTATCCGGGAAGGTCAGGTGCCCCTGCTCATGGCAGAGGACTTCGAGCTGACGCTTGGCGCCGAGACGCGGGTCAATCTCGATGAGGTTCTCGCCGATCGTGGCCTGACCCCATGCCTTCTCCTTGCCGAGTTTACGCCAGACGACTTTCACTTTACTTTTGCGGCGGCTCATAAGGGGCGTTGGCGCTGTCGCGTACTCGGTCCCAAAGCCAATAGATGCCAAGGCCAGCGGCCAAGGCTAGAGTCCCGCCGGCGATGTAGGAGAAGTACTCAGAGTCGACGACGAAGGGGAAGGCACCGATGGCGGCACCAGAGAGGAGCAGGGGGATGCCTACCTTGGGGCCGGCAAAGGCCGTGGCGATGGCACCGATGACGGCTATGCCTACGCCTGCGAGCGTCCAGATGTTGTCGGAGGCTTCACGCTTCACGCGCTCGACCTCGGCGGTGAGTTCCTTGATGCGGGCGTCCTTGAGCTGAGAGACGCGGAGGGATTCCTTCTGGTCGGCCTCGAGCTTCTCCCAGGCTAAGGTCACGGCGGTCGCTAACTTGCGGCCAAACTCCATCTGCTTCTTGTAGTCGAGCGGGTCGGCCTTGGTAGCCCTAGCCATAGCGAAGGCGACATCGGCCTCGGGAGGGGCGGGCAGATAGGACTGGGCTAGGCGGGACTCAGCCACGACGACCTTGGGGGAGGCGGCGTTACGCTCGATAGCGACGAGGGCAGCGCCTACGCGGTGATCCGTCTTATCGAGGTCTTTGCCTAGGGTCGTGACGACTGACTCCTTCGTCGGGGCGTCCGGCTGTTTCGGCAGCGGGTCGAGGGACGTGGCACATCCAGCCAGGAGCGTGACGCAAATGGCTAGGAGCGAGCGCACGGCTTACTTCCCCTTGAGTTGGTCGAGGATGGACTTGGCCTTCTCGACCTTGGCGGACTTGGCGTTCTTGATGCCAGCGTAGAAGCCGCCGACAAAGCCGATGAGGGTGCAGACGAGGATGGTGATCATTCGGTTGGGAGGATTTCGACTTTGACGAGTGGGCCGAGGTCGGCGGGGGTCTGCGGGGTGTCGAAGGTGACGGTGATTAAATACTCGCTAGAGTAGACAGGTTCACCGTTCCACGCTGGGAAGACTAAGCACAGTAGCTGTTGAAAATCTCCAATAAGAAAAGATGAGCTGATGCGATAGGTCGTTTTCATTAGAAGGTCGTCATCACTTTAGGGTTTCCCATTGAGCAGTTAGTGTTGGCGGCTGAGAGAGTGCTAGTGTTTTGGATTTCCCATTGAACCCAGATGTTTGTTACACCGGCGATGCCAGTCGGGCCACCTGTTCCTGTTCCAGCCAATACTCCGTTCACATAGATTGAGATATTACCGGCTCCGTCTGAATAACTTGTGATGTCATAACAACGGAAATTAACTGCAGTGAATGTGACTGCGGTGGTAGTGAGCGTAGAGCCGTTATGGGCGATTGCAGAAAGGACTCCTGTAAAATGGTCGAACTCCCAGCCGAAACCCCTGACTGCTAGTGTGCTTGGAACTTGGAAAGTATTACCGTCACGCCCAAGGACTCCCCGGATTTTAACATCGGTTTTAGCAGTGCCAAGAGTGCCAGAAGCAAGGCGGCAAGAGTGAGCCATTGGCTTCGACCAGTTGATTGAACTTGCGTTAGTTAGTGAAGGCGCGCCGATGATTATTCCCTTGGCAGCGTAACCAGTCGTCAAAGCGTTCGGAGCCTGTAGAGAAATAAACATCGGAGTGATGCTTGAACCTCCAGGAGAAGATGTCGCACCTGTTCCTGATTGAGCAGCCGACATCGAAACAGGCATCGGATGGAAGACCGCAGGAGTGACCGAAGCCAGTAACGAAGTCAGGCTGGTAACAGCTGCCGTGTTGTTCTGTACAAAAGCATTTGCAACAGTAGCCAGAGCCGGAACCGCCGCCGTCACGAACGCCGTAGTCGCCAGCGCCGTCGTGTTGTTGCCCGGTGACTGCGTCGTGCCGATCGTGCCAGTCGGTAGGGTCGGTGTTCCGCTAAAGGTCGGGCTGGCGAGGTTGGCCTTGAGGTCGAGCGCGGCCTGTAAGTTAGCATTACCCGAGACGGCCCCGGTGATGTCAGCAAAGGCCACCGAGGTCGCCGGGGTAACGCCGCCCACGTTGACCACCCAAGCCGCGTAAGTTCCCGACCCGGTGTGGTTGTTAACGTCCACGGTGAGGACGCCAGTGCCCGAGTTGTACGTCAGCACCTCGCCGTGCATATGGTTTGAGGCGTCGTAAGAAATCGTGATGTTCTGGGTCGGCGTGTACGAGAGGCCAGTGCCAATCGTGAAGGTCTTAGTCGTATTGCTAAGGGTGTTGCTCGTCGTCGAGGACGTCAGGTAGCGGTCGCCGACTACAGGGGTCGCCCAGGAGGAGTCGTAGTTCGTGCCTGAGTTCTTGGTCAGGACTTGCCCCGTGCTTCCGGCAACAGGCTGGCCTGCCGCGATCACCGCGTAGGTCGAGGCCGCAGCCGAAGTCGTCAGGTACGAGGACATTCCCGCCAGAGTCTGGTAGGTGCTGGCCGCCGTGGCCGAGGTCAGGTAAGCCGACAGGTCAACGGCCAGATTGCCAGCCGTGACAGCCAGGGGAGCCGAGACGCTGGTGATGTAATCAGCAGGAAGGGTGAGCCAGCCAGTGTCGTAGTTTACCCCAGATAATTTCTGAAGTACCTGCCCGGTCGTGCCGCCGACAGCCACGCCTGCACCTGTTGCACCAGTAGCGCCTGTGGCACCCGTGGCCCCTGTGGCACCTGTAGCTCCCGCAGGCCCGGGGACGCCGACGCTACCCGACAGGGTGCCAGTGACCGTGCCAGTGACTGTGCCGGTGATGGTCGACTGGTCGGCGGCAAAGGTACCAGAGATGGTCCCGAAGGTCGAGGCCGTCGAAGTGATGATCGCGTCGGGCATGGTCTTAGACCGTGACTGAGTCGATGACGTTGACGCGGAAGATTTCGGAGCGGCTCACCGTTGAGCCAGGGAAGACGAACTTGATGTCCCAGCGAGCTAGGCCCAGCGCCCAAGAGGCCGTCGAACCAGCGTAGGTCACCGTGAAGGACAGGCCATCGCCGGCGATCGTGACCGTCATCGCGTACTCATTGAAGTCGCGGTCCTCGAGGGTCGAGGTGATCGTCGTGGTCAGGAGGTTAGCCGGGCCAGTCGCCCCGGGCGTCCAGGTGAAAGTGCAGGCGAAAGTGTTGCCCTGCGAGACGGTAACTTGGTTGGTGCAGCTCATCGGGTCTTATCGTTGCGGGAGTTGGAAGGGGGGAGGGGGGGTTAGGTGATATTCTGAAAGTAGCCAATCGTAAGGACGGGCGTTGTGCCACCCGTTCCAGCGGCGGCGCCCCCAGTGAAGTGCCCTGCAATGATTGTAAACGAGCTAGTGCTAGTCGTGACGGTCCTGCCTAGCAGGTCAACCGGGTAGGGGTCATAAAAGTATTCAAGCCGCAGAGAGTCGGTGGCAGGCGGGGTATTCTGAGTAAACCTAATTTCAGGCCCGCCGATGTTGTGTGTATGCCTTAACAGGCCGTTGCCTGCCGTCGTCTTAATCCATGCCGCGCTGGCTGGGTAGGCTGCGTTATGATCTCCAAACGTAGGAGCACTCGGAGTTGCGTTAAAGTTTGAAACGACGGTGCGGATTGCCCGCCAAGTAGCAGGGTAGGAATACTCGCCGATGATGTAGCCCATCAGATGCGGGCGTAATAGTAGACAGCCGTGGTCGTGCCGAGTTTGAGGCGGTCGGCCCACAGGGAGCCGGTGACGTTCTGGCTGACCGTGAAGGTCGTCGGGGTGGTGACGTTGTCGACGGTGATAGTGCCTAGGAAGATATATCCAGCGGTATCGGTATCGGCAACGGCTGGGTCATTCCCGCCGATCACAACGGGGTAACGAGCACTTGTCACATCTGAGGAAGGGAAGTCGTTGGTCGTGGCGTCAGGTCCAGACTTCAAAGCGATGTACGACGTCTTGGTGGTCACATCGTAACTTCCAGAAACAAGTTCGGCGGTCGGCGGGGCGGCCACGCCAGCGGTCACACGGTCTAGTAAAACCGTTGTCGAGGAAATGTAATCATCGAGCAGCGGGACGATGTTATTGATTATGCCGGACTGCACCTGATAGATGACATTGCCGCCTGCGTTGATGCGGGCGTTGATGATCTGAAACGGATGCCGATACGGCTGCGAGTTATCTGGGAATTGCTCCGACGTGTCCAAGGTAAACCCCTTGGAGGACGAGTCAAAAGTGTAACCGACTCCTGGCTGAATCTTCATTAGGCGGGGGCGTAGACCGAAGCGTTGTAGCCGTCGCGGTTAAAGCGGACCTCATAGGTCACCTTGTAAAGGCTTCCGTAGTCCTCCACGCTGACCTGAGACAGGAGCAGCTGATTAAGGCCGCCCACTGTGAAGGTCGTGCCAGCGTAAGAAGGGAGCAGGGGGATACTGTTGAATTGATTAGTGCCGCTCGTCTTGCCGACGCGTGCAAGCATACCTGTCACGTTGGCGTCCGTGGTTGTGTAAAAGTGTCCGGCAAACGAAGTCTGGGGGGCTAGGTAGTTTGTCTTTCCGTACAGGGTCTTATTGGCGGCGACTTTAAAGCCGAGAAATTTGTTACCCGTTACAGCCGCAAAGCGTGATCCATTGTTCCCCTCGTACTCCGTAGGTGTCACGTCAGTCTTGGCCGTGTAGGCAGGGGTGGCAAGGGTTCCAGTGCCGACCCCAGCGATTGCGGTGCCAGTAAAACCAGACGCCAATTCAAAGAAGTTTGGGTGGGCCGTGATGTTCTCAGAGGTCAGACCCTGTGAGCCGGTGACTTGGGGCGTGGTCAGTGCGCTACTAATTCCACCCGAACCGATGCCGACATAGTCGACGGTGTAGGTTGCAAGACCAAGGGCATCGAGGCTGGTACTAGCCTTGTGGACCTTAGTAAAAGAAAAGGCAGAAATCGGGCAAGCCTGACCTCGGGCAAGGAAGGCGCTTGAGCCGCCTTGGTCTTCCTTGAAGACAAGCGTGCCGGTGACGAGGCCGTAGCCGTCACTCTGGAACTTTGCTCCTGGCTGGAGCATAGCGGTGGTTAGGGCGTTGCCCTGAGAGATGCGTGCCATGGTTATTTAGAGTCTTTGGTAAAGTCGGTTTGCGTGTCAGTTCCCTTGGCGTTGAGCTTCTGGAGCTCGGCCAGCTGCTGGCGGGCAAGTTCGGTCTGCTCGGCCATGGCCTCCATGACCGGGTTAGCGCCTACGCCGACGACGTTGGAGAAGCCCTCGGGGCCTTTGAAGTTGGTGGCTTCCTTTTTGTCTACTGGAAGCGGGTTTTTCTTGGCGTCTTCAGCAAGTATCCTCTGCACCCTGTCTTGCATTGCCTTATCTTCAGAGGCATAGCCAGGGCCAATCTTATTGGTGCCAAGTTTTCGCTGCTCATCGGCAAACTCAAAGAGCATTGTGCGGCCACGCGGATCGGTTGTTAAGAAACTCTTGGTAACGTCTTCTCGGGTGGTCTTGGCTTCCTCGACAGTTTCCTTAGCCTTCTTTTCATTGTTCCTTTTGTTGGCATAGTATTTGTCCTCGGCGGACATGAGCTCGTTCGTGCCGGCGATGGCGGCCTGATTGGCGTCCTCGTGTTTCTTGCGGTTTTCGTCAATGAGTTTGCCGATGTAATTCATAGCGATTCCGAGCAAAGCCAAAGGGCCAAGGAAGGACAGGAACACGTCCTTAAACGCCATGCTAAACTTCTTCTGGATGTCCTCGACCTGCTTGCCGAAGCCGACCGTTGCGCTCTTTGCCCGGTCCATTGCCTGCGGGACGTCGGAGGTGGTCTTGATATTGACTGTCAGGTCTTGGGCCATGTCAGGGGGTTTCCTTTGCAGGATTGGAAGCGGCCTCCTTGGCTTCCTCCTCGGCCATGAAGGCTTCCTCCTCGGGCGACATGATTGCCACGTCCGCACCCTTGGAGATAGCCAGGGCGGAGTTAAGCCAGATGGCCTGACACTCCGGCATCTCCCACGCCCG
>ENA-OSIY01001427-OSIY01001427.1-marine-metagenome-genome-assembly--contig:-NODE-1427-length-12812-cov-4.514880_pt1 | contig 12812 bp, 5 predicted proteins | sample MGYA00237884_ERZ534233 | MGnify/ENA primary metagenome ERZ534233 (study PRJEB26412, sample SAMN06343840) | marine metagenome | isolation source: estuarine water | place: USA: Columbia River Estuary... | reverse complement strand
TGTCCTTGATGCTGCCGCGCAGTTCCCGCAGAAATTCCCGGTGGTCATCTCGCACCGGGATCAGGATATTCTGCGCCAGCCACCATGCCGCGGCAGACACTCCGCACAGCACGACGTAGAGCAGCCAGATGTGGGGACCGAAACTTCTGCTCGCCTCATCCATGACTGACCTCCTAGTCGTGAGTTTTGACGGCTGGCACATGGTCGTACCTGCCGTCGAAGATCTGCGGGTAAATTTCAAGCACCTGCTGCTCAACCTCAAGCCGCTGAGCTTGAGGTAGCTTACGTCCAAAATACTCTCTAAATTGGCTGATATTCCAGCCCATTTCATACGCGCCGATCAAGTAATTTCTAAGCTTGTCGTTGAGGGTCAGCGAGTAGGGAACGGCACCGAATCGCGGGAAACGATGGCACCATCCGAGCCATGGCTGATACAGTACCTTGCCACCATGGAGACGGACTTTGTCGTGGATGTAGACCTCTTCGCCTGCGAATCCGCGGAAATGCTGCGAGAACTTTGGCCAATCGGCTCGACGCATAAACGACAGAGCGCTGCCGTGGGCATGCACTTCGCGCGTCTCGCTGACCGGGTAGCGACTATCGACCAGCCACGTGCCAAAAAAATCACCACGTAGCTCAGGGCTCAGCTCAGTGGCGATGATATTGCCTGCCTCAGACCGCAATGGCCCGACCCACATATCACGACCGACCGCATCGGCGCGGGCAGCGGCTACGAGCGCCTCGACCGCTCCTGGCACGAGCAGGACATGGCAGTCGATGACGAGGACGTGAGAGCCCTGCGCATGTTCCCACACGGAGTTTTTCGCATGCGCTGGGCCCATGTTCTTGGGCGCATGAACGTATCTGGCCCGTGAATTAGAGCAGACATGATGGATATCGCCGCGATTAGGCTCGGGGTGATCGTCGACGACCAGCAGCTCCACGCCGTCGAGCTGGTGGTGCATGCGCAGCGAGGATAGGGTCCACCAGACGCCCTGCGGGTCGTCATAGGTTGCCATCCCGATCGTTAGGTCAATTCGCATCTGGTACTCTCGGCTCGTAGTCATCGCATGTGATGCAGTTGCGATGCGACTGATCCCGCGATGATATCCTACAGCGATCATGTCTACCACACACGTGCAGGATTGCCAATGTGCCACCGCATCCGCATGAGGGCTTAGCCTCGAGCGCTTCGCCCAGATGCTGGCATGGCGAGGCCATGTGAAGCTTGATTTTGCGCAGCATCTCGAGCTGCTCAGGAGTCGGTCCTGTCGCTGGTGGCGTCGCACCCGTAGTCGTGACCGATGTCGCCACCGTTGCCGGATCTCCGCCCCAGAGCGAGCGATAGCGAGGGTCGTGGTCGTAGAGCCAGCAAAGGCGGCATCCGTCACGCGGTGGTATGTGGTTGCAGGGTTTCATTCGGTAACTATTACCTTGAAGGTGGTATTTGCTAAAGCAAGACCGTGATTTACAAAAGTTCCGTGCATTGAAACATTTGCGCATTTAGAAGAAAAACTTATATTGTTTTCAATGTAAATAGGTTTGCTGCAATTAGATGGTAAATTTTGAAAAATTTCAAGTGTTAATCCAGACACATCATTACCACAAAATGTCCTACATGCTCCATTAACATATTGATTAACCAAGAAAAAAATGTCTAAATATATTTTGCAAGACGGAAAGCACCCATCGCCAAAAACTAGTTGCATTGCAATGCCAACATTATCGGAACATCTGTAATCTGGATTTGAACAATTTGAATCAGTTACAACATATCCTTGACCTTTACAAGCGGGCAAATCATATCCACCCATTACATCTGAGCCAACGCATCCAGTACCAAAATATGTTGGAATAGGTCCTTTTGTTTGATAACCGTAGTAAAAGCAAGAGTTTGGATCGGAAACAATTTTTATAAAATAATCTATAGGTATTGTAACTCCATCAATACATGGGTATGCGTTATTTGGATCTTGAAAAGTGATATATAACTTTTTTGGTAAAATTGCTTGAGAACAACAGAATTTGTATTGTATCGGGCAACAATCCGCATTCCCGCAACATTTTGTGCATGTCAGCCTCTTGCAAGCTGGCGTCGCTATCTCGCCATCCGTCGTGCCATTGCTGGCAGGATACGAGCACGAGCACCCCGTCGAGCATGTGCCGTTACCGCCAGAGACTTTGATCCATTTTGCTAAATCATAATCATAATATGCAATGACTCCATCGGTTAAATCAATTTGGGCAGTATATGCTTTAGCTGTTCCTGATGTAGAAATAGGCAAAGATGATAACGATATTATAAACCAGTAAGTATTAGAACCTAAAAGCTGAATACTTGATGTTGGATTAAATGTAAATGTTTGGTAGCTATCAGTAAGATCTCCGTAGATTATCTCTCCAATTTTACCTACAAGTTCTCCAGGTAATTCATTGGAATACACTAAGAATTCTATCTTGTCTCCAGAATTAGCAATTGTACCAAATTTCTTTAATTTAAATGATACTTCAGATAATGTTTGATCTGAACTGGAAATATATTGCCAGCCTTGTAATAAGTGTGACAGTTCATAATCAGATTGTGTAAGGCTTGAATCTGAAGAATTCCCATAAGCGGCAAATTGATGAACTTTGATTCCAGCATCAGCATCGGTTGCTTTTCTATTTAGAATTACTGTGCCATATGGAGGATGGGTATCTAATATAACTGATGCTTGTGGATATCTTTCTTCTTTTGTAAATATTTCTGTAAAGTCAATGAAGAAATCGTCTCCAGAACCAACAATAGATATACCACCAGATCCAGAATTTCCACCATTATTCAGGCTCGATGTTATTTCGCTATTCCACTCTAAAGGATCATAAAAACCTAGTGGGTTGTCTAATGTGTAATTAGTAATTGATGTAGGTTCAAACAAAGTAACATAATTAGATGAAGAATCTCTTAATGAATAAGCTGTTGTTGGATTATCAGGAACATAACTTATTTTAACAATATCGTTTTTATGTATTTTGCTATAAAGAGTAATTTTTACTATATTGCTCTTTGTTGAATCATTTATATAAATAGCATTTTTTACAGGACTAAAAGCTCCATTTACTGACACTCTAAAACCAGTAATACCTGTAGAGGGAAGTAAAGGCAATGAAGCATTTTCTGTAAATTTAAGATAAATATTTAAGCCATCTTGATCAACATAGCTTAATGATGTTACCAGAGTAGGGGCAACAGAGTCGGTTACAAGATTTGTGACATTTAGGGGATCTATTAATGAAGCTAAAGGATTCGCATTATTACTTAGATCATATACAAAATTTGATGTTGGTTTGCTATAATTGATTGTAATTTGATCTTCTGAATTAAAAGTACTTCCAATTAATCCAAAATTATATTCTGTAACAACATTAGATAAATATGTAGTGGTTCCAGCAGTAGCAGCAAATGTTTTGGAGACATCATTTAATTTAATTGTAAATCCAGAAGGAGAACTTGGTAATGTTCTCTCTGACATTTTTAAATAAACTGTTCTTCCAGTACCTCCAGTATTAGAATATGCTGAAATTATTGTTGGAGCAATTATTTCTTCTGTAAGGTTTGTAACTGCAGAGCCAGCAAATCCTGATACTGTATTTCTTAATGATGTAGAGTCTGATAATTTTAAGTATCCACCGCTAGTTGGAGGTGTGTAAGAAATTGTAACAGGATTAGTAGAATCATTAATTGCGATTCTGTCAGATAATGCTATAACAACTTTTTTTCCATCTGTAGCGCTTGTAGGATCTTTTACAAATGCTGTCAATACTGATAAACCAATACCAGATTGACTAATGGCAAAGCCTGAAATACCAGTGTAAGGTAATAATGGTGGTGTGGCTTCTCTAAATGTCGCTGTTACCGATAATCCGTCATAACTTGTATTGGCATATAAAAATACAGGAGGATTAGCTTCATTTGTTCTGTTTGAAATAGCAAATCCGGCAAATGTATCAACTAGTGATCTTGTACTATCATTATCTCCTAATTTTGGTACTGTAGTTCCAAATGAAGAAGAATTATAAGAAACAAAAACTGTTTGATATGATGTTACAATTCCAGCCGCATCATATAAAGCATCTATTGTTTTGTCTGCTGAACTTATATTAAGAATTAAAGTTTTTGGAGCATTTGTTTCAATAGCTGTAGATGTAGGTGTAACAGTGGTGGCAGAACCTGAATTAATTTTAGTAATGGAAAATCTAAGATGTGTTCCTGTTACCGGAGATAAACCTGTTGAGTCAGCATCATCAAACTGAAGATATATTTTTCTCCCATCATAACTTGTATATGATGGGTTAAGAGCATCAGTAGATGGGACTGGTTTACTTCCTGAATAAGCTACAAAATCAGGATTATTTTCTTGTGGATCTTTTGCCATTTTATTTACACATATTTGATATTGCCATATTGACCACTAACAAATAATATTCCCTTATATGAAATACTAGTCATTGGTCTTATAACTCCATATAGTTCATAAGTACCATCTGTATTAAGTACAGTTTTTCTCTCAAAATTTGCTTCTTCTTTTTCCCAGTATTGGTCTTCAGATTTATAATTGAAAAGTTTTATCTGTCTGTCATCTGGATTATCTGAGAATTTTGTTGAGACCAAGCCATCAGTTATACTATATAATGTACCATTGTGATAAGTAAATAACCTTACTCCACCTGTTGATGGTAATCTTTCTGATAGTGTAAAATCTACTATTTCTTTAGAATATGGCTCATAAACATCTCCAACAATAACACTCAATCTAGAATAACCTATAAGTGATTCTCCGCCATAATTGTTGATTTTTCCTATCTTGATTGCTGGCTTATCATAATCAGGTTCATTGGATGCTTGGTTTACATAAATATTATTATATGCATTAAAAGAGATAAAGTTTTTTGATTCGATAAATGGGGTAATTTGATTACCAAGCCATAATTTAATATCTCTTCCTTCTACTCCAACCCTTATAGTGGAAAGAGTGGAATTCATATCAAAAATATTTTCATCCGATAAGATTTGTATGTAGTCGATTTTGATATAAGCAGGTCTGTTTGTAAGTATTGGTAAATTTCTAAATTTAATCAATAATTGATAAATAGAACCTTTCCAGGTTGGTTTGATAATATAATCTACATAGCCATCTGCGGACTGAATATCAACAGAAGTAAAATTAATATATTTATCTTTTTCATATCCCCAATAAGCATCTATATAAGAATCTGCTAATGATGCTTTGTCAGGTGTAATATTTACTCTTATTTTAATAAAAGATGATTGATCTACAGTAAGATTTAATCCACTGATGATTATTGATGGATCACCTGTTTGAGATGGAGTTATTTTAGCAATATATTTATTGTAAGATACACCATAGAGATTAAAATCTGCTTCTGCTTCTGCTGCAAATGAACTACAAAATTCATTTGCTGTCCAACTTAAAAGTGAAGCTATAGGAGCTGCAGGAATAGTGTCGTCTCTAAAACTCCAATTTTCAATAATTCCAGTGGTTATAAGATTTTTAGTTATCGTGTTATGTCCACTTTTAACTATTAAATTAGAAGTATTATACTCAACAGTAAATTGACCATAAACATCTTGGATTTCGATACCTTGATATCCAGTGTAAGAAAAATTAGATGAATTATTAATTACAGAGTCGTCTATTCCCAGATAAACATTTCCATCAATAATTGTTGATTCAGTGGTATTGCCTGAACTTAAATTTAAAGCTTCTAACTCTAATGTGTATTTTGGTTTATAAAATTGTAATTCGGAAGTTTCATAATCTTCGACGTTAAGTAAAAATCTATTACCTGAATTTATATATCCGTTTTCTACATAAAATCCAAGTTTAGTTGATTGTTGTTCTATTGTAGGTGTGTAGAATGATGGTATGCCTGAATTATAGATATACACACCGTTGTATATGCTATTTGTGCCACTAATTGTCTGATCTTTTAAAATAAACAAATCACCCTCAATAAGAGAATAACCATCAAGACTTGTAAAATTATTAAATGATGTTAATGGTTCGATAGATGCTGCTTTAACATTAATAAAATTTTGGCTTGGTAAAATATTTGATAATAGCTGTTCCCAATCAGATCCGCTAGAAAATTCAAATAATATACTACTTGCTAAATTGTCACCCTTGATAAACATTACATCTTTTGTCTTATCTGGTGTTTCTTGGGCAAATTTCAATATGGAAAGTTTGTTTGATTTTCTTGAATTTGTTAAATTATTAGAAGTGTAGAATTGAGCTGGGGCTGGATCTCTCATAAAAACTTCAGTAAATAATGTATTAGACCAAAGCTCTGGATTTTCTGGATTGCTCTTAAATATTTCCGAGTAAGCATATATTTCAGGCTTTTTATCAACACCCGCAAATACTTGATTTTTACCAACCTCTAAACATTTAATTCCAAATTCCACTGGTTCTATTTCATCAATATGCTGATTAGCTAAGGTTGATGTACTTAATGATTCAATATCATTATTTACCACCAATACTTCTTCAGTGACATAATCTGTAGGTAAATCAAGAGTTATATTTTGAGTTCTTTGATATCTATGAATTTTATTTTTTCTTGCTCCTAAAAATAATTTATTAAAAGCAGACACCATTGAGAGAATTCCACCAGTTGATTGTGCTAGCTCTCCTGAATTATAAATATTTTCCCAATCAGTTCCCAAATAAGCAGATAATAAAGGAGCTCTATATAATCTAGGTTTTTGATCACTTGCAACATAAAGATATTCTTCTGTTTCATGATCAAATTTATGTTTTGCTAAACAAGTGGCTGGTAACTTTACACCGCTTTCCTCAATTGAAAAAATAGGTCCTTTTATATAATCGCCATTGTAAAACCAGATATTTCCAGATACACCACTTAAATAAATACCATTACTAATTGGCAGCATCGAAGTAATGGCTCTTTCTTTCAAGAACTGCATATCGAGGATTTTATTAAAATTTACAGCATTTGCGGAAAAAATTGAAGCATAATTTCTAATTAATTTGGCAGATAATGAAGCGTAATTTGACAATGGGTAATTAGAATCTACAATAAGTAATCCTTTGCTGTCATCTACTCCAAAATTAATACTTTCACCAACCCCAATAATAGTAATAATGTCAGTGGAATTAGGATATATTTTTCTACCTAAAATATCAGATTCAGTGCCTTTGAAATAAAATGCAGTATTTGCTGTGTAATCAGGATCTAAGCTATCAACTAATTCAAGATCTAAATACACTTCTTGAGTGGTTCCAGCAAGATATATTATAATTTCGCTATCTTCTGGTCCTTGCCATTTACACGATGAAGTAAATAAAGTAGAACTCATTATTTTATAGGCCTTGTAATTTTTTTCCACGTAATTTCAGGCTGAACTATGTTATTACCAAAGTCTCTAAAAGCTACTTCAACTTTTTTTACACCATCTAATTCGCCTGTAAAATCAATAATTCTATAAGGATTGTAATATTCAAAGGTAGACCAAGCAGCTGGGCCATTATCATATATTCTTCTGATTTTAAAATCCTTAATGCCAGAAACAACATCTGTGCCTTCTAATTTAATCCAAGAAGAGATGTTTGTAGATCCAACACCTCCAAGATTAGAGCCATTTGTTGTTGTTACTAGTTGTAATTTTTCTGGATCATAAAAGGAGATTGTTCCAGATGGTGCTTCTGTATCAACTAAACACCATGTTTTTGCTATGAATGTTAATGGATAAGATTCAGAAACATTTCCAGCATAATCCATTACTTGAACCCATATTTTTCTAGAGCCTGAGAACCCTACATTTTGTAATTGAAAGACAGTATCAAGTTGTCCGCTATCATAATAATTCAAGTGTCCATTAAGATAAACAGTATATAATTCAGAATTACCCTGAGTATATTCTGACCAAGATAACCAAGGAGTGTAATCTATATTGCTATTGTCAATTTCCTTACCTACCCTAAAAGCCATAAGACCCGAATCACTATCTGTTGCTAATATTGATAAAACGGCAGTTCTTAATGTTGAATTATTTTGTTTAGTAATCAAAGGAACATCGCCTCCATTGAGAGGCCCTAAAATATCAACTTTTGTTTCAGATGAAATATTTGTTGACATACTTGAAACATTAGCATGAGATATTGCTCTTACTCTAAATTGTTGAATATCTTTATGATTTGAATTTGTTGATTTTTCTACATATCTAGCAAATAATTTATGCCATAGATTTTTTGCTAATCTATAACCAACATAAGATCCTGTATCAATGTAAGGCGAATTATAAGCGGTTCCATTTGCTTCACCTAATGATGAAGCAAATGGTATATTTATTAAAACCCAAATTTTAGTCCCTGAAGATACACTTAGAGATGTCAAAGTAGTGTAATCAATAGGAAATTGAATTAATGAATTGTTAGGAGATGGAGCAAAAGTGTCATTTAAAGGAAGAGTATCAGTATTTAACCATGAAGTTAAAGGAGATCCAGGATGCTCAGAATTATCATCGAAAAATCTAATTTGGAATTCATCGTAAGGAAAAACATTGTCATATTTATTCCAAAGCAATTTGAATTCTAGTAATCCAGGAACAATGCTAGATACAAATGATGAAATTTCTCCAACTGTGATATCTTTAAAGAAAGCAGTACAGATAAATCTGTCAACAATTTCTCCGCCAGAATCTATTTGTTGTTTGTACCAAGTAGTGTTGATATTTTGAGTTCCTGAAGCAATTCTTAATGGAACTGCGTATGCTGGATTTACATAAGTGAAAGTACTACCAGTTTTAAGATATAATCCATTTTCAGATTTTACAATTTGATCTTTGATTAAAACATAGGTTCCATTAGCTAACGAAGATAAAATTACACCGTCAATAGTAGCTGAATTTATATTAGTGATATTTACATTTTCACCAGTTGTAGCTGCTTTAATTGAAAAGTAAGAAGAATTATATATAGGTGTGCTGTAATTAAATCCTACAAAATCAGTAGAAGAACTTAATGTTTTTACTCCCAGATAATGTTTGCTATTAGATAATCCTTCATCAGATAATAAAAATGTTGATTTTCTTTCCTCAACATCAAATCTATTGTTGTTAAATTTTGGAAGACTATAAAAAGACAATGTAGATAATCTATTAGTACCAACACTGTAAGTAGATTCTCTAAATCCTATAGCAGCATAATATCCTAATCCTAAATTATTAGGATGTAATTTATTTGCTAATTGAGCATAACCTATTAGTTCTAGATTTGCTCCTGCGTATTTTTTTACATATATCCAAGTTGAATTAGCTGCTTTTCTTTTTTTAGTACCCACAACACCATCAGGAGCTTGATCGGTTATTTCAATTGAATAATTATCTCCTGAAGCTGATGGAATATAAGTTTTTAATGAATGCTTAGTAAAAGTATTATCTTCATTTCTCTGTAAAATTTGAATAATATTTTTATCAGCTGAAAATTTGACCATTATTGTAGCAGCATTTATAGGCTCATCTGAAAGTGCAAAATTTTGATCTATTCTAGTTCCAAATGGTCTGTCCCAATAAACCATTCTTCCGTCTTCATTATGTGGTCTATAAGAAGATACTGGACTAAATGCTACATACATATCATCAGATCTATGAAGTATAGTGAAATCTAATCTGGATCTATTTGACATACTAGGTTTCATTAATTGAACTTCATATGTAGCAACAGGAGCATATAGATCTGTAGAATCTATTTTGCTAACTTCAAGATAACTTGTAGCTATATTGCTTGTTATTGATAAACCTGCAGGAACTTCAGATAAGATTTTATATTCATCTTCATTATATAAGCTCCAGTTTGTTAATATTTCAGTGATAGGATAATTTATATTATTATTATCTTTTAATGAACAATCACCTATGTCAGCAGATAATTTAGATTTACCTTGAGCAATCATAAGTTCATCAAGCTTTATAGTTCCAGTTGTTCCTGTAGCACCAATCATTTGATAACCAAAGGCAGAACCTAAAGTGGTATTGCCTAAAGATGACATAATGGAATTAGCTAATAAGTAGCTTTTAGAAGCAACTGAGCCTTGATCTAAGTAAGGTGTAAAATAAGCCTCAACATAAGAATAATTACTATCCAAATTTGAATAATACATTTCCATCAAGCCACCTGATTGCAATAGTGGAAGCATATTAGGTGGTAGTATGGTAGTTTGCTTTTGTGCTGATTCTGTATTATTGGTTATGGAGTAAAGGTATGCAGTAGGGTAACTGTCATTAGGAATATCAATTCTACAAACAATTTCTTTAGAATTAGCAGCTGTATCTTTTTGATCATATATTTTCAAAAATGCTTGTGAAGATGCCCCAATACTGCTTATTGAATAATTAAAAGCAGCTTGAGCAAATATATCATTACTTGTAGATGAATATTTACTATCTGTGTAAAAAAATGCACCTCTTGAAGCAGTGTAACTTGTTAGGGCTATTGAAGATCCTACAGAAAGCGTTTTAAGAGCATATGTTGAACTACCATTTCTATAAAAAGAATATGATGTCAATGTAGATGATCCAACACTAGCTGATGGTAAAATGGACCTTTTGACGCTTGACTTGGTTGTTTGAAGATTATATGTGTTGCCAGTAGCGGAAATTGAATAGGAGCTTAATAAATAACTTTGTATACCATTAGAATATTTTGCTGTACTGCTATCGCTTCCGGGTGTAAATGTTATAAGTGTGTCTTTACCAACCCATCCAATTTTTAGTGATGAAAAACTTGGGTTTTCAGGACTAACAGGAATTTCACCTTGCCATAACACCTCATCATATAGAGCGTAGCCTCCTGGGTACTCAGCTGTTTGTCCACCAGGGCCTTCAATAATAGCTTTTATGTATACTCTTGAAAGGCCACCATTAGCACTTAAATGCCAGTTATTTATATAGAATAAGCCAGTTCCGGCAGAAGGTGAGGGTCTAGGTGTGATTTCCTGAGATAATGTGTTATCAAAGAAATATGAATGGTTTAAATTGTATGTGTAATTCTTCTCAGAATCAAATGATAAAGGGTATTCAGGTAGATTTTGTATCTTAACTACAGCTGATGCATCGAAGGAAGGATCATTTGACAGAGTTAATTCTTTGATTCTAGCTAAAGTAACCAATTCTCTAGTAGATTTGTCTCTTAATTCAAAAGAAAAAACAAGATTTACTTTATTTTGGTCTACATTAGGATCATTTTTGAATATGTCTGTATTGTAAGCAGTACCTTGCTCAAGAAATTCAGCTTTTAGAAAATCACTTTTTAAATCATTGGGCAAGATTATTTTAACGTCAAATGGCATCCGTATCCACCAGGAGGTATATATTTAATAGTTTAATACTTATAAATAGGAACAAAAACCTATTATATATTGAAATCAAACTGCAAACTCATTGATTGTTGTACAGTTAGTGAAATATCAACATCTACATACATCAATCCATCAACGTACTCTACATTGTTTTGAACGCCTTGAGTATAGAAGGTGTGGGAAGAATAATAGATCCCTCTATTATTGGTTGTGTCATTTGAAGAAAAATATATATTTTTATAAATTGCCAGTTTAACAGTATCGAGTCCGTTTGGAAGATACACTTTTAATCTTAATTTTGGAGAAAGTTGATTAGCTGATAATCCTGTTTCTAAAATTTTGTTTGTAATAACTCTAAAATAAATTGTTTTATAAATTGGACCTAGGCCATTATTATAATAATCTATTTCTTCTTGTGTGGAAGTGTTATCAGTAAGTGCTGGAACTGTAGAAATAACTGGTATTCCTGTTCTAATTGGCCTGGGTTTTGTAAAAGACGAATCATCGAAAGAAGCAATAGAAAATTCTGGCATAAAAGATGTATCATCAATTATTAGAGGGTCTACATTTAAGGCGCTAAATCCTAATTGCTGCAAAGATTCATTTTTGTAAATTAAGATGCTAGCAACTTGCTCATTTACAGTTACTAAAAAATTATCATTTTCATCAATTTTTAATGTACATTTACTTAATTTTAAAACATAATCTATTTCGTTAATGCTTACAATAAAAACATCTTCAGATTCTTGATGTATGAAATCATAATATAATTTCATTGAGAATATACTAGCGTAAGATGTTCCTCTTTGAATAATAATGTTTGTTAAATCTTGTTCAGCCCAAATAGTTGCAGAAATATTTTTTCTTACATTGACATAAAAATAACCATTGTTACTAGATGCCAAAAAGTTTTTAGGAGCTGATAAAAAATCAATTTTAATTTTGTTCTTATCATCATCTAATACAATAAATGGTAAATTATCAATATTACTTATTTGCATATTTACTCCGAAACCAAGACATCACTATTAGGCAAAATTCTCAATCCTTTAGGGTGTGTAATTGGATTAGCTATTTCATTATTGCTTGAGTTATTAGGCCATTTAGATATTGTTTTACCTTGAGTGTTTACCAATTGAAGTTTTGTATTCAATCCATCATTAGTAACATCGTCTAAAAGGACATAGAATAATTCATCATTAGGTCCTGGTAAAGCTTTCACAACATCAACTTCTGGGAATACTAATTTAGTGACAATGGAATTATTTGCTTTTCTATTGATTATTATCATCTTTCCGTTGTCAGTGGAAGATAACAATGGAGCTCCAATCAATATACTGCTATTGGATAATTCATATGCCTGTCTCTTATACACATCTCCGAGCCCACGAGACAGGCAGAAATCTCGTATGCCGTCTTCTGCTTGAAAA
>ENA-OSIY01001425-OSIY01001425.1-marine-metagenome-genome-assembly--contig:-NODE-1425-length-12817-cov-7.470722_pt1 | contig 12817 bp, 23 predicted proteins | sample MGYA00237884_ERZ534233 | MGnify/ENA primary metagenome ERZ534233 (study PRJEB26412, sample SAMN06343840) | marine metagenome | isolation source: estuarine water | place: USA: Columbia River Estuary... | reverse complement strand
TATGTAATCTGCATAACTAGCATCGCCATAATATCTTGCAGCTAAAAGATCTATTCTACATGCGTATTCTTTACCAACTATAATTTTATTAACAACTTCTGTATTAGAAGCTGAAAATAATATAGTAGGCTCGGTCATCATAACTATTTCGTTTATGACTCTTTTATTTTCAAATGTTTTTAAATTCATTATCCGTTAGCTAATTTTTTGTATTCATCAAAATCCGCAGGCTTCATGTTAATACCAGATTTGGTTGTATGGAAGTCTGGTGAAGCTGTGTGTGTTCCATCGCCTTTAGCAGTACCTGTTATTTTTTCTTTGTTAATATCCGGTCCATCTTTTGGGGTTATAAAGAATCTTCCTTTACCAGAGTTAAACATAGATTCTATTTCAGATTTATCTCTGGGTCTACCCGGTTTTAAAGTGACTGAAACTTCTAAATTTTCAGGAAAGTCCAAAGGTCCTAAAGGCCCAGTAAATTGCACTTCCGTTTTTTCACATATTAAATTACCAATGACAGCAATAGGATTTAAAGGATTTCCAACAGTAACGTGCCACGATCCAGTTGGATCACCTGTTAAAAGAGCTTGAGCTATCTGACCGCCTTGTGGCGTATTAAATAAATCCATCAAAGCTCCACCCAATAAATTATTAGCGGTTTTACCTAATAAACCCGTAATACCACCCATTGTTCCACCGCCGGCTAATCCCTTTAAATCTCCTAATACAGATTTAAAGAAATCTCCGTATTGACCATTCTGTAATTTACTTATATCTCCAAGTGGTCTTCCTATAGAACCTTGACCAGAATTAGTGTATCTAACTTCTCCACCCCAAAATGGAGCATTTGAATATGTTAAGGCCATTATATTTGCGAATTGATCTAAAAGTAAAATCTTTGGATTTGCATCACCAATAGCTCTCATTTCATATTGAAATTTAAGAGTAAACGAGTGGCTAAATTCCATGCCGCCATCTCTAACTTGCATAGATCTAATAGAGTTATACGGGCCAAAAACGTGGTTTGGATATGTTTCTTTAAACGGGTCAAAACCAGCTCCTTGTGATTCTATTCTTCTTTTGCCAGCAGCATCTACGCCGTTTGCGGTAGCATTTAATGAACTTAAAATCGTACTATTATCTATAAATGAACCCAGTTTACCTCTTTTGGATTGGTTTTGTGAATCTAGTGTTTGAATATCTGCGTCTACTTGTTTCCATTTATAATTAAAATCAAATTTTAATATCTCCTCTAATTTATTACCAGTAGATTCTGACATCCATGTAATAGCTCTAGCAACGTCAGGCTGCGGGACAGGTACAAGTTCGCCCCCTTTATTTGGTAATTTTAAACTCATAATATCATCACCAATTGGAAATGAAAATCTACGCAAGGTAATCATGTGATTGTTTGGTATTTTACCTAAATATTTACAAAGAGCAAAATCAGACCATTCGTATCTGTAACTTTGGCTGCCGCTCGCATCACATTTATCGATTATTTTTGATACTGTTGGATTTTCATAAACGCTAGCATCTCCAAAATCTACAGTATTATAAGAATCTACTGTAGCGTCCTTAAAGGGAGTTCCATTGAATCTAAATAAAGAAAAATTATTAAAAATAGATTGTTGAGTGTCTTTACCTGAAACTGTTTTTTTAGTGTCTTTTGCAGTGTATGACATAGACTCAATTTTATTCTTGTATAAAGGAATAAAAGCTGCAGTTTTGCCTTGCTCAACTACTTCAACGGGTGGCTTATTTTCATTTGTGACTGATGCTTTAGTTAAAGCAGCAGCCGCAGCCGCAGCCTTAGCTTCTTTTTTAAGTTTTTCTCGAGCTTCTTTAGCTAATTTTGCATCTGCTTTAGCTTTAATCTCTGCTGCTGTTAGTGGCATATTAAGTTATATGTGTTAAGTGCCTAATCGGCTTTATTACATATATATCTTAATCAATATTATTCTATATTGTCTAATTCTTTATTATCAGCTCTATACAATAATTTGTCGAAATAATCTTTTTCTGGTTTAACTCTATCGACTAAGAATTTTTTAAGCGAAGCTTCGAATTCTCCGCGAGCGTTGTAATAATACTGACCTCTTGAGTAAAAGGAGCGATTGGTCAGATCCCACAATTCCTTGATATTCTTCTCAACAAAGTGATCTTGGAGTGAATTAAAGAGCTCCTTTAATTCGCCTTGTGTCTTTACACAATATACCGAGTCCACTGTAATCATATAGCTTTCCCATTTTTCAGTGAAGACTCGCTCTAGATCCTGTATTGTCGGATATAATGAACGCTTAAGATTGATCTTGGTTTGTTTAGAGTCAAAATCGCGTTTGAATGTAAGGCCAAAGAAATACCTTTTTAAAAAGGCCACATCGTCATAAAACTTACTTATTTTAAGTTGATATTGTGGCATATCAGTATCAAACTTTACATCGTAGATGACAGCTTGTACCGGGAATAAAACATTAGGGTATCTAAAATTAGAAAGTAAGGCGTATACTGTTTCGCCTTTTGAAAATAAACGGTGCCTTATCATACCTTTTCAATAAATTTAACAGAATCAAATTTAGATAAAACACTTTTGCCAGGATAATCATCTCTATTGATAATAAACAAAGAAATACTTAGTTGCTCTTCTTCTATTTCATAGATTGAACAAAACATATCTGACACTGTTTCAATAGTTTCAACGTTTAAATTTTTAATTACGTAAAGTAATTTAGATTTGTTGTTGTTTTTAGCATCTTGAATGCCTTTAACTAAATGTAATCCTATGATAGTGTCTGGCGGTTGAGTACCCTCGGGATCTGACTTTGATAGCTTAAGATTAATCGCAGCATAATCTATTACAGATTCATATAAATCCGCGGTCTTTAAAAATTTAACAAAATCTCTTCTGTTTGAATACCAAACACAGTCTATGATTAATTTCATTTATAACATCTCTTCGAAGTGTTTAAGATCACTCTTAAGCGTCTTAATCTTTTCTTCGATTTCAGTTTTTGAAGGCAAATATTCATCGCCCCAGTCCACTGATATTTTTATTTGGTTTTTGTCTTTAGAGTTACCAAGCTCTAGACCTGAATCTAAGATTAAATCGTTGATGAAATTAATCTTAGATTCAGTAGAGTTAGAACTTTCAAAATCATATACCGTAACAGAAGTATAAACCTCTCCCGCGGCATTAATGTTATCATCTTCAACTATTTTGATGATGCCATTGTCTGCAAGTTCTAATGTTATACTTTGCATTATGCTCTAGATAATTTTGATTGATAAGCTTCTTTTTCTAATCTCTTAGCTAGCTTTCTATCCGCGGTAAGTGTTTCTCTGTTTTTAACAGATCTTAATGAAAAAGCTTCTTCTAACATTTTTAGTTCAGCCTCGTTATAACCCAATCCTGTCCAAGTTTCTTTAGAAGAATTAAGAATTGATTGTAATTTCTCTTCGATTTGAGTTTCTACCATTCTAGTATGAGCCTCGTGAAGTCTTTGACCTTCTTCTCTGGTTTTTGTATACCAATTAACCATAACAGGTCCTAGCGGATTATAGTTGTTTTTGATTTTTAAAAATCCAGCTCTGCGATACATTTCACGTCTTTGACGTCTGCTTTGTGATGTTGTTTTTTTAGCCATTGTAATAATTATTAATGTAAATGTTTAATTGTTCTTTTAAGTACTGCTTTAGACTATCTATTTCTATTTTGGAGGCTACTGATTCCGTGATAGTGCTGATTAATTCATCTCGTTCTTCGTCTGAGTTTTCTAATAGAATGGCAAAGACTTCTTTCTTAGGTAGATTAATTCCTAAACTAAAGTCTACAGTTTCTACATTCTTCTGAGATAGTTTGGCAATTAGAGATTGAAGTGGCGTTTCTGTAGGGATTGGTTGGGAAATTTGCTGGGGGATTTGTTGGGAAATTTGCGTGGGAGATTTACCATCATATACATTTTCCGCTATAATACTGGTTTTAGAATTAACCTTATTATTAACCGTAGACCCATTGCCTAAAGGCTTAACATCTGGTAAAGGCATCTCACCGTCTTCTGCTTCCATTAAGAATTCCCCTAAAACGGCTTTGAAAATCTGAGAGCCGTCTGTGAAATGTAAAAATTCACCGTCCTCGGATTTTAACGTTACTACTTTTCCGAATGAATCGCCTTTGATCCATTGGAATACCCTTGTTTTTTCTAGTTGTTCTGCATTACTACTCATAATTGTCTGATTACTGGTCTTGTGTCTCAGAGATGCTATGAAATTCAATATCTGTTTCATTATACTTCTCCATAAATTTATCTATAAATCGTTCTGATTCCTTGGTCTTATCTGAGCCCATCCAACACTCTACTCTTTTAAGGTACATGTTGTAAAAATAATGAGAGCCTTCCCTATCTAATCTGTCTTTTAAAATAGTAACGTCCTCTGGATAATGTCTTATATGAAAGCTCATACTCTGGTTATTTATATAAATTAATTAATCATTGTTCCAAACAATTACTTGATTGACCTTAATACCCGCGCGCTGTAATAACATAATACCTGACATGTCGCGATAGTCTTCGCAATAGAATACTTCTTTTACCCCGGCTTGAATAATTAACTTAGCGCAATCAAAGCAAGGTAATGTAGTAGTGTAAAGAATCGAATCCTTACATGACATAGTAGATTTTGCCAATTTCATTAGCGCATTAGACTCAGCGTGCAAGACTTCTCTTCTAGTAGTGTGTTTGTGACAAGTACATGAGTCGTCTTCTGATAAAATCCAACCGTCTTCTTTTAAAAGCTCAGCTTGCTCTGGAAATTCCCAACTGGTCATTTCAATCGATTCACATTCGTTGTCAAAACCATGTGGCGTTCCATTATAGCCAAAAGAAATAATCTGCTCATCTTTAACGATTACACAGCCAACTTTACGTCTTTCAGCGTAAGATAACTTAGCCACTTGATATGCCATTTGCATATATATTTTATCTATGGGGATTCTAGGCATATTTAAAGTCTTATTAGTTATTTATACGAATTTCCTGAGATTTGTTTACAAAAAGAAAGGAGACCGTTTGGTCTCCTTTCAGATATAAGATGATACGCTTATGTATTATTAGTTAGATACTTCTTCTCTTTCGCTAGGCGTCATGTTTGAATCTTTAGCCTCGTCAACTTTTTTACAAAAAGCCTCTTTGATTTGATTACACGCAGCTTCATAAGCTTCTAACGCATAGTCTTCTTTCATTTCTTTTAAAGTATTGGCTGCGAATCTACCGACTAATGCTGCGTTTTCAGTCATATAAGTTTCGATAGTGTGTTCGTCATGTTCGTCGTTTGCCCAAGCAGCAGCTTCTTCTTTCATCATGCTATAGCATGTTTCAAGCATTTGACTTACTGGTTGTTTAACTTCGTCCTTACTTTTTTTTTCAGCGCCTTCTTCTTCAGATGTTTCTTCTTCAGATGTTTCTTCAGATTCAGATAATTCTTTACCGATGTTTTCGCCTTCAGCTTGATCTTTTAAATCTTTGTTTACCTCAGCTGAATCGTCTTCTGCTCTATCTTCTGCTTTAGCGTATTTTTTACCGTCTGCGTCAATAACTTCTGGAGTTTTGTCATCTAAGTCATTCTTTAACTCATCTGCTTTGATACCCGTTACGCCATTAGCTTCGTTAGCTTCGTTAGCTTCTTGTTCTGGTGATTGTACTTTGTCTGCATCATCTGCTGGTTGTTCTTCTGGAGAACCCATGTCTACGATGTCTTTTTCAATTTCTTCAGCTCTGTCCATTTCTAAGACATACTGTTCGAATGTTTTTAATTTTGCCATGATAATGATATTATTTTATTATGTTTTTAAAGATTATATATCTAATTTTTTTAGAGATTCGTTAATAATTAGAAATTCACTGAATGTTAAGCCTTCTGTCGTATATCTCATTTTTAATTTGTTTACTATATCGGCGATCGACATCATTTGAATTTTAAGATCGTTTTTCTTTACGTTTAGCTCGGCTATTTGAATTTTCCAAGCTTCTGCTTTTTTACTTTTTAATTCTCCAATCTTTTGTCTAAGTTGACCTGTTTTATTTCTAGCATCTGACAGTTTAGATAGTAAATCGCTAGATTGCATTTGTAAATCTCTTAATTTACCTTCATATAAAGAGTCAAGTGAATAAAGATATGATTCGCACGTGTCAAGAAATTCTGTTACTTCTCTTTCAGCTTTTATTTTGTCCATGGTTTCCATAGCCCAATCAACGCCTTCATCTCCACCCCAAATAAGCCAAGCTACATAGCCTTTGTCTTTCCAAGGTTCGTCTTTAAATTCTGGTGCAATTGTTGAATTTTTTCGTTGTCTATTAAATTGAGCCATTCTAGAAACAACATCTTCAGATAAAGATTCACCTTTAGCTAATTGATGTGCTCTTTGCCAACCAACTGGCGTACCAGCTGTTACAATATCTCGACCGTATTTTTCTTTCCAGTCAATTGCCCTTTGTGCATTTTTAGTTGCAGCCTTAGGATAATCGTTATATGTTTGATCTTTGCTCATATTTGATTATATATCTAAATAAAAAAAGAGGACTTAAGTCCTCTTTTAATTTTAATTTGTCGATTCTGTTTCAGTTTCCTCTACCTTAAACGTAGAATCTAAAGTTTTAAGTAAACCCTCAGCCTCGTCTACCTTTCTAACCAATTTATCAAGTTCATCGATAATTTGGGGGTGTTCGCCAATTCCAACTGAATTTGACATATAAACCTCGATAGTAGCTAAAGCTTCTAATCTTTCAGCATTATAGCGTGCTCTTAGCGCTTTTAATTTAAGTTCTGACATGTTTTCGTTTTTGTTTTTATACTAATTCTAATTTATTTTGTTTCAAATATTGAAATACAGCTAATTCTTTAGCTTTGGCTTCTACTTCAACATCAATATCTAAGCCATAATCGTCTATGTGATCGTACAGATAATCTGCGTGTGCTCTTTTATTAGTTTGCGAAGCATCTTCATGAATAGTTTTACAAGAAGAAAAGTGAGTAAGTTGTTTAACATCTTCGGGCCAAGATTTTGCTGCTAATTTTAAAGAAGCTTCTTGATCTAAGTCACCCGAATGACACCAGTGATGATGGTAGTCAAATGTAATCGGCATGCGTATGTTACTATAAACTGAATCATATAAGTCCTGGACCGTGTATTGTGACTCCTTGTCATCATTTTCTACAACAAGTCTAGATTTAGCAGAATCATCTAACAATTGAAAGTTTTGACAGAATCTCTGCATAGCCGATTCTTTATCTGGCACAGTCGTATTAATGTGTATATTAATGGCTGCGTAAGGCGTTCTAGGCAAACCGATAAGATCCATGATTTCACCGTGCGTATTCAAATCTTTGATAGTTTTAATAACTACGTCTGGATTTACAGAAGCCAAAACCGAAAATGGGCCGGGATGCAGCGTTAATCTTTGGCCATATTGTTTAGCTAAAGTACCTGCGCCTTTAAGAACATTGCAGATTTTATCATAATCTGGCAAGTCTTTGAGTTCATATTCACTGCACCACGGAAACATATCAGAGCTCATGCGATAAAGTGTAAATCCATTGTTATGGTTCCATTTGATAATTTCTACCATGTCTTTGACATTTGCCAAAGTCAATTCACTTGCGTAAGCGATACCCCTTTCTGTAAATGTTTTCTTAATCATGCCGCGACCAATAGTAACTTTACGCTCTTTTTGCAAAGTCATATTGATGCAGCAATATCCTAGATTTATTGCCATACTACTTATATGTTAATTAGTTCCATTGTTTTTCGAATGTATACCAATGGTCTGATGAAGCACAATCTCTCATAGCTTCTAAAATCATTTGATCCATTTCTGAGCCACTTAAAGAATTTACTAGTGCATCGATGTATTGTTCTACGATTAAAGCGGGTGCAGATTGACCAGATTCTTTATATAGTCGTTGTTCTGCGTATTCTACTAAGCCTGAACAAATTCTAGTGGCAACAGTTTCATCATCTGTAAATCTATGTCCAATATAGTAATCATAACCTATTGGAAAGCTAGCAATAATCTCGTCATTAGATCTACGTAATCTAAATACCGAAATTGCAGTTTGTACAATTGGTTTAATACCGAGAGCGGGTTGAGTGTTTCCAATTCCATTGCATTTAAAGTCTTGAATATTCATGTGTTTGTTTTATTGTTATAATGTAAATATACTAAAAAGATTTGACATAAAAAAATATTTAAGCTATTTTTTATTAAGAACGTAATAGCTACCAGCATAAAATAAAGCTAGAACGTCTATTGCATCTTTAATAGTAATGGAAACAAAAAAACCGCCCGAAGGAGTAGGTTCACTATCTAGATATTCTACCTCTATTTTTTGCTTTCTGATTTCAATGACTTGATCGGCTGATAGGACTAATTCGTATTTCATATTATGTTTGTTTAATTACTCTGTAAATATACAAAAAAAAGCCCAAACTAAAAAATTTGGGCTGACTTATTTTTAAAAGTTATTAACATTTATTTCCAAAAGAGCTGTACACATAGTAAAAGTGTTGCCAATATCAATGAAATGCCTGTTTTTGCATTAATACCCTCATCCATTATAGCATATGTTAAAACTGAAAAGGCTATCATACCTACTGAAAATCCAATAAATCTTCCAGGCCAAAGAGAACCTTCATAATATTGTGCTAATTCTTTAGTACCTAAAATAAAAGTATATGAGACTACGCCGCCTCCGATTAGAGCTATCAATAGTGGATTTCTTTTAAAGAAAGGCCACACAAATTGACCATTGGTTTGAAACCAAACTATTACTTGCCCGACAGTCAATAAAATAATACCGTTAAATAAATTTCTCATTAAAACAATTCTACTGTTGTGGTAACGATATGCGAAATAAAACTAGGTCTATGATATTTGCAAGAGCCATGCTCTTTAATAGCATCGATGTGTTGTTTAGTACCATAACCTTTATTTGAAGCCCAGCCATATATTTTACCATCTTCACATTCTTTCATCCAATTGTCACGATGTACTTTTGCAATAATAGAAGCTGCTGCGATAGAAGTGTATTTGTTATCTCCGCCGACAATGGTTTTAAAATTTTTACCGTTATAACCATGGAATTGATCTCCGTCAACTAGCACGAAATCAAAATCTGTTTTAGCATTAACGCCTTCTAAGGCTTTTCCCATGCCGTGTAATGTTGCATTAAGAATATTCATCTCTTCTATAATGGATTGATCAACGTGAACTACGTCCCACACAATAGCATTGGCCATTACAATTTTATAAGCTTCTTCCTTTTGTTTCTCGGAAAGTAATTTAGAATCTTTTACAAGGGGATGTGAAAAATTATTAGGCATTATGCAAGCTGCTATAGTAACTGGACCCGCTAAAGATCCTCGACCAGCTTCATCTACACCAACTTCTACAATTGATTGATCTTCGTTATAGTGTGATTTGAGTAATACGTATCTAGTTTCAGACATGTGTATATTATTAAAGTTATAATACTTATACACATGTCTTTTACTTTGTTTATTTGTCTGGATTATCTACTCTCCATTTATCGTATCTGTCTACGACATCTTGTAAAATCTTAGCTCTTACAATATCTTTGTTGGTAAAGATATGTTCACCTACGCCTTTAACGCCTTTCATTAAGGCTGTAAATCCAGGAAGACCCGCATTTGCTTTAGGAATATCATATTGACTAACGTCACCCGTTACAAGCACTTTAGAGTTTTTACCCATACGAGTTACGAATAACATAAGTTGTTTAAAGGTTGCATTTTGAGCTTCATCTAGAATCATGAAAGCATCATCAAATGTATCACCTCTCATGAATGCAAGTGGTTTAAATTCTATGGCTCCAGAAGAAATAAGACCTTCTGTTAATTCGTCACCTACAATCTTTTTAAAGTTTGAAATATAAGATTGCATATATGGATCAATTTTGTCTGCAATATCTCCAGGCAAGAATCCTAACTTTTCTCCAGATTCTTGAATAGGTTTACATAAAATAATTTTAGAAACTTGTTTTGTGGCTAATAAATGCAATGATGCAAAACATGCCGTAAATGTTTTTGACGTACCTGCTGGTCCTGAACAAAATGTAATTTCGTTCTTTTGAATCTGCTGAAAATAATCTTGTTGACTTGGTTTTAATTGTACTCCTACTAAATCTAATTCTTTAACTGTTGTCTTTTTTGGTTTGGCAGCTGTTGGTCTGCTGCTAGTTGATTTTGTTTTACTTTCTGCTGATCTTTTTTGCATAATTTAGTTTTTGTTTAATTTGTGGTTAATCACCTGCATCCACGACTAACTCTTTCAGCTTCACGAGTTTGTCGCACTTCTCATACTCTTCGACTTCTTCGAAGTATTTAATTAATAAATCTATAAATTTGGATCTTTGGCCTATACCGTGCGGTATTTCAATAGAATTACTTCCATCTTGGAACGCAATGAAACGATTTACTGTTTTAGTAAAGTTTCGTGTTATTATATAGTAACTAGATCTCATGAGTTGATCTTTCTCCTCATTTGATATGTAGCTCATGTGTACGTGTGGTATTTTTATCTTATGCTATATATTTACATAGCGTTTACCGAGTGGATTATTGCAGAATTTTATTATGTTAATAAAATTAATCTTGGTCCGCTTGAGATTTAATAGCCTGAACGTACTTGGCCTTGGTTATTTCTGTTCTTCTAGTTACAGATGGTTTTTCAAATTCTTGATTATTTCTAAGTTGCTGGTTTTGTTTAACTTTAGCAACTTTTCTTTTATATTCTTTTAGAGCTTTTTCTATATTACCGTTTACATCTATGATAATCATAACTGTTGTTGTGTTTTTAAATTAATCTAATTCTTTAACTCTATTTATTAAAGATAATTGCTCTGAATTTAAATTTTGAAAATTAGTATTAATTTTTATTAATAGTGCGCCTGACATTTCTGTGCCCGCAATTGGTAAGCCTTTTCCAGGCACTCTTAATATTTTACCCGGTGATGTATTTTCTGGAATTTTTATAGAGATTTTACCGCTTGGTATTCTAATCTCTAAATTAGTACCTAAAATCATGTCATAGAATTTAACAAAGCTTTCTATCATCACATCATCACCTTGTATAATATAATTTTCATCGTATTGCAAATTGATATTAATGATTAGATCTCCAGCAGGCGCATTGGAATTAAAGGGATTAGGTTGCCCTTTGCCTGCCATTTTATATTTAGAACCTTCTCTGGCACCTTTAGGTATATTAGCATTAATTCTGCCAGTACCGACGTCGATCGATCTAGAAAATCCATTATAGATTTCACTCACAGTTATAGGAATTGTAACTCTAATATCTTGTCCTTTGGCATTTGGATTATTTCTATATCCACCGAAGTGCATATTAAAATCATCTGCGAAATTATTACCAAAGCCCCAGTTTTTTAATAAGTCTTCCAAATTAGGTTGACTATTTCTAGAATCATACTCTTGTTTTTTGTTTTTATCGCCTAAAACAGAGTAAGCTTCTTGTATTTGTTGAAATTTTTGTTTGGTATCTTCACCCGTATTTTTATCTGGGTGATATTCTTTTGCAAGTTTACGATACGCGGATTTAATCTCTTCCTGACTTGCTGTCTCGGGAACTTTCAATGTTTCGTAATAATTCATTCTTGCGTTTTTTAACTGCCTCTTTAACTTTTTCTATACCGTCATTTTTAATAAGGTTACGCTTTTCATTACGTTCCATTATATCGGCAATTCTTTTAAGTTGAGTTGCAATGTCTGTTAATGCTTTTGGTTCCATAGTTATTATTTTAATATTGTATTATATATTTCGATTAAAAAACAAAGGGCACTTATGTGCCCTGAATTTTATATTTACCTCCAAAAAATTATTGATTGAGCTCTTCGACGTATTTGTGTAAAACTGCACATTTTTCATATTCTTCTAATTCTGTAAAATATGCAATCATAAAATCTAAAGTGCCTCGTAATTGTTCTATTTGTTTTGGCTCGAGATTATGAATTTTAGTATTTACAATATCAATACCGTTTTTAGCAATAGATTCATAATTTTCGCGGACTAATCTATCCACTAAACTATTGTATAATTGCTTTGCGTTAATAATTTCTTCTTGTGACATTTCGTCATCCATTTCAAATTCGTCGTTTTCGTAGTCTGCAAACATATCTTATAGTTTTATACTGTAAATATAATAAAAAGATTTGACATAAAAAAATAATTTAAGATATTTTTATTTCTTTTGTCACATTTTTTCTCTCAAATGTAATGTATAGAATACCATTTTCCATTGATGCTTTAATAGTATCGACATTTATGTCTTTAATTAATCTAAATGATCTTGTAAAAGATTTTTTAAATTTTGTTTCATCAGCTTCTTCAACCTTACTAGAAACAACTAGTAAATCTCCGTCAACATCAATCTTAATGTCCTTTTTAGAAAATCCAGGTAATGCGATACTTAGTGTATTATCCTCTAAACTAGTATCATTAAACGGATTTGCAAATCTGAATTCTTGTTTCCACGTTGGTTCAATACTATCAAACATTTTTTCAGCTAATTTTTCAAATGAACTTTTTCCTGTGTGTCCAAACATAATTTTTATAGTTTATAGTTTCTGGCTTTATTACCATTGATTAATATCCTTCAATTTTTATACCAAGCTAAATAATTTGACACATTGTCATTTATTTTAAGAGTCTAATGTCAATGTGTCAAAGCCACTCATTTTTAATAGAACATTTGCAGTAGCTTTAACGTCTCTTTCACAGTATTCTGT
>ENA-OSIY01001424-OSIY01001424.1-marine-metagenome-genome-assembly--contig:-NODE-1424-length-12818-cov-6.223452_pt1 | contig 12818 bp, 10 predicted proteins | sample MGYA00237884_ERZ534233 | MGnify/ENA primary metagenome ERZ534233 (study PRJEB26412, sample SAMN06343840) | marine metagenome | isolation source: estuarine water | place: USA: Columbia River Estuary... | reverse complement strand
CTACACCTCTCTATTCGTCGGCAGCGTCAGATGTGTATAAGAGACAGACATTTTGTCTTTCTAATATTTTAAATATAAATTTATCAGTCATATTTTATATATATATTATATTATAAAATAAATGAGTTTAATCGCAAAACAAATAGATAATGTTAATGAAGAAGAAGAAAAACCAAAGAAGAAAGGAAAGAATACGAGTGGACTAATTCCTTTCAAGAAAGGAAATCCAGGTGGACCTGGCAGACCTAAACTACCAGACCTAAAAGAGATAATGGCAAAGGTGTTGGGAGCACAAACACCAGAGGGAAGAACAGAAGCAGAAGAGATAATAAACGCATTGAAGAGACAAGCAAAGGCGGGGAATGTTAAAGCATCACAACTATTACTTGATAGAGGATTCGGTAAAGTAAAAGAATCATTGGATATAACAACCGATGGGGAGAAGATAAATAAATCTGCAATTCAAATTGAAATCATAACAACAAATAAAGATGGCGAAGACAAAGACGGACAGTAGAAAACTAACATTTGGAAAACGCAAAGGTGGGAAACCAACAAAGAGTTATAACAAACATAATTCCAAATCAACATACCACAAACAAAACGCAAAACGAAATGGGTAAAAGTCAAAAGAGAGGTGGGGCAAAAGCACACCGTAAAAGAGTTGCAAACAGAAACGAACAGATGAAAAGTCTGTGGCAGAAACAAGTTAACCTCGCTTATGAAAAGCATGAAGAATGGAAGAAACAAAAAGAATTAGATGTCAATCAAGTTACAGACAACAAAAGTATTTCAGGACTTATTAGACCCCAATTATAGAAACTATGTTTTTCAGGGTAGTTCAAGAGCGGGGAAAACTTATAACATAGTCTTATGGATGGTTATAAACATTCTCAATCAAGAGGATAAAGTTTATTCTATTGTCCGTAAAACATTGCCATCACTTAAAGGTTCAGTTCTTCGTGACTTGAAAGAGATACTACTTAAATTAAATTTATACGATTCAAACAAATGGCATAGTGTAGATGGGTATGTTGAGATTGGTAGTAACATCATTGAATTTTTCAGTCTTGATACAGAAGAAAAAATCAGAGGTCGTAAAAGAGATATTTGTTTTATCAATGAAGCAACAGAAATAACTTATGATGAATACATTCAGTTATCCCTCCGTACAAGTGAAAGAATGATATTAGATTTTAACCCATCACTGTGGCAATCTTGGTTATACGATTTAGAAAAACTACAAGATACATTATACACAATTACAACCTACAAGGATAATGTATTCCTTCCCCAACAACAGATAGAAGAAATTGAAAAGTTAGAACACAGAGACCCAAATTTATGGAGAGTATTTGGATTGGGGCAGAAAGGTATTCCGACAAGGGTTGTATTCTCACATCAACAATATTATACTGAGTTACCACAGTCCGCTAAGTTATTGGGTTATGGAATTGACTTCGGGTATAATGACCCTTCCACTTTGGTGAGGGTGTATAAAGATAATGACTCAATTTATTGTGAGGAATTATTATACTTGAAGAATGTAACCATCCCCGACTTTATTTACAAGATAAAGGACTTAGGAATCAATTTAACGGACGATTTTATTGCAGATAGTGCTAACCCTCAGGCTATATCAGAAATGTCAAGGGCGGGGATAAATGCAAAGCCAGTAAAGAAGGACACCATCCTATCAGGTATAGACCAAATCAAGAGGTCAAACTTCTTTGTCCATTCCAATTCACAAAACCTTATCAATGAATTAAATTCTTATGTGTGGAAGAATGATAAGAACGGAAACAATCTTGATGAACCAGAAGACAGAAACAATCACCTATTAGATGCGATAAGATATGTTCTCCAAATGAAGATGATGAGAAACACTGGTGTCTATGTGTATTAAAGTGAGTAGATAAAATAAAAGATATTTATTAATGAGTATGACTATTACAAGTAAATCAAAGAAGTTTGAAGTAACTGAACCCACCATCAGAGAATTCTGTGATGTGATGAAACTTAAAGACATCTTATCAGAAGATGAATTAAATGTAAGACTAATTGAAAAGGTTACAGGAATGTCTCACGAAGAAGTAATGGACATGGATGCAACCACAATCCAAAAGATTGGTTCGGTATTATTCGCACACTACAACAAAGAATCAAAGAAACTAACACAGTCATTCCAATTAAATGGGGTGACATATAAGTTCATGGATGTTAACACCATATCATTTGGTCAGTTTGTTGACATTGATACATTCCTTAAAAAGGATGAAGGATATAGAATAGCAAACCTAAATGAGTTAATGGCGTATATGTATTGTGAGGAAAATACCCCATATTCAAAATCAGATTTCAAGAAAAGAATAGAAGCAATGTTGGATGCACCATCTCATTTAATTGAGGGAGCACTTTTTTTTTTATCAAATTTAGAGAAGGGGTTGTACGAAATTATGGAACTCTCTTTAAAGAGTCCATTGATGTTTCAGATGATGAGACTGAGAATAGCTTTTCACAGTTTTGGGGCTACTACCAAACTATCTCGTTTCTTGCTGAAGACAAAGTTTGGCAGATTGACTTTGTTACTTCTTTGGGTCTTACTTCTGCCCTTAATCATTTGTCATATCTTACTGACCTCAATAACGAGAAAGAAAGACTAATTAAAGAACAACAAAGAAACAATAGATGAGTGTAATATCGTTTTTAGTATCCAGTGGATTAACACAAAATGAAGCGTGTGGTATAGGTCCTTATTATTATGTCTATACAAATGTAGTTGATGTAGCAACACAATGTGGAGGATGTTTCGGTGCAGGTCTTGATTGTTGGGCTTGTCTTAATGTTCAAAGTAATCCAAACGCAAATCAATTATTTCTTGATGCAGGTTTAACAATACCAATTAATCCAGGGTTATATTATTTGGTTAATGAAATGTCCGTTGGTAATTATGCTTATTGGACAGTTCAAAACTCATATCCACAGGGAGGACCAGGATTTTTTGGTGGATGTCCTATTGGTCCGACACCTACTCCAACACCAACAGGACAACCAACAACACCAACCAATACTCCAACGGTAACACAAACACCAAGTGTAACACCAACGAACACAGGAACACCAAATACAACACCTACTAATACTCCAACAATATCTGTAACACCATCTGTATCTGTATCATCATTACCGAGTAGTGGAATTAACTTTAGAAAGATTATAACTGATTATCAGAAATTAGCCGACTCACACAAACAACTTAATTCATTTGGTTCAGGTAACTCTGACCAATTATCATATAGAACACAGACAAGAGATAAAGAATATAACACACAATTTCAATCACCCTATTATCCATTGTTGTTTGTTATTCCTGGTAAAGTAGTGAATGATTTGGAATATAAGACATGGGATTTTAACACCATCGTTGCTGATGTTCTTGAAAGAGATTTAGCCAATCAAGTAGATATAAGTTCTGACACATTACAAATCTTACAGGATGTAATATCTCAATTTAGATTATCTGTTAATGCAAGATTCGGTAATTACTATAATGATTACTTTGTTGATGAAGAAGTAAACTGCACACCATTTCTTGAAAAAGAAGATGATATGTTAAATGGTTGGAATGGTCTTATTAGAATTAAAACCATGACTCCACTCAATAGATGTGCTGCAGCGTATCTTCCATTTACAGGAACACCAATACAACATCTCAATGGTATTAACTTCAAGACATTCTATGAAGACTTTAAATTATTAGCAGACCATCACAAACAATTGAATTCATTTGGGTTTGGTTCAGTTGATGACTTCCAATACCTAACACAATCAAGAGACAAAGAAGACAACACACAATTCCAATCACCATATTATCCATTGATGTATGTAGTCCCAAATGATGTTAAACAAAAGTTTAACTACATGGAATATACATTTGATGTAATTGTTGCTGATATAATGGAAAGGAGTTTATTAAATCAAACAGATATATTAAGTGATACCAATCAAATATTAGATGATATCATTTCTCAATTTAGATTATCTGTTACTCAATCGTTGGGGAACTTTAATGCTGAATATTACTTGGACAATCCAATTGTTTGTACACCATTTATGGAGCAGTACGATGACTTATTAGGTGGATGGACAGCGACATTAACGATACAAGTAATGACACCGTTGAATAGATGTGACGCAGCATTCTTTGATACCTTTGTTACCCCAACTCCAACTGTTACTCCTACAAATACATCTACCCCTACACCTACACCATCATTCACGCCAACAAGTAGTGAGACACCAACTCCTACTCCGACAAATACTGAAACACAAACACCTACACCAAGTGTTACACAAACAATGACACCAACTGTTACACAAACACAGACAGGAACACCAGCAGTTACGCCAACACCTACTAATACAGAAACCCCAACAAATACTCCGACAACAACTGAAACTCCTACTAATACACCTACTCCGACAAATACTGAAACACAAACACCTACACCAACTAAGTCAATGACGCCTACACCAACACAGACTCAAACAGGAACACCTGCTGTGACATCTACACCAACTCAAACACAAACTCCAACTAACAGTCAGACTCCAACTAACACTAACACACCTACTGTTACAACAACTCCAAGTAATACTCCAAGTGTTACACAAACAATGACGCCTACAACTACTCAGACTCCAACCGTTACACCAGCAAATTGTGTATGGAACTTAACAACTTCATTATGGGAGAATAATACAAACTTATGGAATAGTTGTGGACCATTGGTAACCCCAACAATGACCAAGACACCAACTAATACTCCGACTAATACTCCAACACCAAGCACAACTCCACCAGCATCAGGAACAACAGAAGCAAATCTTTATTTAAGAGCGGTGGTTGATAATGGGGGAACAGGAATTACTTCAACGGTATCTGCAGCAACAGTAACATTATTCACAAGTTTATTCTCAAATAACTTATATGATAAAATTAAAACCATGTATCCGATGTTGGGTGGTACATCAGGTTCAACTAAGTTTAATGCAATCAATCCTGTTGATACCAACGCAGCATTCAGATTATCATTTGTTGGAACAGGTATAACTTATGATTATAGTGGTATTACAATTGCTAATGACGCATTAACAGGTTCATTCTACGCTAACACAAACTTCAACGCGGGAACAAACTTAACAGGTAATTCAGCAACAGTAGGAATATACTATAAAAACTTAATCTCAACATTTAGAGAAACATATTGGTATGGTTCATATCAAGGAGGAACTCCTGAAAGATTTGTCACTCTATCAACTGATGTAGTAAATAATAATCGTCAATATAGTTTATTATTCTCAAGAACAAATCAGTTAACTCAAACAGGTATCACATATGCTAATATGTCTGGTCAATACACGCAAGGTAATGACGGAACAAACACTTATTTAAGATACAATGGAACTTCAATAGCAACAGGAACTGATTCAACGACAAGACCAACCAATAATGTTTATATTGGAACATTAAACTTAAATGGAACATCATATAGAGGAGCAAATGCAAGATATCAATTCTTCTACATCTCTGATTCTTTAACATCAGATGAGGCATCAACAATGGAAACAATTATAAACACATTCCAAACATCAATTGGAAGAAATCTATATTAAAATATAAAATATGTCTAACTTAACAGGACAAGCAATTCAGAACACCTATCCAGGTTTATTAAACTTAGAAACTGCAACAACAGGTATCACATCAACCTATCAACAAATCCAAGATGGTCTTGGTAATAACACAAACACAAGAATATCAACATCAGGTATTATATCCCCGAATATTGTTGGTATGAATAATCTTAAACCAGATTATGGTGGATTAGGATTTTCAGTTAACGCATCAACACCAGTTGCCACAACACAAAATAAAGTAATTTATGAATTATTTTATGACCCAGGAATTTATTCGTATTCAGCAATAAGTTATAGTGTAGGTTCAGCAACAACTACAAATGATGTTATAACTATGGCATTCTACACATTACAACAAGTTCCTTTATATGGTGTGGCACCATCAACTTTAATACAATCAGGTATTACTTTAACAACCAATTCAACAGGAGTTAAAACAACAACATTACCTTCAACATTATCATTTAGTGGAACAGGTGGTGGTTGGTATGTTGCGGCGTTTATTATATCCAATTCAGGAACAACCCCAACAACAAGACTTACAACCCCAACTCAAACTACAACCAATCAATCTTATACAACAACTTGGGGTCAATATTTAACTGCGGCAGGAACATCAACAAATACAGGAAGTAGAATTACAAGTATTGCCGCAACAACATTACTAACATTAAACTTATCAGCATTCCAAACAAGTTTTTCTCAAAGTGATATATCAACTAATTTACTTACTACTACAATAGGAGGTGGTTTTGGATTTGGATTAAAAACAATTTAAGATGTTTGAACTAACCGAAGAAGCATTAGAATTATTGATTAAAAAATTCGTTGAAGAGATTAAGAAACAAATCGCAACGAAACAATTTCCTTATGCTCCTGGTTACAATGGTGGGGGAACTACAAGAGGTGATGGAGATAAAAAAGCATCAGGTCAGTTATACAATTCAATTCAGGGTTCAGTTACAAACACACCTGATGGTCCTGTTGCTCAGTTGGAATACGCAGATTACTTCAAGTATGTTAATGAAGGTAGAAGACCCAATGTTAAAAGAGTCCCGATTAAAGCGTTATTAGATTGGATTAAAATAAGAGGTGTAAGATTTAGAAATGAGAAAGGAAGATTCAGAAGAGGGTCAAATTTACAAATGGCATTTGCCATTCAAAAAAACATATTTAAGTATGGTATCAAGCCCGCAGGAATTTATGATTTGGGGTTAGATGGGATTGAAGGTTATTTTGTGGACTTCCCTAATAATCTTCCACCTGATTTAAGAGCGGCAGGACAAAACTTGTTTGAAGCAATTGCGGATGATATAAATGTATTTGTTGACCAAACAATTACAAAAGAATTAAAAAGTATAACAACTTCAACAGACATTAAAGTAACAACATGAGTTTAGATTTATACATAAGACAGATGCCGTTGGAAGTAACCCCAACTCACTCGGACCACACATGGAATGTGGTTATGAATGATTTCAGTGCATACACAGATATTAGATTGGTGGTTGACATCTATGTTAATCCATATCTGAATGATTCAGGTTCAACACAAACATCAGGAAAGATTGCGAGACTACTCGTACCACCAAATCAGTTTGGAAATTGTATCTTCAATGTGGAAACAATTATCTATAACTTGGTTGAAGCCAATCCAAGAAACTTAAACATGAATCCTGGCGCTATATCAGGAACTGCAACAACTGACCCTTATCAAGTCCTTGCAGCAAACTCTCAAACAACAGAGGTATTATTAAACACAAACCAAGCAACTGTGAATAATGATAGACTCTCCACAATAACCTTTTCTAATGGATTTAACGGAGGGTATGAAGGTTTTGAGAACATATATCACATCAACGAATATCGTTGTTTATTTGGGGTGCAATACACCACTACGGGGACATCATCAACTTGTTCATCTGCAACATCTGTAACAGAGGTTATTATTCCAACAAATTATAGTTGTTACTCAGGTTATACAGGTGGTTCATTATCTATCACAGGTGCGTGTAATCAACCTTATGGTGTGATGATTTATCCTGGTGTTCAGGAAAACAAATTCTTATCAAACAAATATTATTATTCAGGTAATAACTTGAATGGTCAATACAACTATCTCAACACACAGGTTTATGAATATCAAATGTCTCAATCACAACCAGGAAATTTTATGGGAGCATTTGGTAGTGAAACAATACCGATGACAATATTCGGTGGACAAGTTTATCAAACAAGATTTAGAACACACTATTACAAATGTCCAATCATGTTACCATTCATGTATGGAAAGAATCCACTCTACGATAACTCATCTGTTGTTAAAGGTGTGAACTACTTACAGAAGTCACAAGGTAATGGACAATACAATTACGACACAGTTCAAACACAGACAATAGATTTTACAAATAGAGGTTCATTGAATTCTTATCTACAACAAAGAATTGCATACTCTGTATTCAAACAAAACCCCACAGTAAGAACCAATTCTGATGTCGCAATATTCCTAACCAATGATTGTGGTTCAATTGACTACAACACAAATGGTGTATCAGAAATTGTTCAGTATAAAATGGTTGGGGAAGAATGTTTTAACAACCCTGTTTCATTCTTATTCTTGAATAGACAAGGAGTATGGGACACATATACTTTTACAAAGAAATACTCAAAGACATATAATGTGAATAAGAAAACTTATTCAAGTCAGAAGTCATTGAATGTTCAATGGTGGAATAGACAATCATACGATACAGGTGAGTCAACTTTCTATGGTGACGCACAAGAAATGGTTACAGTAGATTCAGGATTCGTTCAACAAAATGATGCGGGTATCATTGAAGAATTATTGATGTCCCCTTATGTTTATATGATGATGAACAATTGGTTACCAGAAGGTAACGAACCTTATATCTATCCATACCTAATACCTTGTACCGTTGAAAATAAAGATGTGAAAGAATATATTCAAAAGTATGTTAGAATATTCCAATATACTATTCAGTTGAAACAAGTTCCTTACAGACAATTTATATTACCATTCTAATATGTTAAGAATTCTTACTACCGTTAATAACGAAAACATATTTCTTGATTTATACAAGAACGAACCAGTGTTGTTATCACTATCGTTTGCAGAATTACAAGACATTACAAAAAAGAATTCTAACTATTCTAAAGCATTCTCATTACCTGGTTCAAAGAAAAACAATCTTGTATTTAATTTCTTCTATGAGTTAAACGCAATCCCAACAACCTTTGACCCCAACAGTAAATTTGAAGCATCGTTATTATGGGATGGTTATGAGATTATGACGGGTTACATTAGATTGAATGGTGTAACAATTGCTGATGGTGAGATTATCTATCAGGTTACATTTTATAATCAGGTGGGAGATTTGATGGCAAACATCGGTGATAAGTTCTTATATGACTTGGACCTATCTTGTTTATCACATCCTTATTCCATTGATGTTGTTTTACAATCACAAGTTGACCCCAACTTATTTCCATTAACAGGAACAACAAACTATTCTTATCAGAACGGAAAAACAATGTGGGGTTTATACAATATCGGTTATCAGTATTCAGGAACCAATACAACCACAGTTCAATCAGACATAACACCTTTGGTTCAGTTCTCACCAACCTTCTCAGGAACGGTTTATAATCCTGTTAGAGGTAACTTTGATTTCTCAGGAACACCAGTTCATGACTACTATTTTAAACCATCAATACAGATTAAAGAATTATACGAACAGATTGTTAATCAATCAGGATATAATCTACAATCTGATTTCTTTGACACAGCCTATTTTAAAAGATACTATCTACCATTAAAGTTTGTGGATGAAACAATCTATTCAAGGAACGCAATTCCTGCCTGTTATTATTTTATAAACGATTTCATTGATGTTGTTGGTGGAGGTGGAACAGGATATGTTAACCCATCACAAAATGTTCAATGTAATGCATTGGGTTGGTCATCAGATAATAGTTCATTTACAATTCCATCAGGTAATACAGGACTATACACATTCAACTTTAATTTTACATTACAACCATTCACCGCTTGTGACCCCGACACTTATGGTGATTCCAATAACATTGCATTTAAGTTTTATGATGGAACAAACACAACAACATTTTATGAAACAAGATATTGTGATACAACGCCACAACAAGTTTCATTTGTTCAAAGAATTAATATTACAGGAAATACAATCCTTGAGTTTTATTTTGAAGGATTAAATATTGATATCTCAAACTATAATCAATCCATAGTTAATGGCCCAAGATTTATTCCTGATGGGGCAATGATTGACTACAATATTGAGTTCCCACCAAATGATTATAAACAATTAGATTTCATTACATCAATCAATAAGATGTTTAATTTAATTGTTGTTCCAAATCCAGATATTCCAAACAATTTAATTGTTGAACCAATCGTTGATTACATCGGTAAAGGTGAGATATTGGATTGGACCACAAAAGTAGATTTCAATCAGAACCAAAACTTATATCCAACCAGTGCTCTACTTAATGGAACATTGGAATACGAATTTAAGTTAGACCAAGATTATGCCAACCAAGATTTCAAGGGACAAGTAAACAGAGTATTTGGAACAGATAAGTTTCAATTAGGTCAACAATATAAAGACACAACAACAAAGTTTGATTTTATATTCTCATCTCCAATTGATATTACAATCAATAACTCTGTGGTATCTCTATTAACTTTAAACTCCATGTCTAAGTTAAAACAGATTGATATTTCAGGGGTTACACAACAAACCTTCGTACCATTCAAGATATTACCGAAAATCGTTTTTAGAGGTCTTACATTACCAAATGATAACTATGGTTTCTTAGCAAACGCATCGGTAACTACAGCAATCACAAATTGTAATAGTGGTTATACAATTAATGTTACCACAGCAGGATATATCAAATACAATGATTGTAATGGAAACACAACATATCAATATGTTAGTACGGGTTCTCAATTAGTTGGTGGTGGAACTTGTATAAATCCAACCACAGTATTACCTGGTTTTCCATTAATAAACATTGCAAACTATACCGTAACATCATCAGGAACTGCTTGTACTATTGTAACAAATCAATCAGCATATCAACAATGGTATTTGAATGGTGGTTCACAAGATAGATTCCAAAACATTAATAGATTCACAACCTATCCATTTAACTATAATAACTTTTCACACTACATAAATTACAGAGGTGAGGACCAGTCAAATGTAACGCCAGCAGAATATGTATTTGATTCAGAAGATTTGTATAACATATATTATCAACCTTATGTAAATGATATTACAAACGAAGAGAACAAACTTTATTCCGCAAAAGTTTATCTATATCCACAAGACATTCAAAGATTAAATTGGAATGAGAAAATAACAATTGCCAACACACCGTTTAGAATTAATAAGATAACAAACTTTAACGCACTTGAACCATCCCTTTGTGATGTTGAGTTCGTTAAACTTACAAAAGAATACACCCCACACAGAAAACTTTATTATGAATTACTTTCTTGTGGGACTGGAACGACAAGACATTCCAATTCTGATTTGATGTATAACTTATACGCATACATTGGAAACTATGTTACATTATATGATGAGAGTTTATCTTATTTAGGTTGTTATCAAGTAACCCTTGATACTTATGACCCATTAAAAACATACGAACATTATTGGTTATCTTCTGGTTATACTCCAAACTTAGTTGGGGTTTATCCTGATTGTGGTTGTTCAGGTAGAACATCATTCCAAATAGTTCAACAATCTGCTTGTACGACCAACTACTTCTGGTATACAGGTTTATCTTGTTCTGATTCATCAATGTATACATTCAAATCTGAGGATAGTAATTTATTATCAGGAACAACGGTATACAAAGTTCAAAACTCAGGAACAACAACAACGGAGTGTGTAACAAATGTTAATCCAACATTCGTTCAACAAACAGATTGGATTCAAATATTATCAGCATATACAAGTTGTGAAGAATGTTTATTTATTCCACCAACACCAACCCCAACAAATACACCTACAATATCTGTTACACCATCAGTAACACCAACATTGTCATTAACACCATCACCAACACCAACATTAATTTGTGATAAATGTGTTTCTTATAGATTGACAGCATCAGAAGATGGTTTATGGTCTTGGATTGATTGTGATGGTATTCTAAGAGACACATTCTTATCTACAGGAGATAGATATGTGATTACTTGTGGAGAAGGTGGAGCACAAGAAAATAGTGTTAATGGTATTGGAACTTATCAAGAGCTTTTAACTTGTTATACATTATGTCCTTCTCCAACACCGACTGAAACATTGGTAATAACACCAACACAAACACCTTCTAACACACCAACAAATACTCCAACACCGAGTCAAACTCCTACTATCCCACCGACACCAAGTATCAGTGCATCACCAGGCACTACAACAGTACCTGCTTCGTCTGTGAAATACATATGAATAGTTCTCGCATTCGAGAATGAAGCACGAGTGCTTTGGCAGATGAGGTCGTAGTTGTGATGTCCTGCTGTCACCTGTGCGTTGTAATCCACGAGTGCTAAAGTCGTGCCCTTGTTTGCTGAGTTGTGGACATTGTTCGCAATTTCCTCAGTCATAACAACAAAGGTATTTTTCGTAGCATTAATAGCATGGATATTTGCCGACACAACTTCCACTAGAACATATGGTGGTCTGTCGTTGTCGTAGTTGATTACTACTTCGAGCGCCCCAGTGGACGGGTTGATTGCCGCATTGGTTGCGTTTATATGGACATACTCTTGCACAAATTCCATTCTTATACAATATAGCAAGATTTTAATTGCTAAATTGTATTCTCTATAGTTCAGAGTTCTTTGATTACCTGTTCTTCGTTGTTCACGTCATAAAAATTACGAATCGTATTGATGCTAGTGCCTCGTGACTTGCTAAGCTCATTGATACGAACAGTATCCTTCTTATCGTATGCCGCATCTATAATAGCTTTAAACACTCTCGCTTCGTTCATGCCGTTGATTAGCAATTTACGCAGACTATTTGAGAGCTGACCTTCTGCGAATAGAG
>ENA-OSIY01001419-OSIY01001419.1-marine-metagenome-genome-assembly--contig:-NODE-1419-length-12838-cov-5.776115_pt1 | contig 12838 bp, 9 predicted proteins | sample MGYA00237884_ERZ534233 | MGnify/ENA primary metagenome ERZ534233 (study PRJEB26412, sample SAMN06343840) | marine metagenome | isolation source: estuarine water | place: USA: Columbia River Estuary... | reverse complement strand
TATCAACACAAGTCACGGTGTTTCCAGTCTCAGCAAAACACGTTCCTGAAACTAAACCAACATAACCTGTACCTATAACTGCTATTTTCATTTGACTATAATTGCACACCAATCTGCGCACCAAAACCTTTCATTTTGACAATTTTCGTTATTTATAAATTTTAAATAAAACTATTTAACGCCTGAAAATGAATGATTTATTGATTTACGTATATCCATGAATAGGATTTGGCCGAATGGACCACACTAATCCCAAATCACTATTTTTAATCACCTTATTCACCCTGCCCTTCATTTTGCAATACATATTCAGCATGCGCCTTTTTGATATTGTCCTTTACTGTTTGCCAGGTAACGTCACTGAACATATATGGCATTTCTTCTATTTCTGCATCTTCGAAATAAGTTAAACTTTTGAGGACTAAAAAGCTTGAACCGTCGTGATATTTATCATCGTAGAATTTAAAAATTTCAGACAATGAATAATGCTTTAAAATAAAAAACAAATCAATAAAATCCTTTTTACTCCCCCTTCCTATAATCGCATTCAATTTCATAGCAGCTATATCCTGAATAGTAGCTAGATAAATATTTTCGTGTATTATTTTATTTTCAAGCCATTTGTATTCATAGTTAACAATATCAACTTTTATATCGTTGATTAAGAGACTATGAATATTTTTAGAGTTTTTTAAAGGAATAACTTCTCCTAAAGTTTTTAATTCATCAATCAAGTATTCATACGCAACAGGTAAATTTCCAAACAAATCGATATCAATGGATTTTCTATGCCCAATTTGTAATGCTAGAGATGTCCCTCCCACTAAGCGCATTTCATTAAATATACTTAAAGCCTGAATTTTTTTTAATAATTCCAATGTGTTGGTATCGACTGTTTCATAGTGTAACATCTGAAATCGTTTAAAGATAATCCTGTTATATTTATTAAAAATGCCAACGCTTTTGTGTCAAGTGATCTAAATTCAGTTGCCGTTTTTCCTATTTCACTTATGCCATACCACTCTGTAATTAAATTCCAGTCTTTCATTAAACCATATTCTAATACTCTTTGAACTATAAAGCCTTTGTTTTTTTCTATGTCAATATTAGTTATTGGGGTATCCCAAAACAAATGCTTTGATAATAATTCAACCGGCTTTTTTGTTTCCATGGTTTGCATATAAATTAATCCCCACTTTTTATCCTACCCCATCAACTTCATAAATACCCCTACATCCTGCAACTTTTTCTCGGTAAACTCCTCGGGTTGGTAGATGGCTGCACGTATTTTTTTATCAATCAATGTTTCCGCCTTTTCAATTAACTGGTATAAATAAGCTTTATCAATATCACCTACAATTACTAAATCCACAAAGGGATTGTTTTTTCCTAGGGCAAGGTCCCCTGTTAAGTATACCTCATCCACATTACCCAACTTATCCAATACATTCTCAATAATTTGATCCAAACCAACATATTGCATGATCACCCCTCGTAAGGATTTGAACATGGGGTGTTTTGTATTTACAGCGTAATGTTTTGTTTTAGTATTTTCATCATCGGCTTGCTCTTGTATCAATTGCATGTCCGATAACTTATTTAATTCCAAACGCACTGTATTACTGCTTACACCTAAGTCACGCTCTAAACCGCGCAAATACACGGTGCTAGCGGGATTGAGTAGTAATTTGGTGAGTAATTGCACCCTGATTTTTCCAGTAAAAATTTTATCTAAGATCATTGGGGTAGATGAGAAATTGGAGTAAGTGTATTACGGCTTCGCCGCCCTGAGTCACATTTTAATAATGAAAACTCGATATTAATGAATAAATATAGCGCAATATTGAGTAGTAAAAATAAGTATAATTGAGTATAAAATAAAAATTATCTTGCTTTAGAAATTTCTACCCCCCCCGTCATATCCAATATCTTGGTTTGAAGGCTAGGGTCCAAGCGTTCAAAAATGCTATTATTACTAATAAACTCAGGAACCAGTTCCTTCATTTTACCCACCAGTTCCATTTCATTGGATACTTTGGAAGCCGAAGTCACTAACAATCTCAAATCATTAAAGCTTTCATTAATGCTGGTAAGTTCCACCTCCCTTACTTTCGCAATCAATATTTTATCGTGGTATGTAGCCAAGGTATTTTCCGCATCGTTTAATAATTCCTCATATAATTTTTCACCAGGACGAAGGCCGCTATAGGTGATATTAATATCAATATTTGGTATCATGCCATACAAACGAATCATTTTTTTAGCCAAGTCGGCAATAGCCACCGGTTGACCCATATCAAACACAAATATCTCACCCCCATTTCCCATACTGCCCGCTTCCAAAACCAATTGGCAAGCTTCCGGGATAGTCATAAAGTACCTCGTAATATTTGGATGGGTTACGGTTAAAGGACCACCCTTTTCAATTTGTTCCTTGAATCGATTAATAACGGAACCATTGGAACCAAGCACATTTCCAAAACGCGTAGTAATAAATTTAGTCGTAATATTTTTTTCACTCGATAATCCTTGCACATAAATTTCAGCCATGCGTTTACTTGCTCCCATTACATTGGTCGGGTTCACCGCTTTATCGGTGCTGATCATTACAAACCTTTCAGCTTGATATTTTACAGCCAAGTCCGAAACTATTTTAGTACCTATCACATTATTCCTTACTGCTTCTGTAGGACATAATTCCATCATGGGTACATGTTTATAGGCGGCTGCATGATAAACATAGTGTGGCTTAAAACTATCAAACAAACCATCCATTCTTTTTTCATTGGTAATATCGGCTAAAAACGAAACGCAGTTAACACGTGTGCCGCGCTCTTGTAATTCTAATTCAATATTATGTAATGGGGTTTCGGCCTGGTCGCACATAATTATCATTTCAGGTGCATAAGGAATTAACTGCCTAACAATTTCACTTCCTATGGAACCAGCTGCACCTGTAACCAATACACGCTTTCCTTTTATTTGGGAACGGATTTGATTGTTGTTAATTATTATAGGGTCGCGCTCTAATAAATCTTCAATTTTAATAGTTTGTAATTGGTTGCTGTTAAATTTACCCTCGGCCCACTTACTATAAGGAGGCACGCTTAACACTTTTATATCATGGTCTAAACAAAAATCAACTAATTCATTTTTCCTTTTAGTAGTTATGGATAAGCTGGCAATAATTAATTCATCAACGGGCTGTAGCGCAACTAATTTTACAAACTCTTCAAATCGTATTACTTGAATACCATTTAAATTTTTCTTAGTTTTCTTTTTATCATCGTCAACAAAGGCAAGAATATTGATATTGGAAGCTCCGTTATTTTCAAGTACGCGCTGTGTTGCCACCCCAGTATCTGCAGCGCCAAAAATAACGACGCTCTTTTTTTTCATCTTGTAGTTTTTGGCATAAGCAAACAAAAACTTAACTAGTACGCGGTAGCTTACTAAAATTAAAAAACTAAACCCTGCATATACAATTACAACAGCCGAGCCTAAAGTAAATTCCTGACTATAGCGATAGGAAACATTGTTTACAATAAATAAAAACGCAGCTGAAGCAATTACTGAAATACTAATTCTAAAAGCATCCTGTATTCCTGTATATCTTACAATACCCGAATAGGTTTTAATAGAGGTAAAAACAAGTGTATTGATAATTAATACTAAAACAAATGTATTAAATACAGCTCCCCAACTCAAGCCTACTAGTGTAAGGTTCTGCTTTATCGCAATCGCTAAAAAAAGCGAGAACAAAGTACCCCCAATGTCTAATAAGAATATAATCCACCTAGGGACAATATTAAAATTTTTAAACATGATGTTTGTTTTTGGTTGAATCATACAACGGGGGGATTGTATTAATTATTTTTAAAGCCTAAAAAATAAACTAATAAATTAAGCAATCATTTTTTTATACAGTGTAGTAAATACTAAATACAACACGGTTAAAAAGCCGGCTAAAAAACCACCTAATACCAATGATTTTAATTTTCCCACTTTTTCCTTTTCTAAAGGAAAGATAGGACGGTCAATAATTTGTATTAATGGGGTTTCCTTGCGAAGTGCCATTTTAGACATTTCTAAATTAGTCACTAAGCTAGTTAACATGGCAGTGTTCGCTTGCACGTCCACCTGCCTACGCGCACCTGGGCTTCGCTTTACATTCATAGCCATATTTAAATTAAATACATTATCGGCTGCGGTGGCTACACCTGTTATAGCACTATTCAGTTCGGCACGAATACTGTCGGTTTGCTTTTGCAAAATTTCAACATTTATGCGCGCTTTTTTACTTTTTATTTCAACATAGTATTCCGAAGTCGCAAAGGCCAATGTTTCACAAAATGCTTTTGCAAACTCTTCGTTAGTTGAATTTACATCAATACTTAAAATGCTAATTTTTTTATCCTTTTGACTTACTACAACATCTGTTTTCACTAACCCAGTCGAAATACCTTTTAATATTGAATCCTGTTGTAATGTAAATTTTTCACGATCAGCATCAATTGGAAAATTAACACCCTTCAAGTATGGCTTTTCATCCCAGCCCTTTTTTACTTCATTAAATTCCAAATAATAATCGGCCAAACTTTGTGTTTTGCCATTCACGGTAATGGGGGATAATAATGTTTTTTCAACCAGCTTGCGACTCTTCATTAACTCTATTAAGTTAGACCCTGCAAATGCACCACCTGCACTTGAACCTAAATCAATGCCGAGCGAACTAGCTAAACCCAATGCGCCGCTCAAACCTCCGCCCCCACTTTTTTCTTCCTCCATCGCAAAAGTAAGTGTTGCCTTATAGGTTGGCTTTTGAAAATAAGCATAAGTAAAACCAATTACGCCTCCTATTACACCCATGAGTACAATCAATTTCCACTTTGTAAGTAAAAAATGATACCACTCCTTTATTTTCAGTATTAATTCCTTCAACGATATTTCGTCGTTATCGAATTGTTCTGTAGTATTTTGTTCAGCCATAATTTCGTGTATTAAACTATTGGGGGGATAATTATTTACTCAATAATTGTAATGTAGCCAATGAAGTACCTATTTGTGCAATGATGGTTACATATTGCAAAATAGAAGTCATCACATCTTTTCTTGCAGCACCTTCAGGTAATACTACTTCACTGCCTGGTTCAATGCGCGGATTAAATCTAAAAAATCCAAATGTTTTAGTTCGCTTGGCGCGACCATTATAATAAACCACATAAGCTTTATTACGTCGCGCATTTTCAGTGATACCTCCTGCTGCACTAATACATTCACTCATGTTGATGCCTTCGTGATAACTAATAGTTACAGGGCGTAAAACAGCACCTCGGATCGTTACTTTATTATCCACTTTAGGTATAACTACTTCATCCTTATCGGCCAATACCAAATCGTAATAACTGCCGGGATTTTTTAAAATTTGATCAATATCTAAGGCAATGTTTTGAACATTAGTTGGAGATTCATTACTTAATCCTGCCTTCTTTAAGCTGTCTAGTAATACTTGACTGATTGTATCTGCTTTGATAGATTCTCTTCTGATGAATGCCCCTTTAGCATATGCATCACCAATTAAACCGCCCGCGCGTTTTAATACATCACTTACTCTTTCCACCCTAGATATCAAACTATATTTTCCTGCAAATTGCACTTGACCTGTGATGGATACAATTTGGTTTTCGGTAAAGCCTACTTTTTTAGTAATACTTACTACATCATAAGGTTGTAAAACAATATCGCTATTGCCTGGGGTAAAATTTAAATTTGCATCTAATTCAGTAGTTAATATCGTAGCAATTTCAGCACTAGCCGATGTTTCACTTTTTTGTTGGTACAAACGTGCTACTTCTATCTTTTTATTCGCTGCATAAGTGCTTCCACCTGCAAGCGTAATTAAATCCTTAGCCGTCATGCTGTCTGCATATGCAAACTTACCGGGGTTATGCACTTCCCCAAATATTTTTACATTAAAGCTATCACGTAAATCCAATACGGAACTTACATATAGTTCGTCCTCACGTTGTAAATAAACATTTTCAGTTTTATCACCCGCCAATGCCTTCGTTAAGTTGATGCTCACCATTTCCTTAATTAAATTAGGCTTTAAGCGAAATAACTGTGCACCACCTGTGTAAGCATCTTCTTTTAACCCATCTGCCTTTTTGATTAAATCAGATATGCGCATGCCTTCCACTAATTGGTAGGTGTCAGGGCGATAAACAGCACCCGTTAATTTTACCCTGTTTTGATAGCGGTTTAAAATTTTACTCACCACATATACATCACCACCTTGAGGTGCATAGCTTGCAAATTCTTCTTTACCTAAATCCTTCACCAATAGTTCGCGGCCATTTTTTTGAATCACTTTTACATTGCTGGTATAAGCAGCTTCATCAAAACCACCTGCATATGCCAATATATTATTAAAGGTTTCCTTTCCTATTAGTTCAAATATACCTGGGCGTTTTATTTGTCCGTTTACTTCCACTCGGTTTTCATAAGCTGGTATGCGAATAACATCATTGTCCTTTAATCCTATATTATCAGATTGATCGCCGTTTAATATAAAGCGGTACAAATCCACTTTGCGTATTACTTTGTTATCACGTACTAATTCAATATTACGATAACTACCAATGGGGGAAGGACCACCAGCTAGTGACAATGCACCAAACACAGTGGTTAATGAACTTAAGTCGTAAGTGCCCGATTTTTTTGCACCAATTACGGTTACATGTATTGTGCGAATATTTGCTAGTGTTACTGATAATTTGGATTCACCGGTGCGCAAACTTGCATATGCAGTGCGCGCCATTTGTTGGCGTATTTTATCGGTGGCTGCTTCAATGGTTAATCCTGCCACGCGGATGATTCCTACGTTTTGAACCGTCACACTGCCTTCATAACTTACTCTTAATTCCGTAGCAAATTCCTGTATGCCGTATAAAACCATTTTTAAAATATCGTTAGGGCCTACTTCGTAATTCAATGGGGTGGCAATGTTCGCGTTAGAGGTCATGGAACCTGCTGTTTGGAATAGTTCGGATCCGAATACCAAAGAATTTGCTGTTACTTCCGCTTCCTTAAAACTACTCGCGTTGCTTGTTGCGTTTCCTTCGCGATTTGATTGTACACTTTCTATTTTTGTTCCAATTGTATTCGTAGCATTATTGGTGGCACTCAGCCTGGTACGTAATTTTTCGAACTCAGAAGCGGGTAATCCTTTTGCCGCAGTCTGTGTTTTTATTTGATCAATGCTTAGTTCTGAACTTTGTAAACGTTCCTTTATTTTGCTAATATCGCCTTCGCTTAACATTTCAACCTTAAACTGGCTTAAGTCCTTTTGCGCTAAAAAGCCCTGTGCGTTTGCTGAATTAATAAAAAAACTAATTACAATGAGCAAAACTAAGGGCTTGAATAAAAATTTGAATGGTGCTTGTGGTATCATTTTAATCTTACGATTTTTATGTTTAAATGGGGGTATTTGAATTTTGCGCATAGCTTCGCTTTTCTTAGTCACATTACTCTAATAGGAAAGGACTAATAAACAATGTTTATTGCACAATATCGAATTTATAGTATCAAATTATTAACTACTAACAGTTGAATAATTATACTTAAAAACAGGAACGTATTCGTTTTAACAGGCATCGCTTATTAAAATTCATACCAATAAATTTTAGGGGGGTTATTTACTGTTCAAAAGTACTTGAATAATTACTTATAAAAAAATTTATACTACGCTTATTTACACATGATTAAGCATAGTTGCTAATATTAATTTTAGGTTATTTATAGAAATATAATTCAGTACATTTTCGAACTTATTATACTAACGATAAATAGTAGGATTGTATTGTGGCTTTTAGGAAATGATTTAGCAGCAAATGAGCTCATTCAGCAAGTAAATTTTGATATGGAATGGAGATACTTAAAAAACCAACTGATTTCATGTTAGGATTTAGCCCATTTTTAACCAAAATGAGGCAAAAAAGGTCCTATTTTAGCAATTTTTGGTCATTTTATCCCAATTTTAGCCCAAAATGGGTAAATTTGAATCATTGCAAAAGATCATTCAATATCGTTACAGAAATATAGATATTTTAAGGGGCCTAATCATGATTTTGATGGCCATTGATCATTGCTATTTAACTATTTATCAAGACCACTTTGGAGAATTCTGGAATAGCGATCTTCCCAATTATGGCTCAAATGCCGTGTTTTTAACAAGATGGGCATCCAATATTTGCGCCCCTGGATTTGCACTATTAATGGGGATGAGTGTTTCCATTTTTAATTCCAAAAGTTTAAATAATATTGATAATCAATCAATTAGGTCAATTATTATCAAAAGAGGCTTGGTTTTGATTATACTTCAGCAACTATTGAATTTACCATCCCTACTTTTCAAAACAAGCAACTTAGATAATATGCAAGTATTTAGGGGCGGTGTACTTTACGCACTAGGTGCTGCGATGATTATACTTGCACTATTATTGACATGGAACAAGCAAAAGCTTCTTTTCCTTGGGCTCATTACTATTGTAATAAATTACCTAATAGCTAGTTATATTTTAATACACCCAAGTAATAACACCGCTATTCATTTGCTTTTTACGCCAGGTATTAACCAATGGGTGAGTGTAAATTATCCCTTACTGCCTTGGTTAGGTATTGCTATTATTGGTATGAGTTTGGGAAGGTATTATATAGATGATAAAATTAAATTTATCAATTATTCTTGGAAAGTAGCACTTACGCTGATGCTTATTTTTTTAGTATTACGTTTTTTAAATTGGGGTGACTATAACCACAATGTTGACACCGGTAGTTTAATCAATTTCTTGGCCATTATTAAATACCCGCCGAGTGTCGCTTTTGTAGTAATTACCTTTTCAATACTTGGAGGATTATTTTGGTTTATTAGCAAATATGAAAAAATAACTATACTACAACCTTTATTAGTGTTTGGAAAAGTTCCCTTATTTTTTTATTTCGCACATTATTATTTATATATCATAATTAGCAAGTTCACCAATCATGCAATTTCATTAAGCGCCATGTATGTATTATGGGTACTTGGTTTAATTGTATTATACCCTGTTTGCAAATATTATGGTCAATTTAAAAAACAGCAATCTGAAAATTCATTTTGGCGTTATTTATAAACAATGAATATCTTTAACTTTAATACGCCTATACTTATTAAATAATGAATACCAGTTTCAAAAATATTATCCTCCCATTATTTGTAATTATATTTTTAAACTTATTAGGGCACGGGTTTTATTTGATATCTATTGAACGTCCGGTGTTGTATTACGAGTATTTACTCATTCCCCTTATTTTCGCCTTCACTTCAAATAAAACTGTTCGATACTTAATTATTGGTTTCATTATAATAAGTGACGCAATCATTAGCTTATCGCTGTTTTATTTTTTTGACACCTTTAACTACTTAACCAAACTTCCTTCCTTTTTTAATTCCCATTTTAGTTTTTTATTTTGGATAAAGCTGGTGGGGTTGGTTGTGTTATTAGGTTTGATTATTTATATAACTACAAGTGCAGTTCGGTTTATTAAAGCAGAGAAAGCTGCAAAAATATTTTACTTTAAATTTTTAATGATCGTTTTTGGGGTAGTGTATTGCATTGATATCATTAGCGGTAATTCATTTTTTTATTTTAGAACCGTTGGCAATAATCATACTAATTTTTCGCAATCATTTTTAATGCACTATTATAGCGATGCAAAATTATTTTCAAAAAAATATGGCCCAATTACAACTATCGCAGATTATCCGAAAAATTCAGTGACCTATAAATATTTTAAAAATGACAGTTCCGCGCATCAAATACTTATTGTTTTAGAATCATGGGGATACATCAAGAATGATTCCATACGAAAGGAACAATTAGCTGCATTAATTAAATTAAAATCCAGGGGATATAAAGTAGTAACAGATTCGTCTACTTTTCAAGGGGGCACTTCACAAGCGGAAGCAAGGGAATTATTAAATAAAACTGGCGAGGCTTATTATTCTATCATACAAAACCGACCTGTTTCACCCAATAGCATTATTCAGCATAAAAACAAGGAAGGGTATTATACCAGCGCTTATCAATCCTTTAGTGGCTTTCATTCAAGTGGGTATTGGTTCCGTAAATCATTAGGATTTAAAACAATTAATGATTTAATCATTTTTAGGGATTCGCTTCATTTTCCCGTTAATTATAACAACCATTACGAGGCAGTAAATGATGAAATTGTATTTGAATATGGCATAAAAAAAGCCTTCTCACATCGAAAAAGCTTTACTTATATTTTAACAATAAATACCCACCTTCCTTTTAAAGGGACCGCTAATAATAAAATTTTAAGCAGTTATGAATTAGGGGCGCTTCCCAGTCAAGAGGCACTGGAACAATATAGTCGCATCAAGGAGCAGTTTAACTTTATTGCTGAATTGCTAAAAAATAATCCAATTGATAAATTGGTAATTGTGGGTGATCACCCTGCGCCTTTTCTTAAAAATGATGAAAGAGCTTTTTACTCGAGAAAATTAGTGCCAGCCATTATCATTTCCAAGGAGTAAAGTTTTTTCTACCACAGAATAAAATATTTACCCCCCCCCCTTATTGTTATATTAAACCAAACTATAATACCTTTGTAATAATTATAAAGGTATATACTATGACAATGATAAATAAGTTTACGATAAAAAAAATTCTACTATATATTTCTATTTTTTTGATCAGTTTTTCAATCAGCTCATGTAATAAACTTAAGGATATTATTTTTTTAGAAGCACCTTTAACTATTGATAGTATACAGCTAGTAGATTATCCAAGCATAAAATTAAAATTAGTACAAACCGGCAATACACTTACATTACAAAATAACAATATACTACCGCGCTTAGATAGTACAAAAAATTTAAAACTAAAGTTGTTCTGTAAAAATGTAAAGTTAATTACTGCAACACAAGTATTATTAGCCCCATTAACTACTTTAGTGGATAATGGGAAAAATTGGTTGGTGGAAATTCCAGTAACCCTAAAACAGTTTCAGTTACTAGGCAATGATGGTTCCACTGTAGGTATCAATATAAAATTTACTGCATTAAATTTTGACTCTCCAAAATTAACCTCATTTTCTCTTAAAATGAATCCTAATGGGTTGACGCCATTAGCGGGCTTGATCAATTATAAATCAGATCAGCCAGCAAGTTTTAAATATTCCATCAAAGGTCAGGATGGCGAGGATTATATTCATTCAATTGATAGCTTAAAAACTACTGGGACAGACGCATTGTTTGGACTATATGCTAATTTTAAAAATCAAATTACTTTTACCCTTACCAATGTCGAAGGCAGTACGCGCGACACTACGATATTTATAACTACCCCTAAATTATCAAACAATTTACCAGATGCTGGTAATATCATAGTAAATAAAGTACCTACAACGAATGCTAAAGCACAATTTTTTGTACTATTTCCTTTTAAAACAATAGATTGGGCATTTAATAATCCAGATCCAGGAGGCTACCCTTTAATCATTGATAAATTTGGAAAAATTCGTGGTTTATTAGATATCTCATACGTTTTAGATATGAAACTACTTCCTAATGGACATTATTTATACTGTAATAATATTGGCAATTTTCATGAAATTGATTTGCTAGGCAATTATTATCATTCTATTCCACCTCCCACCAATGTACACCATGATTTTGATTTATTAGCAAATGGCAATATTATTTATACTGCGACAAACTTAAGCCTAAGAGGAACTGTTGAAGATATAATTTACGAAATAGATTACAAAACAGGCGCAATTAAAAATACTATTGACTTATTTGAATTACTTGACCCTTATAGAAAGCAATTACCTGGTGATCCTACTGGCATGTCGGGCGTATACGATTGGTTTCACAATAACAGTGTTTTTTTTGATAAAAGAGATAATTCACTTTTAGTTTCAGGAAGACACCAAAGTGCAGTTGTGAAAATAGATTTAGCAACTAAAACAGTCAAATGGATTTTGTCGGATAGTAGTTATTGGATCGAGCCATATAAATCTTTATTATTAAAACCCACTGGTCCTAATTTCAGTTATTCTTATGGACAACATTCAGCTATTGCTAGCCCCAATAGTAGTAATCAGTTTATAATTTTTGATAATGGTAATGTTAGAAGCTATTTTAACCCACTAAAACCTGTAAATAATTATTCTAGATTAGTTGAATATTCTGTTGATCCAAGTGCAAAAAAAGTAAACCTATCCTTTGAGTTTGGCAAGCAATTCGGGTCAGCAAATTACACGCCTGCTCTAAGTAATGTTGATTATATTACGCAAGATAATATGTTTGCTTGCTTTGGATTAATTGTAAAAGATCAGAATGGGAATGCAGCAAATGTATCTAGAGCGACTGAGGAAGGCGTGCCTCAAATTAGATTAATGGAGATGGATAGGTTAGGAAATTTAAATATAGATATCAGCATAAAAAATACTGACTTAACAACACCTTTAAATGGCATTAGAACCTATAGAGCACATCCTATTCGGTTTTTTTAAAAACTAAAAAATACAAAAGGCTTCCGAAAAAGCTTACAAAAGCGCCCATTAATAATCCCATATACCATTTGGTTTCACTTTTGTCTAAAGGGAAATTAGGGCTATCTACTATTTGTACGGTGGGTGTTTCCTGTATTAAGGAAGCCTTGGTGGCTTCTAGGTTTTTTAATAGCTCCCCGTAAATGGTTGTTAATACTGTTTTGTCCCTTTGTGATATTTCTGAATTGATGGCCTCATTTACGTTTGCAAAATT
>ENA-OSIY01001418-OSIY01001418.1-marine-metagenome-genome-assembly--contig:-NODE-1418-length-12841-cov-11.180429_pt1 | contig 12841 bp, 12 predicted proteins | sample MGYA00237884_ERZ534233 | MGnify/ENA primary metagenome ERZ534233 (study PRJEB26412, sample SAMN06343840) | marine metagenome | isolation source: estuarine water | place: USA: Columbia River Estuary... | reverse complement strand
TCTTTACGATAGATCTCCATAGGTATAAGAGCAGGTGCCACAATACGATACTTAACATTATCTTTAAATATCATTTGCTTAACCTGAGAATTGAAAGCCATGCCCATTACTTTGATAGCAGGAGTGGATGTAAAAGCTATCTGCTCTATGCCTAAATCCTCCCCATTTTCAGAGTATTCAGGATCAATAGTAATTTTGTAAATAGGTAAATTATCTTTAGCCATACCTATATTATATTATTTGTATATTTGTAAAAAAATTAAAACTATGATAACTATTTTAGGTAGGGAAATCCCTAACAGATTAGATGAGCTAACCATCGAGCAGTTTGAGAATATCACTGAGCTTAGCAATAACAAAGAGATAGATCCTATTGATAGGCATCTGCAGATATTTGCTAGCTTAGGCATCCCTGAAAAGGAGTTCTTTGATTATGATGTAGCTGATTTTATTCAGCTTGTAAAAGAATTTAACTCATCACCTAAGATAGAGTATCCTACCATTGAAACATTAGAGGTAGAAGGGTATAACTATACAGCTAAAATGAAGCTAACAGTAAGAGATACTAAGCTCATTGAGAAGATAGCCATAAACAAACCTAAAGGATACGTTTCTGAGATAGCAGCTATTATGTTTAAGCGTGATGATCTTACACCTGCTGAACACTATGCAGATGCACACATCAAGCATAAGGCTAACTTGTTTAAAAAACTTACAGCAGATATTGCCATCCCTTACCTTATGTTTATAGCCACCAAAATTAATCATCAAGTAGATGCTGGATCAGACACCCCTACAGATAGCCCTACCGAAGCAGTGGAGTGATGTAACTGTAGAACAGTTCATAGAAGTTGCTAAGATAGATAAGACCTTAGGGCCCTGGCATTATAATAGTGAGGTGCTGTATATATTTACAGGTGAGGATATAGATGATATTGATATAGATGAGTGCACTCAGATTGTCTCTAAGTTTAAGTGGGCCCTATCACAACCATCTACTAAATATAAGCATGAGCTCCTAGGGATGCAAGTCAAACCATTAGCGAAGCTGTGCCTATTTGAGTATATAGACTTAGACTATTACTTCACTGAGAATTATGTTTACAATATAGATAAGATATGTGCTATCCTGTTTAGGAAGTCTAAGCTCAATGAATGGGATGAGGTAATCTTAGAGCCTTATGAGTATGATCTTAATGCAAGAGCTGAGCTGTTCTTAGATCTACCTATCACAGATGTGTATGGTCTTATCAATGAGTTCCTAAAGTTTAGAGATAATTTTCTAAAGGTATATTCTAATCTATTTGGTGAGCAGGATGATGAGCTAAGTGATGAGGAGAAAGCAAAGCTAACACCTGAAGAGAAAGCAGAGGAGGAGGATGAGAAAAAAAATAGTAAGTGGAGCTGGGAGAGGATGATATATGGGCTCACTAATAACGACATCACAAAGAGTGAAGCTGTAGGAGCTCTACCCCTTACCTATGTATTCAATATGCTAGGTATGAAAAAAGAGCTAGACATCTAAAGGGAAGCCCTGCACAAATTCAGGTGGTGCATAAAGTGCCTCAAAAGTATACACTAATTTTTGTTGTCTCTCTAATACCTCAATAGCTTCTACTAGTGGATATTTCTTAGTAAGCCATTGAGTATATTGTGTATAAATTTCAGCAGTTATACCTGCTTCTGCTAAGGCCATAGTAAATTGAGAAACGAAATCTCTAGGAGTAATTACTCCACCATTCCATAGATAAGCTCCATTGTTTAAAAAGATAAAGTAATAAGCTGCTACTATTTGTATCTCTAATTTTTGGAAGCCTGTAATTTTAGCATTAATCCTGATACTACTAACAAGTGTACCCTCACCATCTACTACCTCAGCATCTACTATCTTTTTAAGTATATTAGCCATCCTCCTACGTGTAGGATAGAGCACATTAAATTCACCTGTATCTGCGTATGCCATCTTAGTAAGTCATTAAGTTAAGCCTTGTTACTGTAGTACTTTCTGTTAAAGTGGAATTTTGTACTGCTGCTATAAGGTAGTAAGGCAAAGCTAGTGTATAATTTACGTTAGTCATAGCTCCACTAGATAGATCTGTAGCAATAGGGTTAGTTGGTAGGTAGCATTGCAGTGAGCTTATAGTTATATAGATATCCCTTCCTACTCTTTGCATTAATCCTGATCCTGTCATGTTTTGAGCCTGCCCAATCTGAGTAGCACCCACTAAAGTATTGGTAGTGTTAATGTAGAATCTTATATTAGATGTACCTGTGCCTCCTATCTTCCTAACCTGTGCTCTTAGCTGTAGTATTTGAGTAGCTACTAATGTACTGCCAGGGATAAGGATAGATGCACTGATAGTATTAGTGGTAGAATTGTTTACCAATATCCCTGCATTATCTCCTACTGTTGTATATGGGCTAGAGCCACCACTAGCAGCTGCAATTATCTGAGCACCTGTAATAGTATTATTAACTTCCACCCCACCAATGATAGAGGTGCAGTCTAGTAGATCTGTTGCCTGTAAGTTGCCAATATGTGCTGGAGCTGTTAGCCGCCAATTACCCCACCATCCCATAACTATATTATATTATTAATGTAAAATGTTTAAATCGGAACTGCACAATCAGTCCAGTCATTGACAGTAAGTGTAATACTCATCTGATACCCTGCAGCATAATCTAGTAGATCATTGTTAAGGGGTGAGAAGGTAGGCACACCTACCACATCAAAGCTGTAGTCAGTGCTATCCATATAGTAGATGTACAAATCATTAAGGATCTGCTGAGTGTCACTAAGAATAGTGATGATGTTAGTCCTATCTTTTTGGATGATGTCGTAACAATAGATATCAAAGCTAAACTCTGTAGTATTCTCTGTAGGTATTACCCCACTAGGTACGATATACACCAGGGGATACTTCTCATTTTGAGTAGCAAAGTTATATAACTGTTCTTTGAAATCACTACCTACTTTAAACACCTGCTTATGAGCTGTATAGAATGCAATGATGTGGTTTGTTATTGCTTGGAGGCTGTTCATAGTTCTGCATTTTTATTGATCATGTTTATTTTTTTCTGTACATTGGTTATCTGAGTTTCACTTACTACAGCTGTTACCATCATATTACCACCACCACTAGAACTGCTCACACCTCCTGCACTTACTGTACTTGAATTGTTACCCTGTCCAAATAGTTGTGCAGCCTGTGGTATCATGCTAGCAGTATTACCACCACCTGATGCACCACCTCCTCCACCACCACCGCCTGCTGATACAGGTGTAGATGGGGCTGTTAATAGTTGCTTAGCCTTAGCAATGTTAGTAGCTATCTGTATGATACCTGATGCGAATTGTGCAATACCTGCAGCACCTGCTGTTACACCATTCAATGCATTAGATTGTGATGCTGCTACCAAAGCACTAATAGCCTTAGCAGTATCTATACCTATCTGCACTAATGCACTTGCCTTGTTAAATTTAGCTAGCTTCTCCTGGTCTTTAATTAGCATCCCTCCTATCTCAGTAATACCCTTAGTTATATCATTAGCTAGGGTTAGCTTAGCATCCCTTTCAGCTGCTGCATCTGCTATCCTTTTAAGTGATGCATCCTTCTCTATCTGAGTTAATGCAGCCTCATGCTGTGTTTGTAGCTCCTGCAGTATCACCTGGTTCCCATTTGCCAGTGCCTGCTCTTCAGCATACTTAGCATTTAACTCTGCTATCTTTTTCTCATCCTCAGTGGCTGTAATCTCAAAGTATAAAGCAGCTGCTGCATCACTCTTAGTCTTAGCTCTCTTAGCATCCTCAGCTATTTCTAGGGCAGTGTATATATCTAGCTTCTCCTGTAACTGCTCAGCTGTTAGCTTAGTATCTGCAAGGGCAGCCTCTCTTAACTTCTTATACTTATCAGCTTGTATAGCAATCTCTTTAGCTTCACCCTCTACCATAGACTCAAGCCTTAAAGCTATTAAACCTACCATACTTTCTTTTTCATTTTTAGCTACTAGGATTCTATTAGCTTCTTCCTTTGCTTCCTTATCTATTGTTTCTTGAGTATCATATACAGCCTGAATTTTTGCCTTCTCTACGGCATCGTATTTAGTATTTTTGATTAAGTCCTCCCGTTGAATAAGATACTTATCACTAATCATTGCAATCTCTTTTTTAATCCCATCCGCCATCAAAGATATATTCTGAGTTCTTGTTTTTCTTGCTATCTCTAAAGCATTAGCCTCATGGTCTATGATGTTTGTTGTTTTATCTTTAATATCCTTTTTATCTTTGGCAGCATCTTTAATACCCTCTTGTCTATGGGTAGCTTTTAATACTGCTAGAGCTTGTTCAGCGTCTCCCATAGCAGTAGTAGCTGCTGCATTTTCAAGGGATATTTTATTAGTGTTTGCTAGTAAACCATCTAGATCTTTTTGAAAACCTAGATTTTTAAATAACTCATAGTTTTGAACTCTTAGAAATTTCAAAGCTTCCACCCTTTCAGCCTGTGCAGCTGCTACTTGTTGGTATTGCAAATAGGTAGATGCAACTAATCCCTTTTGAAAACTAATAGTAGCTTGTAATCTCGCTACTTCTAAGTGATAAGTTTCTTTACCGTTTGCTTTTAATAGCTCTATCTCTCTACCTGCTGCTAAGTCTTGAGCATCAAACGCTTTTTGTTTCTGTTTCTTTTGTTTGTCAAAGAGAGCCATCATAGATACTACCTCTGCTTCTGCTGCTTTAGCCCTTGCGGCTTCTTTAGTTCTCCTCTCTTCTCCTGCATAATCAGTTATCCCTAAGAAATCTCCTAACATCTTTAACCCATCTATGGCGGCATTGATAGGCATCATTAAATAATCTAAGGCTATCTGTAGCACTCCTATCTTATCTAAGAAAAAACCAACAGCAGCCACAATAGCTACCACTGCTGCCACTATTAAAAATAATGGATTCATAAGTATCTGCACCCCTAACTTTACAAAGGCAGTCCCTAATGTACCTAGCATCTTAACAAAGCTACCCATCCCTGATAAAATAGATGCAGGGTTAACTGTAGATAAAGTAGTGGCAAAGGTCTTTGCTTTAGTTGCTGCCTCTTCAAAGTCAAGGCTCATAATACTATCTTTGATACCTGCAAATCCATTGCTTACCTGCTCAAACTTAGAGCCTGTAGCAAATACATTAACTGCCTCATTAGCATCTGATATCTTATCCTTCAGCTCACCGGCCGCCATAGATAACCTGGCAATTTCTGCAGGATCTGTAGCATTGGCTATCTCACCTTTTAATTCTCTTAGCTCTGCTTTAATGGCCCCAAGTCCTGAGACCTTTATAGGTATTTCAACTTCATTCATTATCCGTAGTATTTAATTTCGATTGTTGTATTTAATAAATAGCCATCAATGTATCCTGTACCTATTTGTGAGGTGGTGATATAGACTTCATTAGATGCACCTAAGTAAGTAGTGGATACTATCCCATCATAAAATACGTTATTAATCATGACGGTAAAAAATGGCACTATAATAGTTCCTATATTGTAACTGTCTAAATAACCTACGTACTCCCCTACATTAGATCGTGTCCAAGTAATACCACCTAAGCTATCATTAATCACCTGAGCTATAGGATCACCTATCCCTACCTGTGTTAAGTTAGCAGTGTAAACTAGTGGAGTAATGCCTACAGGTACACCGTTGAAAGTGGAAGCTCTTAGGTTATCTGCTACTAACTCATTCTCACTCACTATGTACCCATCACCTACCACCACCGACTTAGTGCCATTCACTATCACATTACCTCTACCCATTACCATAGCAGTAGCCTGATTGCTAAACACATTAGAGGTAATCATCTTAGTAGTATTGATATTACTCATGGCTAACATCTGCATAGGGCCTATACTTGCAGGAGGGGTAGGTATGATAGGGCCACCCGGTCCCATGAAGGGGGTAAAGTTTATTTCATTGTCTATGCTGATGAGCTCTACCCTTGTGAGCTTGTGGCTGTTAGCATCATAATCAATTACTTTGTTAATATTCCACCATGAGTTATCTATCCTTATCTTATCATTTAACCTAAGAGCTTGGATATCATTTTCCTTCAAATCAAAGTTAGCTATTAGCATCTTACCGTTATTGATTTGGCCCATGGTCCTCCTCCAGTATCTATTGTATAGATTGTTATCTGTTAGGTTGCTAGGTTGGTAGTAGTAGAAATCACAGATAGCATAATTGATATCAAAGCTAGGTGTAAGAGGATCATCGAAGTGGCCCACTAATGGGTAGCTAGTTAAGTTACTTTGCCCTACAGATCCATAGTCTAATATACTATATGGTCCACAAGTTGCAAGGGGTACAGCTACCTCAGTTTTATCATAGAGTATCCTTATGTTAGTATTTGGTGCTGCACCTGCTATCATAGGTACAAAAGCTCCAAACAAAGTTTGAATAACAGGAGTAGGGCTAAATAGTATAGGCTTAGTGGCTACCTCCTTAACATACTCATTATCAAAGACCACCTCTACCTGCCCATAGATATCATTAGTGGCATTGGTATAAGTTGTATTAGGATCATCCTTATCAGGTGCATAAGTTAGTATTACTTTCTTAGCAGTAATCTCAGGTAAAAAGGATAGATTCTGTTCCTGGTCCTTAGCAAGTTTATCAGTCCAGTCTACCTCCACCCCACTATCATAGAAGTCATCCCTATTCTGCAGTAGCAGTTTATTAGGTTGAGTCTTATCTACTGTAGCATAAAGGTTAAACATATTAAAGATAGACTTAATGAAGTCACTCTGCTTAATCTTTTTAGGCACGTAATCATTTACCTCTATGGTACCACCTATTGCTACTACTGTACTGCTCGGCACTATGCTTATTTGTATAGATGTTATCAAAGCTTCTATAACTACAGCTGCAGAATTAACCCCTCCGGTTCCACCTGACCGCCAATATATTTGGTTTACTGTTTGCCCTATTAATGGAGGTGATACGTTTGCCACCCCTAAACTTAAAGTGCCTAAAGAAAACTGATTAAGCTGTAGATAGGTAAGAGGTAAAGTAGTTTGTACTGTTTGTGAAAGAATAGTAGTAACTCCATTAGGTATAGTTAAAGGGGCTTCCACTGCATTGTTTGCTATAGCAGTACCTAAAGGAGGGTTGGGATTAGTATATAAGTTACTAATAATAGAAGTTAATCCTGCTGCTTGCACATGTAATCTAGGCTTGTAGTATGTAGGATTAGAATTTCCTTGGCTATCACCTGCAAATAAAATACCCCCTGATGTATTGTTAAGCTGAAGGCTATAAGCTATAGTTACACTATAATCATATTGCTGAGCATTAGCTGAGCTAATATTAAAGGGTGTAGAGTATTCACCTAATACAGGATCAAAGATATTTTGAGGATCTTCTAGCTCAGTCCATCCTGTTAAAGTTTGTGCAGGATTTATAGCAGTTATGCCTGGTCCAAAGTTACCACCTACAAAAGTAGTAGGAGTTGTAATCTCTGCTTTAACTAAATAATCATTATAATCAAAGTTATCTACCCCTCCATTATAAGGTATGAAGAGCTTGTCAAATCTATCGTATGCAATGGTAGGCCAGTCATATGTGAATCCTGCATCAGCGAAGATTCTATCAAAGTATATCCTAGCAAAGATAGCAGGCTTAAACTCCTGAGTGCTGTAGATGTATGCAGTATTAGCAGGTAGAAAATACTTGAAGCCATCTACTATAGTATTATCAAATCCCTGCACCACACTAAAGGCATCATAGGTATGGTTGAAATCTGAAAAGTCTATATCAGTTAATTCCTTATTAGCAATGGCTGTAAAGAAATCTGCTTTGCTATCTTTGATAAGTACCTCATACTCTACGTGCTCTTCATAGCCATCAGTTAGCTGTGCCTTTAATACTGAGGTGAGCTGTATAGATACATCCTCCATAATAGGGATGCCATCCTGAATAACAGATCCTGTAGTTAGAGCATTGATATTGAAGGTGCCCTCAATGATATTCACATCATAGTAGTGGTTAAGTAGGTTGTTGTTATTCTTGCTACCTGTTAGCGTGATGGTCTTAGAGTAGTTGCCCTTTCTTTGGCTAACATCCCTTATATCTCCTACCTGAAAATTCAAAGGGAAGGCAGTGCCCTCCTTTACATCTAAGTACCCTGTAGCTAATTGTATCCTTACCATCTTATGAGTTTACGATATTGTTATTAGCTAGCTTAACTACTATGCTCTGCTTAATTAGATTCTTGTTACGCTGTTTAAACTCCTCAAAGCTAGAGGTAACTATAGTGCAGCTCACATACTGATCACTCTCAGGCAGCTCACAGTCTGCATCATAGTTGCTGATCTTAATGTAGGTGTTAGGTGAGCTTATAAGTTCAGTGAAGTATAGAGCCATATCCTGATTCATCCAGTCAGTGTTGAGTGAGATGGTAGTATCAGTAGCTATGTAAGTGTTAGTCATACCTGTCTCAGTGGTTTGATATAACCATCTATCTATACCTGCAGTCTCTACATAACCTGGTATATCCTTATTGAATTGTTCACGTAATACCTCACCTGTAGTATATGCCCTACCTGTAAAAGCAAAGCTACCCCATGAGCCCATACGATCTAAGAATAAGATAGAGTGCTCTACTGTTCTCACTCTTCTATCTAAGTTAACGTAGTATCTGCGAGATGATGGAAAGCCATTTCTAAAATATCTTATATTGTACCATTCAGTGATAGGCTTAATCATTGGTAAAGCTCCTGAGATAACAGATAGCACCCCATAGTTATTAGGGCCCATAGATATACCACTAACATGATCTACTGCTGTTACGTTCTTTTCAAATATATCACCGTCACTAGTTTCGAACTGCATAGTATCAGGTGGAGTAGGTGATCCATTAGCTACAGCATTAAGCCATAGATCCTGGGATAGTGTAGCATAGAAGTTATTATCAGGTAGGTTGGTTAAGAATTGATCCTGAAAGCTGTTGAGCATATAATCATTGTAGTCATACACAGGCCACTCTACCCATCTAATTGCACCGTTGAATACAAACTTATTAAGAGCTGTAATGATATCCCTAGTCACTGTCTTACGGCCATCTGCATAAGTGATAGCACCACCTAATCCTGTAGCAGTTACAGTTGCCCATGGTGAGCTAACTACTATGTATAATGGGTTGGCTACTACCACAGTAAAGAGCCCTTCAAGGTTTGGGTTGGCTGTAGCACCTGGAGGGTTTTGAGTGATATTAATCTGATCACCTACTAAAAAAGTGTTAGCCACGTTTATCTGCACGTTACCTACATAGGGAGCTGTTAGATACTGAGTTAGTGCTAATACATACGTGGTAGTAGTGAGATACTCTTCCCCTACCTTTACATCATACTTGTAGTGGCTGTTAGTTGCGTTATATGCTGAGGTGTTTGTTAGGTTAAGGTCATAGCTCACCTGAGCCTGTAAGAGCTTCGATAGATCTACCTCACCGTAACCTGTGCCATAGGTAGGCATAACCCTGTACTCTGCTATCTTATTAGCTGTACCACTTTCGTAGATGTCAAAGATATATTTAAAACCTTGTAGGTTATTGTTACTGCTATCATAGATAAACTTGATAGGATTGTATGCAGGCATCAGTGGCTGTGCTATTGCTATTTGTGTAGTTGGCATACCTATATTATTTAGATTTGATTATTTGTTTTTGAACTGAGACATGGCTACCATATAAGCATGATCTAGCATCTGCAGATGTAGCTGCATCCTATCAGGCCTATTGAATACTATCCTCACTTGCTTACCTGTCTTATGGTAGATGTAGGCTTGCACCACTTGTATCTTATGTAGTATATCAGAATGCATAGTAACTATCATCAGTGTAGTACTCCTGCCTTATGTGAGTAGTGGCGTATCTGATTGCATCCATTGCATCATCAAATAGCTTGACTGGTTCGTCAGTTATAAAATCTCCTATCTTCTTCCACTTGTAGTTTTCATACTCTCGCCTTATGGCCTTATCATCCTGGCATATCACCCCAAAGGTCTTAAGATTGTCTATCCCCTTCTTAACTACTTTGTTAGCATTCTGAACATCATACCCTGCTATGTTCATTTCTTGTATGATTTCTGGACGTGAGTAATCTGCGAGGATGGTTACCGTTTGTTCTATGTTCAGGGTTGCTAACTTCTCTATGAGCATTGTGGTAGTCAGGTAGCTCTCATATATCACAGGCTCTATGTAGATATCATTATCACAGTAGTATACCCTCATCAAAGCAGTGGGGTGATTGTATCCAAAGTCTAAGCCATAGACGTACTTAACAAACTTTGAGGGCCTATGAGCTACGAAGCTCCACTGAGAATAGATGTTGCTCTTAGAGATAGCCTTCTCACCTAGGGCATAGATTTGATACAGTGCCTCATCTGTTCTCTTCAAGTCCTCTATCTGTGCCTTAATGCTATCAGGTAGGAAGGGGTTATCTTTGTAGGTGCTCTTTATCTTCACACTATCCTCAGCAGGTAGCTCATACAACCATGATGCACTATCACTAGGGTTATAGTCAAAGATTAGCTTATCCTCAGTTCTCATATTGAGCTGGGTGAAGTCATCAAAGTACAGCTCATTGGCTTCATTGCACCAGGCTATGTCTCTCTTCCTACCCCTTATCTTTTGCTCATCATCGACACTAAAGAACTCTACCATAGATCCATTAGCGAATGTATAGATGTGCTCACTCTTGTTATGCATCTCCTGCTTATACAGCCCTATATCTTTTAGTATCTCTATGAAGTCCCTAAGCACTGTAGCACGTAGGGCAGGGAAGGTCTTACGGATAACTGAGACTACCTTGTTATTGTTTTGCAGGCAGTAGATAATCATCAGTTGGCACAGGCTGTAAGTCTTAGAGCTTCTACTACCACCCTCATTAATTATGAACCTCTTATCTCCTAAGATGGCCTCGTAATTCTTTTCAAAGATGACTGTGCTTTTTATCTCCATAGCAAAGCTACCCCCCTCTCAGAGAGTATATTGTTATTATTATTATTTAACTACTACTACTACTTAACTATAGTAACAGTAATAGCACTTATCTTCTCATCACCACTAGTAACGTCTGTGTGCTCTTTTAATGAGTTGAGACGCTGAGTTATGGATGGGTTAAACTGTCCTACCATTCCACCTGTGATCTGATCATTACGGATCTCTTTCTTTATGTGTGAACAGACTGTCCTATATTCAGAATATCTGTTATCAGTATTATCAAAATAGTGGTGCACATCACTGTAGTTATTATAGCAGAATATCTCAAAGCCCTCATTAGTCAAAGGTACCCTTAATGGTTCTGCTACCATCTCTGCAGTCTTTTGAGACAGCACCCATTTAGTCCTAGGGTTAGCAGCACAATGAGCTTTGTAAGCCTCAAATATCTCCATTAACTTCTCAGGAGTTTCTATAAGTTTAGGCTTCGGCATCTTTCTCGTTTTCTACACCTTTATACTTTACCTTAGGAGTGCTCTCTTCAAACAAGTAACCTAAACCAATCGAGGTATAGTACTTATGTTCTTTAGCCATCTCTTCTGTAACTTCTATAGATCTCTCATAGTTGCCATTGTAGGTAGTGATGTACGTACCTAGGTGTTCAGTCTTTGTTTTCATGTTCATTAGTTATTAAAAATGCATAATAAAATACTATCCATAATCCTGCTGCCCTACTAGCCCACACATAATCTAGTGTGAACAGTGCAAACCCACAGCTCAGAGCAAATAGCAAAGTAAAAATACTAATAATTTGGCTCAGTCTCATACCTATATTGTAATTTGTTTATGTTTTGTTTTAACTCTTTGATTAAATAGTAAGCTGAGGTGTGAGTAATACCGAAATAGATAGCCATAGCTCTTGATGTAATATACCCCTTATCAATGTAAGCTTCAAACACTATGAGCTGTATCTTATCTGTTATCTCCTTTCTATAAATCTCTATTAATCCCTTATTAAAAGAGTAGGCTTTATCCTCTCTGAGCTTATGCACCAGGTCATCATCATCTGCAGGCTCAGTGTTGGGGTGCTCAATGGCTGTTATCTTATCATCCCTGTGGCTCTTTGATGTGGACCATAGGATCTGATACTTAATTGTGTTCAACAGGTAACCCTTTACTTTATCAGGATCGCCATCTATATTAACTACGTGTAGGTAGGAGTTGTTTATGACTGTATCAGCGTCTATGTAGCTCCCCATCTTAGATAGAAAGTAGGCAGTGTAAGCCCTCACCTCAGCATAGTTGCTGCTAATGTACTGATCTAAGGCTCTTTTCATACCACGTTTCAAAGTCCTTGGACCATATCCTCCTCCTAACTGATGCACAAAAGCATTCTCTAGGCTGTCTACCTTCGTACTTTTCTTTAATCTTATACAATTTAATACAGCTGTACTTAGTATACCTATCAGCATCAGGCATCTTAGCTATATTATCAATTAGTTCTATCTCAGCTTCTGTAAACATTCATCTAGTATATAAGCAATTAATGCAGCCTGACAAGCCAGGATAAAATCAAAGGTACAAAATATAGTAAGCCAAAAAGCCACACATTTAATACATCCTAATGCAGAGTGTATATGTATGGCTATTGGGTACTTTGTGTTATACTTAAAAAAGTAGTCTATAGTTGCTTGGAGGGGCTCAAAATTAACAAACCACCAGGCTAATGGTATAAGGGCTAGTAATATCATGCCCAAATATAGTAATATTATTTAAAACGGCAAATCATCATCCTGCTCATCAGTTACTACTCTAGCTTCAGGCTTAACATAAGGCTCTTGAAATGTAGCACTAAAATAC
>ENA-OSIY01001415-OSIY01001415.1-marine-metagenome-genome-assembly--contig:-NODE-1415-length-12847-cov-6.837431_pt1 | contig 12847 bp, 13 predicted proteins | sample MGYA00237884_ERZ534233 | MGnify/ENA primary metagenome ERZ534233 (study PRJEB26412, sample SAMN06343840) | marine metagenome | isolation source: estuarine water | place: USA: Columbia River Estuary... | reverse complement strand
TAGCAGATGGTGGCGGCAACATTACTCTATACTACAACGGTGTAAATCAAACAACTTTCAATGCTGGGGCAGCATTGGCCAACGGCGGATCGGATCTAAACATTGGCCGTAGAGCAGGAGTCAACGGACAAGGCTACCTTGGTAAACTGGCCATGATCCGAGTCAGCACCACTGCCAAGTATTTGGCCGACTTTAACCCCACGGCAACTTATGGTCGTGAAGCAGATACTCGAATGATGTTGGGCAGTGATAATCCCCTAACTGATCTGGCTCTTTATGAATTAAATGGTATAACCACAGTCACCAGTAATGGTGGCACTTTGTATTTTTCCAAGGCAACATATCCCGATCTAAATAATCAAGTTCGGTCAGGCGACACTGTAGTAAACGTGGATGGCACGGGTGCTGCCACCTCAACTACCACTGGAGCAGTGTTCACAGCAGATCCTGATAATTGGGGAGTGAATATCTCACCTAGTCAAGGCCAGGGAACAAAAAACTTCAGTGGTACCGGAAGACATCCTATTACCAATAACGGCGTGGCAACCAGCACGGACTTCCCAACACCACCTACTTATACAGTGACACCAGAGTTTGACAATGTTGACGAAGGTGCCAGTTTAACTTTCACAGTGGGTGGCACTAATATTAACAACGGAACTTATTATTGGACTGTGAACGGCAGCGGCGACTTTGACACCGTAGATGGAACAGTTACCATTACCAGCAACACAGGATCATTCACAGTGACTCCCACTGCGGATGCCACAACCGAAGGGGCAGAAACATTTACAGCCCGTCTGCGTTTGGGCAGTATCACAGGCACAATTTTAGCGACCAGCGAAGTTGTCACTATCAATGACACAAGTTTAGATCCACCAGTGGCACCGTTCAGTTTACAGTTTGTAAACAGTGAGAACGATTACTTGGAGGTGGCACAGCCAAGTTACACAGTGCTAGGCAGTGCTATTAATCATGCGTGGAGCGGCACTATATCAAGTGGCAAGATTTTCAAGGGCAGTTATCCAGAACCGCAAGTGGGTTGGATACTGATCGGCAGCAGTGGTGTTGGTCCGTATCAAGTGACCATTGCCACTGTGACAGACGGTGGTGCTACCTGGGATCTAACCTGGGCTCCGCAGGTGGCAGAAAATCTATACATGGACGAAAACTACAGTCTCTATGATCCCGCACTGGCCGCGTTTAATCTGGGCTCAACTTGGACTATAGAGTTCTGGCTCAAGGCCAATGCCGCATCAGACACAGCGAATGGTGGCATCTGGGGATTGTTAAACCAAGTAGGATGGAGCACTACTAACAACATTGTTGTAGCACTAAGCGATAATAAACTGGTGTTCTTGTCGGGCAGTGGTGCCAATGACGATGTGAGATACACTGAACCTACACCGGGTCAATGGACACATGTGGCCATAGTCAATGACGAGGGCACACAAACAGTGTGGTATAATGGTGTTGAGCAGACCAAAGTTTCGGGCACATTTGGCACAGCCAGTTATACCAACGGAATAGCCCCATTGCGTATAGGACGCCTGGGCCCACAAAACGGCGGCACCTTAAACGGTAAAATGGCCATGATCAGAATCAGTGGTTCAGCAATGTATGCCGCGGCATTTACACCCACAATCACATACGGTGTTGAAGAAAGTGGTACTAAGTTGTTCTTGAGTTCAGACACGCCAACAGTTGACAGCATGTCACTCACAGTGACCAATAACGGTGTGACTCAAAGCACTGACTTCCCTGTGGTGCCGGCCAGTATAACAATAACCAATGTGTCAGTAGACTACAACACCAGGGTAGCAACTGTTGATTTTACCTCCACTGTTTCACAGTCTGACTTTGCCAGTGTTGTGTTTGAATGGTTTGGGGGTGGAGCATTTGACGGGCCTTTCAACTTAACAGTCAATCCTGGTTCTAACATATACACATCGCCTGCACTCTCTTTAGCAGGCTCCGGAAATGATTTAACTACAGAAATATCTATTGGCACTGGCAGTCAAGCCTGTAACAGTAATACCTACATAGGTTCCTGGAGTGTAATCTGTCTTGTAGAAGGCACTATGATTACTATGGCTGACGGATCACACAAAGCTGTTGAAGATGTTGGCTACAACGATTTAATACGTGTATGGAACTTTGACTTGGGTGAGTTTAGTGAAGCACTGCCAGTGTTTGTTAAACGGGAAGAAACACACAATAAACACAATCGGTTCACATTCAGTGACGGAACTGTGTTACGCACAGTGGGACACCATGTGTTTAACAAACAAGCAGGTGCGTTTACCATGTTGGTAAGAGACACTACACCAGTGGGCACTATTACATTTAATGAGTTTGGTGAAGAAGTCACGCTGATTTCAAAAGAAACTATTCAAGAATCTGTGCGTTTCTACAATGTGTGGACTCAGTATCACTTGAATCTGTTTGCTGACGGTATATTGACCAGCAATAGATTCAACAACATCTATCCTATTCGGGATATGAAGTTTGTCAAAGATGCCAGAGCATTGAGACCTTTGGAAGAATTTGCCAACATTGATCCCAAATATATTGAAGGATTGCGTCTACAAGAACAACCCGCACATTACTCTGCTGAATACATTAGAGATTATGTAGAGAACAAGTTAGAACGGTTGGATGTCAATTTGGTAAGCACACTATGACGGAAATCTTATTCACACTCATAGCCACACACATCACCATCATATGCGTTACCTTGTATCTACATCGTGGTCAAAGTCATAGGGGTGTAGAGTTCCATCCAGTATTAGCACACTTCATGCGCTTCTGGTTATGGATGACCACAGGTATGACCACCAAGCAATGGGTAGCCATACATCGCAAGCACCATCAAAATACAGACGTGGCGGGTGATCCTCATAGCCCACACATATTTGGCATATGGAATTTGGTGTTTGGCGGAGTTAAATTTTATAATCAAGCAGGCAGTGATGCGGACATGGTTATGAAATACGGTATGGGCACTCCCAAAGACTGGATTGAACGTAAACTTTATACACCCCACCATCGCCTGGGCATTCTCTTAATGTTAGTCATAGACTTATTATTATTTGGGCCATGGGGATTCCTAGTGTGGGGTGTTCAGATGATTTGGATACCGTTTTGGGCCGCTGGCTTTATCAACGGAATGGGTCATTGGTGGGGATATCGCAACGGTGAAACTAAGGATCACAGTCGCAATATTAGTCCTTGGGGTATCGTTGTTGGTGGTGAAGAACTGCACAACAATCATCACTTGGATCCAGCAAGCCCTAAGTTTAGTCGTAAACCCTGGGAATTTGACATAGGTTGGTTTTATATACGCACTTTAAGTTGGCTGGGTTTGGCTAAAGTAAGAGCCAGCTAAATACATAAAACGGGGCAGACAATGACAATTCAAACAGTTAATTTAGGAACTTACGCTAATTCCAGCACTGGCGACGATCTACGCACGGCCTTTGAAAAAGTCAATGCAAATTTTGAATTTTTAGATCTTACCAGCGCAGTAGACGCAGTTAATTTAGGTTCAGGCGTGGGAGTTTATTCCAGTAAATCTGGTGATAATCTACAGTTAAAAAGCCTAGTTTCCGGCACAGACATGGTGATTACCAGCACATCTAGTCAAATCACTCTGTCCAGTTTAATCGATATCACTAGAGACACAGCACCAGCACTAGGTGGAAATTTAGTTTTAAACAGTTTTAACATTACCGGAACAGGTAGCGTCAACATAACTGGTTCTATGACCAGCACCGGTGACACAGTTGTAGGCGGCGATGTTGCTGTCAACGGCGGTGATCTAACAACCACTGCTACCACTTTTAATTTAGTCAATACCACTGCTACCACAGTAAATCTTGCCGCTGCGGCGAACTTTTTAAACATTGGCAAAACAACTGGACTTACCACTGTTGCTGGTGAACTACAGGTCAACGACGATGTTGTTATCACAAACAATGGTAGATTAAAAACTACCAACAGCAGTGCCTATGTATTCAACGAAGTTGCCAATTATGTGTTTATGGGGCAAGCTGCTATCAGAGTTGATATCGGTAATGCCTCGGGACTAACTGTATTTGGCAACAACATTGACATCACCGGTGATGCTATAGTAAGACAAAATTTAACTGTCGATGGTTCCATTACTGTCAACACCGTCACTGATTTGATCATACCAGGCGGTAGTAACGGCTATCTACTAAGCACCGACGGCCTTGGTGAATTGAATTGGATTCCTCCGTTTAGTGGGGATGTGTTCGGTCCAGCCAGTGCCACCGACAACGCTATAATGAGGTTTAATGGAACAACTGGAAAGTTAAGTCAAAACAGTTTAGTCACTGTCAGTGATACTGGAGCAATCACAGCACCCAGTGTGGGATCAGTTATACCATTCTACTATGCCAACCAAGCTGCCTTTCCAAGTGCTGCCACATATCATGGCGCTCTAGCACACAGTCATGCAGATGGCAAGATGTATTTTGCACACAGTGGTGCATGGGCAGCGTTGGCCAATGCCAGTGATGCATATGTATTACCCACAGCCACAACATCTGTGCTGGGCGGAGTCAAAGTTGATGGGTCAACGGTTACCATCAACGGCAGTGGAGTAATCACCGCCAATTACACAACTTATTCATTGCCCACTGCAACAACTTCTGTGTTAGGTGGTGTTAGAGTTGATGGCACTACCATTACTATCAGCGGTGGAATAATAAGTTCTTCTGGCAGTGGCGGCAGTGGCAATTTAGACTTTGGAACATTTTCTAGCCCGGCAGGGTTTACACTAGATCTAGGATCTTTTTAATATTTAGGATATAAAAATGGCCTTACAATTAAGACGAGGAACTTCGGGAACACGAACTGGTATTGTGCCAGCTGCTGGAGAATTAATCTATACTACAGATACAAAACTGGTATATGTCGGGGACGGCTCCACAGCAGGCGGAACGGCGGTATCTAGCGGAGGATTAACCGATATCGTCAACGATACCACACCACAACTGGGAGGCAATTTAGATGTCAACGGACGCAGTATAGTTTCTGCCAGCAACGGCAACATTGTCATAGCACCTAACGGTACGGGAACTATAGTACTGGATGGCAACATCACAAAGACTGGTGAATTAAATATTACCCCAACAACGTTATTGTCTGTTGGACGAAACAGTGATTTAATCAACGGTAACGTTTATATCACTAGAAACAGCTATAACAGTGCGGTTGCGCAAGGGTTTACATTTGCGCAACATCATAATACCGTAGATGCTGTGAATTTTACTTTTTATAGAACTAGAGGAACGGGAACTTCACCAACTGCAGTTCTCAACGGAGATGACGTAGCTGATATTAATTTTCTCGGATGGGATGGTTCCAACATAGCACCTGGTGCATCTATAGGCGCGGTAGTTGAAGGTGTTCCATCTACAGGTAACATACCAACTAAAATTACATTCGTTACAAATAACGGTGCTGCTACTGCAATTCGTGCAGAATTGTCATCTTTGGGGACTTGGAAAACCAACACCATCACAGCATTAACAACTAACCAAAATTTAGGAATCGCTGCCAACGGCACTGGTAGCGTGGGGTTAGATGGCATACTGTTCAAAGCCAGCACCATGACCATGCCGCCGCAGAATGCCCAACCCACTGGCGTAGCAGGCAAGATGGCAGTGTGCGACGGTACTTCATGGAATGGCGGCGGGGATAGTCTTCAACATCTTATGATTTACATCAACAGTGCATGGACCGTGGTAGTTTAAGGAATTTCAATGCCTTTAGAAATTTGGACCGAACAAAGTAATTACAGTTTTGGCACTATTGCCGAACGTACTGCCTTGGACTTTCAATTGCCAGTGTCTTATCAAGATAATTTCGAAGACAGCACCGGAATAAGTTTTTCTGTAATTTCAGGGCAGTTACCGCCGGGTCTGCGTATAGATGCAGATCATATCAAAGGCACAGCATTTGAAGTTCCTAGAGAAACTGAATTTAAGTTTTGTATAAGAGCAAAACTAGGCACAGCATTTGCTGATAGAACATATAAGATGACTATCACTGGCGAAGATGCGCCTACATGGCAAACCAACGAAGGTTTGTTACCCATAGGACCCAATGATGCATACTATATTTTAGATAGTAGTTTTGTTGATTTTCAGATGGCAGCTATTGATTTTGACACCACTGCTGGACAAAGTTTAAAATATTTTATATCCAGTGGTGACGGTGAATTACCGCCGGGATTAATTTTAACAAAAACTGGACGTATCACTGGATTTATTCAACCGTTGTTAATTGTGACCAGTAACGACGGCAGTGGAACTTTTGATACCGGGTTATATGACGGTGTGGCCTACGACTTTGGTCAACGATCGACAAACGGTTACGACAGTTATGTCTATGACAGTATATTTTATGACTATAGCAGTCCCACAACGTTGCCAAAAAAATTAAATAGAAACTACGAATTTATTGTATCAGTGACAGACGGCGACTCTGTTGCCAAAAGAAAATTTAGAATATACGTTGTTGGAGATGATTTCTTTAGATCGGACAACACTGTATTACAAAGCGGATCAAGTGTTTTTACTGCCGATATTACATTTGCTCGTGTGCCTATTTGGATTACTCCAAATTATCTCGGACTACGTAGAGCCAATAACTATCAAACATATTTGTTAGATACCTATGATGCTATTCCAGGATTACCACCGGCATATTATTCTTTAGAAGTAGTCAATCCTAACATTGAGAGTTTAGCCATTAAAGTTAGCAATGATGAAAATACCGAAGGGAATCAATATTTGAGAATTCGCAACGTCACTGCGATTCCCACTGTGGGATTGAGATTTAGACTAAGCGATACATTGTCTATTGGCACTAGTCAAGTTTATACAATTACCGATGCAACTAAAATTAGCATCGGTGTATATAGGTTAGCAGTATCTCCTAATTTGGCTGTTACAGTGCCCAACGCCACACAAATTTTAATTGGCACTGACAGTGTATTGCCGCCTGGCATGATATTTGATGCCAGCACAGGCGAAGTATTTGGAAATGTGCCGTATCAACCAGCAATTACAATCAACTACGAGTTTACAGTCAAAGCCACTAGATATTTTACAAACGGTGAAAGTGCCAGTGCTAGAAGAATATTTACTGTTGATATTTTAGGTGAGGTCGACAGCACTATAAAGTTTATTACCGACAGTGATCTTGGAAATATCAATGCTAATATTATTTCAACCCTGGCTGTTCAGGCAACAACCACTGTGCCCAACGCTGTTGTTATATATCAATTATTAGATGGTGAATTGCCTCCGGGATTGACCTTGAGTATTAGTGGTCAACTTATTGGCAAAGTTAATCAGTTTGGCACCGTAAACAATCCCGGTATCATTACTTTTGACAACAATGCATTTACATTAGATGCAGGAACTACTACGTTTGATAGAGCATACGAATTTACAATTAGAGCTAGAGATCAATTTTTGTTTAGTCAGATAGATCAAACATTTACATTGTCTATCAACACCCCCAATGATAAATTGTATAGTAATATTTCTGTAAAGCCATTTTTAAAACAAACAGAAAGAGTTATATTTGCAGATTTTATCAATGACACTAATATTTTTGATCCTAATTTAATTTACAGATTAGGAGATAATAATTTTGGTATACAAAATACATTAAAAATGATTATATATGGGGGTATCGAAACACTTAATGTTGCTAGATATATAGAAGCCATGGGTCGTAATCATAAGAAAAAACGTTTTAAATTTGGCGAAGTGAAAACTGCCGAAGCAAAAATTACAGGAACAAATACAATAATCTATGAGGTTGTCTATGTAGAAATGCTTGATCCTTTGGAAAACAACAAAGGCAGTGCTGCATTAACTATTAACATGGCCGATGATCCACTGCCAATTTATTTAGATACGCGGTCTGTTACTTGGAGTAGAGATGTTGATGAGTTAAATGAAGATGCACCGTGGGGTTTTCGACCAAATCACATTGTATCAACAGACAGTGAACATTACTTTGCCGGAGGACAACAAACTAGATTCCCAAGCAGTGTTAATAATTGGCGATACAGAATAAAACAATTAGGCGAAACTGAGCGTGAATACTTACCATTGTATATGCGTAGCATACAAACCAGTGAAAAGCGTGAACTGGGATTTATAAAAGCAGTTCCGATATGTTTTACATTGCCAGGACAAAGTGCTACAATATTGTTAAACATTAAAAATAATGGATTTAACTTCGATCAAATTAATTATGAGGTAGATCGATATATAATAGATTCTGTGACTGGTTACGGCAACGATAAATATCTTGCTTTTAACAATGATAGGACTGCAATAATATGAGCTCAATAATTACGTCAAACATCGACGAAAACTTTCCTGTGCCAGGGCAAGATAACAACAGTCAGGGGTTTAGAGATAATTTTAATAATATTAAAATTGGTCTTGGACAATCAAAGGTGGAAATAGAAGATTTAGAAACCAATACTGCTAAATTAGATTCTAACAATGACTTTAATGGATTTCTACTATCTAATGCCAAGACCAATCAATTTTATAGTGGGTATCTAAACAAGGGCAATAATGCTGCCAGCGTATCTATTAGTGTAGAGGATGCAGATTATCAACAAGTTAATTTTATAACCAACCCAACAAATTCGATCACCTTTAGAAATTGGCCGGCTGGCACACTGTATGCAAAAATAAGATTGTCATTATCCGGTGACACCAACAATGCATATACTATTACATTTGCCACAGAAGGCGGTGGTGTTATTAAAAAAAGCACAGCATTCCCAGTTCCATTTACACTAAGCACTGGTGGTGAAACTAGGGTAATTGAGGCATGGACTTATGACGGCGGATTAACCGTTTATCTAGATTATGTTGCGGAGTTTATATTATGATGCATCCTTTAGCGGAAGATTTTAGTAAATTAAAAGATGCCGAGATTGAATCTCGAATTCAGGATTTAAATTCAAAATATTGGCAAACAACTAATTCCTCTATTCAGCGACAGCTTACAATGTTTTTAGATATGTATCGAGCAGAAATACAGGATCGTCGAGCAAAGCAGTGGAATCAAATGTATCAAAAACGTAATAAAGATCTTGACAATCTCATCAATGTCAGTTAAAATGTATGCATGAGAACGAATAATCTTGGACAATCTATATTTGACAACAACGATTTAATTGCTCTAATTTATCAAGGACATCATGATAAATTATCGGAGTTAATATTAGAGTCAAACACAGAAATTTTAGAATTTCAAACTGCATCAGATATCGTTTTCCAGAAAGAGATAACAGATGTTGATCAAAATATGTTTGATCAAAATAATCAACAGAATTGGAAAATGCCCCAAGCATACAAAGATCTAGACATAAAATCGTGGATCTATGATCAAGGGCCGCCGTGGGAACCGGAACACACTAGAATTGAGATGGAATTGCAAGAATTTCAACAAAGAAATATGCTGGATTTGTTGCGTTGGCTTAAATATTTTGTAGATACGTGCAGAACTAACAATATTGTATGGGGAGTTGGGCGTGGATCGAGTGTAGCCAGTTATGTGTTGTATTTAATAGGTGTTCATAAAATTGACAGTATTAAATATAATTTGGATTTCTCTGAATTTATGAGATAAGTATGTTTATTAAAGGAGCTATATTATGGCAATGAAACAAGCACAAAGACAAGTATACAGAACTATGCAAGGCAAAGAAATTGACCTTGATAAACTACGTATGCGCAACGAGATGACAGTGGCAGTGGGTAACTCCAGAGTCAATGCTAGGGGTGATGAATTAGGCCCAGGTGGAAAGATTATTAAAAAACGTGAAGAAATTATGAATGAATATTATTCAAATAATCCCAACGCAGTCAAAGAGGAATAAATGAATACAGTTAAAGGCAAGTTAAGACCATTACACGACACTGTGTTGATTTCGGACATGAGTTTCGAAGAACAAACCACTGCATCTGGTATAGTTATTCGCAGTGACGACGGGAAAAGTCACGGTGTTAAGTCTCGATGGGGTCGAGTATGGGCCATCGGGCCCGAACAAACCGAAGTCAAGATAGGTGAATGGATCTACGTTGAACACGGTCGATGGACCAGAGGGATTAAAGTTGAAGACAACGGCAAAGAAATTGTTATACGTAAAGTTGATACAGACTCTATCCTTTTACAAACGGATGAAAAACCCAACGATGTTTATATAAGCAAGGGTATTGAAGTTCAAGAAGCGGTCGAAGCATATCGGTTATAAAGAAAAATAACACCAAAGGGTCTTTACAGACCCTTTTTTTTCCTTTATAATAAACAGATGACAGCAATATTTACTTGCTCAACAAAGGATCGTAAGATGGACATACAACCTAAAGACACAAGCCGGGGGCATTTTTACGTCAGTATGATAAAGAGTGTTCTACGTATTATTGCCGGAGCGGCATTTGCTGGAACAGCATTTGGGTGGGGATCAATATTTGCTGGCGGATGTTTGCTTATGATAGCAGAAGTATTAGGAATTTTAGAAGAGGTAGTATGACCAATAACAAAAAAACACAACAACGCATGATAGAACTTATGTCTCCTGTAGAACAACAAATTATGATGTGTGATGATAGGAATGATTTACTTATGATGGCCTGTGCTATGATGCAACGCACACATGAAATATTTCTACAGGAATTAGGTGAAAATGGTGCTAAGACAATGTATGAGGATTATGTATGAAAGACCTATGGGTAGAAAAATATCGCCCTAACACATTGAATGGTTATGTGTTTAGAGACAACAATCAGCGACAACAAATTGAAAGTTGGGTTAAAGAAAAAACAATTCCTCATTTGCTATTCAGCGGCAATGCTGGCATTGGTAAAACAACATTAGCAAAAATTTTATTAAATTTGTTAGAAATTAACGATCTCGATGTGTTAGAAGTCAACGCTAGTCGTGTTAACTCAGTCGAAGATGTAAGAAATAAGATTACAAACTTTGTGCAGATGATTCCTTTTGGAGATTTTAAAGTTGTTTTATTAGACGAAGCTGATTATTTGAGTCATAACGCACAGGCAGCACTACGTGGTGTTATGGAGGAATATCATACCACTGCTAGATTTATTCTTACTTGTAACTATCCTAACAAAGTTATCCCAGCATTACACAGTCGTTGTCAAGGATTTCACATTGAAAAGGTTGATATTACAGAATTTACTGCTCGCATTGCTACAATTTTAGTTGAAGAAAACATTGAGTTTGATCTCGATACGCTTGACACTTATGTTAAGGCTACCTATCCAGATTTGCGTAAATGTATTAACATGGTTCAGATGAATAGTATTGAAGGTGCGTTGAAATCACCTAGTCAAGGTGATCAAGGATCCAGTGACTACAAAATACAGATGGTTGAATTATTTAAAGCTGGTAAGATCAATCAGGCACGTAAACTGGTGTGTGGGCAGGCGCGGCCAGAAGAGATGGAAGAAATATATCGATGGCTCTACGATAATGTTGTATTATTTGGCAGCGACGAAGCACAAGAAAAAGCTATCCTTATTATCAAACAAGGTCTTGTTGACCACACACTTGTCAGTGATCCTGAAATTAATTTAGCAGCTACGATGATTCGACTTAGCCATATATGAAATAAAAAAGGACCCGAAGGTCCTTTTTCACTCTCCGTAAACTGATAATACTTCTTTTACAGCATCATGTCTTTCAATATCCTTTTTATCAAAATGTTGTATATCTATACATTTTAATGATTTGTGTTCATTAACTTGTCGTATAAAATCGATGAGTCCATTGTCGTTAAGTCTATCTGCTTGATTTAAATCTCCTGTGACAACCATTTTAGAACCTTCCCCTAGTCTTGTCAGTAGCATTTTCATTTGATTAGGAGTAGCATTTTGCATTTCATCTGCTATGATATATGCATTTTTAAAGGTTCGACCACGCATATAAGCCAGCGGGCTAATTTCAATTACACCTTCGTTGATCATATTTTCTATATCTTTTTTAAGATAATATTCTCCTAATACATCAAAAATAGGTCTTGTCCACGGTGCCATCTTTTCTTGCATGGTTCCCGGCAAAAATCCTAAATCTTCATCCACTGACACGGCGGGACGAGTAACTATGATCTTATCAAACTTTCCTTCTTGCAATAACTTTATACCAACTTGAACTGCTAGCATGGTTTTACCCGTACCGGCTGGACCCACAGCAAAGATAATATTTGTATCATCGTCTTGTAGTTTTTCGAGATATTGTTGTTGGTTGTCGTTTCGAGCATACAACGACACACGGTGCTTCTTTGATGGAAGATATGTTTGAAAATCAATCACGTTTACTTCAGAATTAAAACGTTTTTTCACTCTTTTACTCATCTAGTTCTCCTACTTTAAGTAAGTAGGACTTGTAGGGACCGCCTATCCACACAGGTCCTACACAGTTATTTACTGATAATATCAAAAAGTAAACTGATATGGTAATAAAACAGCATAACTAAATACACTAATAAATCAGCGAGTTAATATATGGCAGATATCCTTGAAGTAATTAAAAATATAGAAAGTTTGTATTCTAATAACACTAGTTTAAGCATACTAAAAGACTTTGAACGAGTTTTGGAAACATTAGATATCTATGTCTACGAAAACTGGTTGCAAGGAGAATTATTAGAAGGGCCTAGGGTTGATAGACATTGGGTTACATGCAGTTTTATGTGGCCGCATGATCGCATGCCAAATCCTAGAGCTGCAAAACGATTGTTTGAACACGATTG
>ENA-OSIY01001413-OSIY01001413.1-marine-metagenome-genome-assembly--contig:-NODE-1413-length-12872-cov-6.229934_pt1 | contig 12872 bp, 8 predicted proteins | sample MGYA00237884_ERZ534233 | MGnify/ENA primary metagenome ERZ534233 (study PRJEB26412, sample SAMN06343840) | marine metagenome | isolation source: estuarine water | place: USA: Columbia River Estuary... | reverse complement strand
GATCTACACCTCTCTATTCGTCGGCAGCGTCAGATGTGTATAAGAGACAGTCTTTAGAGACTTTTGGGACTTTGCGAGCGCCATTATTTTTTCTTCCTTGCTTTTTTCTTAGCGGTAGCAGACAAGTCTTTTAAATGAAATAACTTTACACTTGTCTTGCCGTGAGTCTTCCCAGAGTGCAGCGAACCGTCAGGCATTTTGTGGCTGCCTCCAGTGTGCAGTGTTCCGTCTTTCTTATAATGGTTTACGCCTTTCATTTGTATCCACCTCCTTTAGCTTTATATTCTTTTGCAAGCATCTGAGCTTTACGTGCTGACCATTGACCTGCGCTACCGCCTTTTGAGCCTGCTTTTATTTTGTTAAACAGGTTCTTTCGCATAGTGGGCTTAGTGTAGTTACCCGCCTTATTGACTGTTGATTTCTTTTTAGCTGCCATATCACTTCTCCCTCTGTACGCCTTTAGCCTTTTCTACTGTACGCATAGCTCCCAAGCCTAACATGCCCATCAACACCGGCATCATTTCAGACAAAGCTACCAGCGGTATGATGATGTCAGAATTGGATAGAGCCAACGCAAAATTAGCCATCGGGATAACAATGAAGTTACCCGCCATGCCAGCCACGCATACCCAACCCACAGCAGGCCGCCAGCCAGCGACAAACATGTTCTTATGTGCCGCCTCAACCTTATTAACTTCAAGCTGACCCTTCGCAAGTTCCTGTGCGTGTTTCTCTGCCATCGTTGAAATCTGGAAAGCAATTGCATTCTTAGCGTCTTTATCCTCTATAAACTTATCAAGCAGCCCAGTAACAGGGCCAATCAGTGAACTTAAAATACTCATATACTACCCCTCAATACAACCACATTACAGGAGGTTTATCACCACTCCGAGAGCGGTTATCAATATGGACAAAGACACTGTGTATTCCAATGCCTCCAAATCCCATCTTGATAGCTTCCTTAACAATCGTGTACCTCTGTTGTGCCGAACTAATTTTAATGTCTGATGCAATGCCTTGACCATGTGTTCCTACTTTCTCCTTACGTTTTTCGATAGAGTGATTAGGACTTCTGTAACCACTTGTTATAATAAACGGAAAGCCACACGCCTCCCGTAGTTCGTCAAGCTTGTGTATAAAGTCCCTTGACATCTCGTTTTCGCCAGTTTCTTGGCAGTTAAAGTCTTCTATTTTAAAGTATTTAAAAGTGCTCATTGTCCTAAGTCTCCTAGTGTGCCTACAAAGATTTTACTTTTAAATTCATTTCCTTTATAGTTGCTTATCCATTCTCTTAACTTTGCATACTCATCAGGAACAACAGAACTAATCTGTCTTTCTAACTTGCTGAAGTCATAAGTATCAGTAACATATACTTTATCTCCCTCAACTAATATGCCTCCTCCACCTACTGAGAATGCAGCTTCTTCGGTCGGAGTAATATCGCCGGTCTTCATGCGAGCTTCAAGGCCATCACGTTTTCTTTGCTCCGAGCTGCCTACCTGTGCTCTTACATTAGACTCCTTTAAGTTATAATCTCCATAGTCAATGTTGCTCTTTCCTTTTGACAAAGCGTTTGCCACTGCAAAGGCCAGTGCATCAATAACCTGTGGGTTATAATCGTCTTCTGTCTTATCTCCAGAAAAAGGATTAAAGAACGCAATCAAGTTTTTAGCTACTTGAGTTCCAGAAGCTTTATAAAGTCCCTTTAATGTATCAACAAGAGTCTCTTGGTCTTCTAGCTGCTTCTCAGTTGTCACCTCTACGCCTTTAGGTTTAAACTCAATGGCTGGCATAGATAACTCTGGAACCGCTGTAGACCCTGCTGTGTTCTCTCCTGTGCGACCCTTAGAACTAAAGTCAACGCTAGGTAAACTAACATCTGGAAGGTCGGGAGCTTCTGGAGCGTTAGCTTCACGCACTTGCTCCATAGTCATATCACCCATCAATGATGTAGGTCTAGGAGCTTCTGTAGTTCCAGCAGTGCTTTCTGCTGTACGTCCCTTAGAACTAAAGTCCATAGAAGGCATTTTAAACTCAGGTAATTCAGAATCAACTCCAGAAGTAGTTCCAGCCGTGCTTTCTGCTGTACGTCCCTTAGAACTAAAGTCAGTGCTCACCATCTTCCTAAGCGCTGAGAGGGTTTTACTTACCCCGCCGGTCACAGATTCTTTAGCTTCATCAAAGGTTTCTGTAATATTTTCCTTGACACCGCCTAAAGTTTCTGTTATACTCTCTGTAACATCCGCTTGAGCACCACTTACTTTTGTTAATATACTTTCTTTAGGTTCAGCTACAACAGGTTCAGCTTCTTTTACTTGTTCTGCTTTGAGTGCAATAGCTTCTTCTGCCTTGGGTTCAAACCTAAGAGTTTGTCCAGCGTAAATTTTATTAACATCTTTAATGTCGTTCATCTCAGCTATTTCAGAAACACTCAAGCCTTCTCTTCTAGAAATAGCTGAAAGAGTATCTCCAGACTCTACTACATAACCGCCTTCAGCAAACATTTTAAGTCCACGGTTAATATCTTCGCGCATCTCATCAGTAATTGTTAAGGTAGGCAGCTCTACAACTTTATCATTACGGTCGTACTTAACCATCTTAATATCTACACCATACTTCTTAGCAAATTCTCGCTTCCAAATCTTTTGTAGGGTGCCGTCATAAAAGTCCATGTACTTCTGACCGCCTTGCTTAAAGGTCATGGGCTGTACAAGTGCGTAGTCTCCTAAGTCATCGGGGGTTGTAGCTAGTAGTTTGTCTGTATTTTCTTTTCCAATAAGCTTAGGTAGTTTTTCAACGCCATCCTCATAAGAATCAAAGTTAACTAAAAAATCACCCATGCCATCTTCGTCATTTCTAATGCCTTGTACTGACCAACCCGTGCTGTCTTTACCAGCCTGTTTATAAAATATAACTTCGCTGATGTCGCCTACCTTTCTATTTCTTTCAGCCTGTAAACGCCCAGTAGTTAAAGCAACTTGGTCGTAGCCCTCTTCCGCTGCTACCTTCATAGCTTGACGGAGGCCGACAGCTCCCCACTGCTTGTCCTTTTTAAGTGGAAGGTCTGGAACATCAGACGAATCAAATACTACGCCTGCATTTTGAGCGTCTGCTAAGAGTTCATCTAATAGTTTATCTTTTTCTTCTTCAGAAAGTTCCGAGGCATGTATTTTCTGCCTACGGTCTTCCAGCTCTTGTTTCTTTAAAGCTTTTGCGTTTGCCTTTTCTTTTGTTAAATAACCTGCACCTCCTTTACCACCAGCGGTTTGATGAGCGTCCGACTGTATCTCATCAACTAATAAAGTTTTAGTAAACGCATCGTCAGCTTGGTCAATGTTAGCCAGCCGCACATGAGCTATTTGGTTTTTACTAGCTGGGTGATGTACAGTGTGTTGATAATCTAGGTCAACTTTCTTATACTTATCTGGAATTGAGATTACAAGCTCACGATAGTTTTGAGTGTTTCTGCCTTCAAACGAATAGTCCAAGTGTACTTCTTGAGTTGCAAAATCTCCTAATCCTCCGGTACTTGCCTGCCACTCATCCATAAGCTCAACATACATTTCGTCCCAAGCATCAGGGTCTTCGTCTAGCAAGTCGTCCATCATCTCACGTTCAAAAGGTTTGTTTTCATCAAGCCAGTTTTCAAAGAGCGCTATTTCTTCATCTTCGTTTCCAGTAAGTGTAGGCATATCGTCTACTGCTTCTATCTCTTGAGGTCTGCTTCGACCTACCTGAACTTCAAAGTCAAAGTCATTCTCTTCAAAAAACCCTTGAACTTCTTCTTTAGTTACGGGCTTATCATTTCCAAAGCGTTCTGTAGCGCCCATCCAGTTTAACTCATCTGGCGTTACGTCTTTCATTTCGTTTAAGAACGATTGTCCAGCCCGGGGTTTTTTGCCTTGGAGTTGTTGAGCAGCTTTCTGTGCTTCGCTATAAAGTCCAGAAGCCTTCTTAGGTGCAAAAGCTTTTTGAACTCCTCGCACAATGCTGCCTGTTACGTATGCTTGACGAGGGTCTGTGGAATCAAACGCAGCAGAAGTAATTAATTTAAATTGCTCGGGGTCAAAAAGAATATAAGAATACTTAGACTCTTTCTTAAAACCGTATTCAATTTCATTTACATACTTAATAGAATCAAAGCCTAAGTCCTTCAACATCTCTCGAAAATCAATAGTTAACTCGTTTTTCATTAGCTGATGCTCTAAAATATCTACAATGCTTCTTGTAGGTTCTTGCTGTAAAGCAATAGCACGTTCACGTAAACCTCTCAAGCTTGCTTTAGTATCTTCAGTTATCTTGCCTCCTGATTTTTTAATGTTTAAAAACAGCTCGTTCGTGCCTTCTGTTTTGCTTAATATTTTATCGGCTGCCCAAGTGTCAACCGCTGTTTCGCCTCTGTATAACAAGGGGTTTTTAACACTAATGTAGCCCTCTTGCGTTTCAGTAGGTGTAATCTTTTTGTCTTTAAGCTTAGCTACCTGCTCAAGTCTTTTAAGTTCGTCTTCATAAGAGTCTTGCTGTAGTCTTTTATCCTTAAAGCCCATATACGTGTCTTTTGCCTTCTCGCCATCATACACATCAAACACAGCATCACGGAACTGAATAGTTTTAGCTACGCCTCTAGTGCCTGCGTGCATCCCTACTTCACGAGAAAACACAAAAGAAATATTATACTCTCTATCTTTAAAAGTGCTGATAGTTCGGAACACCGACTTTTTCTCAAAAGAATCTTTAAGGTGTTTCTGTAGCGCTGCTTCTCGTTCAGCTTCTGACAAAGAAACGTCTGGCTTTTTATCAGAGTTTATTTTAGGAGCTTTAAATTTATTAAAATTTACTTTTCCATTAGCTGCAATTTTAATAATCGCATCTCTTGCAATGATAGGAGCGCCTGCTTCGGATACCAAAGGCTGTTCATTTTTAACAAACTGAGTTAAAATTTCATGCGTTGCGTCTAAACTGTCTTCATCAAACAAAGCTTCTTTTGCTTTGTAACGGTCAGCCTCAGACACTTCAATGTTAACACTGTCATAAGCTTCTTTAATTTCTTGAAGGTCTTGAAACACAGAACTCTTAATTGTTTCTTTGCTGCCTTTCAAATCTTCAATTTCGTCAATAGTCTGCAATGCAAAGAGTTGGTCATCCGTGTAACCTAGTTCTTTTTGATAAGCGCTTAAATTTTCTTGTGCTTTTATAGGGTCTGTTTCGTCTAAAGCTTTCTTAAAGTTCACGCTGTTTTCTGCGTCTTCTAAAGTTCCTATTCGAGAATTAAACATAGTAGCAATATTTGCTTCAGCCAACTCTGCGGCTGTGTCTGCATCTAAAGCTATATCGCCTTCGTTTAACTTTAAAGAAATAGAACCTTCAAGTTTATCAGCAGTGTCTCTGACATAGTTAAAATCAAGCAGTCCTTTAGTTGAGCTTGTTATTGTTCCAGCGACATCTCCCGACAACGCAATAGGCAAGCTTTCTTCAAGAGCTTCGTGGCCTTTCTTTTGAAACAAGCTTACAATTGAAGGAGCTATTTTAGCAGCAACTGAACCGCCAGCATTAAAGCTTACTGCTTTTGGCTGCTCATCAAACGTTTCGATAAGTCCACCAAAGACATCTGTTTGAGCTTCTCTTAAACCTTTTCTATACCTATCAACAGTGCGCTCACCTAAGATTTGTTTTCCAAAATAGCTTCCAGAAAGTAAAGGAACTTTATATCCTATTGTGGGTATAATGCCCTGTTGAATTAAGCTAATTCCGTCTGAAACTGCGGGGCCAAAAGGCATTGCAGCGTAGGATAGATTGCTTCTGGTGTATTTAGTAGCTGTCTGAGCACGTTGGAAGCTATCTAACAGTAAGCCGTTACCGCCCCATCGAGCTATGGCCGCTCCGTAAATTTCGTCTAAGCTTTTATTTCTTTCGCTTTCGCCATCAGTACGGACGTAGTTAGTCCAGCGAGCCATGCCGGTCATAATTAGTCCGGCAGCAGCTAACTTACCACCATTGCGTGTAGGAGCCTTTATAAGCGACTTAGCAGCACCCTTCAGCACAGTGTTTGTAAACGCTGCGGGATAGCTAAGTAACTGAAAGAACACAGCAGTCTTAGGGTTAGAAAAGAGGAGCGGCTTTAATCCTGACATTGCAGTAGGTTGTAACACTACAGAGTTAGTATAACGCGCAGCGCCTCCTAAGAAATCGTTTTTGTAGAAGTCGTCTGTTCGTTTAGCTCCTGCGTTAAACCAAGAAACAGCCTTTTTAGCATCAATGCCTAGTTCAGCTAGTTCGCCTGCTAACACTTCACCGGCTTTATCCATAGGTTGATTCTTGTAACGGACTGCCAGTTTTTCAATGTTTTCGTTTACTAAGTTTTTTCCACTTGAGTGAGATACGTTTTGTACAAACTTAGTCCACTGGTCGAGCATGTTTAAACGAAAGAACTTATTGCTTGCGTTCTGCAAACCAACAGTCATCAGCTCATCACCCGCTAACCTGTCTCCTACCTGTGCAAGAGCTTGGTCTACGTGCAGACTAAAGTTACGCATTTCAGTCAGGGCTTCTTTAGCATTGAGGCCATGATTAGTCATTAAATCTGACTCTAAGTTCTTAGTTATCCTGTTATGCGATTGCTCTATAGCTTCGCCAAACCCTTTAATAGAGTTACGAACACCGGCTTTGCCTACGTTTAAAAAAACTTCTGTTAAACTTGAAAGGGTGGCCATGCCTAGAAGAGCTACCCGACTAGCAAAACTATACGTATCTACAGCAACTTGAGTCTTGTGGCCGTAACGCTCCATACCCTCACCTGTTGCAGTTCTGTACAGCTTTTCTATCTGACGCTCAATTTTAGGCGTAAATGTTTCACCCGCTTCTGTCATCTCTTCTTTAATTCTATTAATGTAAAAGCCTCGGAAGTCATCGTAATTACGCACACCCAACACACGGTGCTTAGCGATAGACTTACCATACTGAAAAGTGTAGGCGTGTAGTGTTCCTAAAACATCATTGTTTAAAAACTTTTCAAAATCAGCATCGTCACCAATTGTGTTAATTTTTCTTTTAGCAGAGAAGAAATGACCACCACCGCCTCCTGCGTCTACTTGGTTCTTAACGTCCAGCATGTTTTTTACTGTTCTTCTAGCTGCTGCTGGAGACATGTTTGCTTTAGTTTTAAATAATTCTACAAGTTCATCTTGGTTTTCTTCGATAGCTCGGCGGTTCCATTGACGAGGAACATAGTTGCCTTTAAGCTTGTCAATAACTTTTATTTTAGATAAGTCAATACCCATCTCGTTGTAGAGTTCTTTTATTTCTAAAGATGCTTTATTGATTGCAGCGTTAGTTGCGTCATCAAAGTATTCATATTTAACAGGCTTGCTGCTGCGGAGGTTTTTACTTAGGGCTGCATTAATTTCTGAAGCAAACTTAGTATCAATTTCACTTAATGAAAGCTTTTCAACAATAGCCCGGAAGCGTTCATTTACTTTCCCGGTGACTTCTCGCTGAACTTCAGACAGGTCTTTAACTACAACTTCGTCTTGGACTTTATATTTAATTCCAAACTCGTGGCTTAACTTCTTTTGTAACTGAGCAGCAGTTCCTGAAAACTTAGTAATGGGGGACAACACACCCGCAGCCTTACCGTAGAAGTTTCCGCTAATATCAGAAGCTATTGTGTACAGCCCCTGTTTAATTGCGTTTGCTCTTCCTTCGGCTGTAGGCTCATTAGCTGCGGCAGCTCTAATACGGGCTAAGACTTCAGCTTTAGTTTTCTCGCCACCACCGATGTCGTCAGTAAACTTCTGTGCTGCTGTGTCCATAGCCTCGCTGTCGTATGTCCTTGCACCAGCGTTGTCTGCACCGTCTACAGTTGTAGCTGTACGGCCTTCTAAGCGCATTGCTTCATCTAGCACATCTCCACTAGACGCAGGCATCCACTCGCCTTCTATCGCTTCGTCATAAGCTTTAGAGCCTTCGGGAATAGACAGTTCTTTTCGAGATTCTGTAGACTCTCTAAATACTTGGTTGCCTACCTTAGAGTTTGCATATAGTCCAATGCCTTTAGCAATTCCAAAACCTAATGTGCCACCAATTGCACCGCCTATTAAAGTTTCAGCGGCGCTATAATCTTCTTCACCTTTTATGTCAGCAGAAATGTCCAGTTCTTGCATTAAGTGTCCAGCAACAAGTCCATGACCTGTACCAATAAGCGTACTAGCCGTTAAAGGATTCTTAGCTGTAGCAGCATAAGAAGCTTTAACAGCTTTAGTAAGTGCATTTTGACCAGCTAGTTGAGCCGCTTTTCGAGTTGCTGCTGTAACTGCTGTGCCTGCACCAAATGAAACAGTGCCTGACAAAAGACCTCCAATAGTTGCTAAGCCTTCTGGACTAGCAACTACATCGGTTCCGTAATCTAAAACAGCGTCAGCTACTTCGCCAACCCCCGTTATAGATGCCTTGTCCCAGCGAGACTTCATGTTTCTATAAGCCGCTTTAACTTCTTCTGGAGCATCTTTTAACGAGGCGGCAAGGGACAAGGGCGCACCTATACGTGAAGTTAAATCACGCATGTACTCAGCAGGGTCATCGGTTTGGCCCGTTGAAGCTTGGTCTATTGCATAACGCGCAACACTTTGATTCTCAGCTAAATAATCTGTAAGGACTTCAAAGCTTGATAAAACACCTTCATCCTGTTCCCAATCAGTTACTGAGTAGCCTTCAGGCACAAGTTGGTTTTCGTATTCAGCCACTTGAGTTTCTGTAAGACCTACATCCCAGCTTCCCTGTGCTTTTACTTTAGCGAGTGTTTCGCCGTATGATTTTCTTGACATTAATTATTATCCTTAAAATAAACTAAACTGAAAACTGATTAGCGCTTTATAAAGCTTTGAGCGATTTACTTAGAGCTTCTAGCCGCTGCTTTCGTCTTTCCTCTACTGATAAAGCTTTTAATTCTTCTGGAGTTCTATTCTCTAGTTCTTCTATCGACTTAAACAGCATCGCGTCTACAGACTTAAAATTGTCCATGTTATATTTTGTTTTGTTTTGGAAAATATTTTTAAAGCCGTCTATATAATTTGCAAAATCTTCATTTTCTATATTGCCTTTAAAGTAATTAACGCCACCGTCAACACCATTCTCTTCTGATTCTGCTAGTCTTTTAAACAGTTTATCTCGGTTACCTGTGCTCATGTTGCTCAAGGCCACGTACATTTCTTTAGGTTTATTTGCAAGTTGTTCTAAGCTCACATTGCCGTTTTTTAACTTTCCTAGCGGCGAAGAACCAGTAGTCAACTTCTGTATTGCAAACATAGTATCAAAAATATTAAGCTGTCCAATATCAGAAACCCCGCCAGTATTTTCGAGCCTGTCTAAAACTGCTTGCGTGTAAATTTGCCTTCCTGCTTGAGCAGTACCCCAGCCTTCTCTTACAGCTTGTTTGCCAGCAGCTTCAGACTGTCTAATAAAAGCTTCTTCTTTGGCTAATAAAAAAGCAGCGTGGCCCTTCTCTTTGGGGCTGAGGTCGTTATGGGCTGCCGCTATTTGTTTATTAAACGCTTTTATAAGTGGTGTTTTAACTCCTTTACCGGGCATGTTCTGCCACCTTACTTTACCTGCCACTAGCTGCTTGTCCGATATTGCCCCTGCAATGCTTGCAAGGTCTAAGTTGTTGTTCTGTGCTTCAGGAGTATAAGGCTGCCAACCATCGCCAGTAAGTACCTGCATTGAATGTTTAGATACTAGTTTACCTTCACTGTTTCTAACTCGTTGAACAACAGGAGCTACATGCATAACCGTTTTGGTGCCTAGCATATCTACAGTTTCTACTTTTTCTATCTTGCCGACTGTAGGGGCAGGCAGACCGCCATCAGCAGGCATCTCGACAGCAATAGCCTTAGAAAGCTGGGCGTTTCTTGTTTGTTTCCAAGTAGAGTTATACGTTTCCTGATACGCCTTGGTTCGTGCAAGAGCATCATTAACCTGCTTGTTGTGTAAGTCAGCATTAGCATTGCCTGTAAGCTTTCCAATTGCAGCCGCAACACCGCCTGTAAGTGTGCCATCGCCTGCTAATTTGTTCATGCTCGTGTTGTATAACTTTAAATTTCCCTCAGCTAAATGTTTTTGAGTAGCAGCAAGTTTATCGTTGTAACCTTTTAATCGGCCATCAAACAATTCTTCAGCTTGCGAGTTAAGAAAAGCTTTGTAGTCTGACTCGCTTCGGTCGCCTTCAGCAAACTTTTTACTGTACTCAAAGTCAATTTCATTTTTAAGGTTGTCCATGACATAACCATTAACACCGCCTTTATATGCAGTAGCAAGCTCGTGCTCTTTAATTACACTGTTAGCATAGTCGTTACCAGTAGTCATTTCAATCTTATTAGCTACCGCAGCCTCGTTGTTTAAGAAAGTGGTCTGGCGCTCCTTCATATAGTTTTCAGCAAGGTTAAGCCCTATTTTTACAGCTCCTGCTTTCCAAAAATCTTTCTTTGCGCGTGAATCAGCTCTTCTTTGTTCTTTAGCGTTTCTTTCTCTAACATCTGCTAAAAGGCTTTCACCGTATGCAATTGAATCTTGTGCCATGTTTATTGTCCTTCAGGTTGTGCCATGAGGCTAGGTTGCGCTGGGGCTTCTGGGGCTGCTTCTTCTACTTGCGGCTCAAGGAGACTTTCCATTGTAGGAAGGCTTTCCATCTCACTCGCCATCTCCTTGGTAATAAATCCTTGAGGAAGCATGCCGTTTTTAGATGCTGCTTCTCTTAGTGTTTCCATTTGATTTTTTTCCATATCAACACCAAACACATCCCCCTCTTCTTCTTCATTGTCAATTATAATGTCGAGGTCTAAACGCTCAGCAAGGGCAATGAGTATATATGCACAAGGCTCAGCCAACATCAACATTAAGTCAGGGTTCCACTTACCTTTCTGAAACTCGTTAAAAAGGAGCACCTGTACAATAGCCATCACAGGCACACCCTTAGAAATTCCAGTCATCAGTGATGCGTAAACAGTTTCTTCAGTTATGAAGTCAAAAAGATACTCAGTACCTTCGTGGACGTTAGTAATCTCTGGAGCTTTCTCATAAGGAGCTGGGTTAGCAGGGTCGTTAGTTAGCGACTGGCCCGGAATAGACCTGCCCATTTTAGACCGCTCTGCGTTGTATAGTTCTTCATCCATTATCGGTTTCCTCCAGTAGCTTGCGCCATTTGCTCTACATACTTACTAGCTCCAAAGCCGTAAGGGTGACCTTGGAAGTAGTTTTCTCCGCTCACTTGAATCTGCATAGCTCTGTCATTAATTTCTGCGGAAGCATAAGCGCCAATATTAGCCTCTTCTTGTTGGGGCGCAACATAAGTGCTAGAGCTTTCAACTTTTTCTACGGGAACAACTGCATTGTATGCACGTTGCTTTATTCCACCTACAACTCCTTCTGCTACAGCGTCAGTTGCGCCTTCAATTGCTTCTTCTGTCACTGCTTGACCTACCGGACGACCATCTAAAAAATCAGTATAGCTTTTTTTAAGTGCGCCAGTTGCTTGACTTAAAAGACTCTCTTTTGCAACAGGTACTCCACCGCCTAACGACTCAGTAGCTTGAGTAACATCAGGAAGTCCCGAAACATCAAAGTCAAGAGATTTTGTAGCGTCAGGAAACTCATAGCCCTTTTTCATGGGGCCGACACTATCAACTCCAGTAGCTGTTTTGTTTACTTGCGCTTGTGCTTTTGCTTTTAAATCTGTTTGGTCTTGAGTCAATATTTTACTAGTGCCTCCGATGTCTTCATTAAAGCTATCTAATATAGCGGCTGCGTCTGAACTTACCTTGCTGCTCACTCTGCCCCACGCGCTTTTTTCACCCCCAAAGAAAGTATCAGCCCCACCTTGAAGATAATTAGGCATAACGTTTTCCATTCCCGGAATTTTCTTTAAAGCTGTTTTAGAAAACTCACTAACAAAACTAGACACCCCGTCTGTAACAGTTCTAAACGCTGAGTGTCCTGCCTTTGCAAAGTTTCCTGCGGCTTTAAGCACTGTACCTGCGCCTCGTGCTAAAGCGCTGGAGCTTCCAAGAAGTCCTGCGCCTGAACCAGCTACACCTTGAACTGCCGCTTTACCCACAACCTTGCTAAACATACCTCCAGCTACGTTTCCTATACTTGAAAACATATTACTCATTATAGCTCCAACTGGAGTAAACATTAATGCTATTTGACCCAAAATGCCAATCTTACCCATGAACTTACCAATCTTACCCATAGCAGACTTGATGCCTTTGCCAATGCTTTTAAAGTGGTTTTTAATGCCTTTGCCAAGCTTTTTAAAACCTTTACGAACGCTTTTGAAAAATCCCATTATTTAATACCTTTAGTGTTTAATTATTTAAAGTTGTGGTTGCTGGCTTTACCCAATAGCGCTGTCAAGTGTACGTAACAGGCTAGAAACTTTTGTGGTGTTGTCAGACTTAAACACCTTCTCGTTACCAATAGCTGTAGCTAACAACTGAGCTTTTCGTTGCTGCTCGTTTTCAAAGTTCTGTCGAATGTAAGCGGCTTCATCACGTAACTGCTGCCACAACTGCGTCTGTTCTTGAGATGTTAAGTTATAAGCTATCTGAGCGTTCTGCTGGTTTGCAGAGTTTTGCGCTGCGGTATCAGCTAAGTTAGCTTGTCTGCGCCACTGAACATTAGATTGCTCAACAGCCTGTGCGTTTGCAGCATTCCACTGGTCACGTTGAAAGTCTTGTTGTTCGTTAAACTTAGCAATATCTGTGTCCATCTGAGCTTGGAGCGATTCAGCCTGTAACTCATTGCCTGCATCTATTGCCGCCGCCCTATCTTTTGCAGTAGCGTTGAACTGCTCACGGGCTGCATTTGAAGAAGAGTTATAC
>ENA-OSIY01001412-OSIY01001412.1-marine-metagenome-genome-assembly--contig:-NODE-1412-length-12877-cov-6.916797_pt1 | contig 12877 bp, 6 predicted proteins | sample MGYA00237884_ERZ534233 | MGnify/ENA primary metagenome ERZ534233 (study PRJEB26412, sample SAMN06343840) | marine metagenome | isolation source: estuarine water | place: USA: Columbia River Estuary... | reverse complement strand
GAGTATAAACACTACCCATAACATCACAATTAGAAAATATTATATGATCGTTACTGCCATCAAAGAAAAAAGAGCCTACATTCGCACTTGTAAATCCAGCACCATTTACAAGAGTTCCCTTAAAATTACCTACCAAACTATTTATAGTTACTCCAGATCCAGCATAGCTTCTCGTATTAGCAGCATCAAAATGAAATACAAGGTTATTTGTTACTAAATTAGGAGAATGAGAAAGAGCCATTATAATCCATACCTCGTTCTCATAGCATCGTAATTTTGATATATTTCAGAAGCTGTCAAAGCACGATTGTAAACAGAAATATGATTAATATGACAAGGTAGATATGCACTAAGATTTCTAACTGCAATCCAGAAATTTCTCGTTCCATTTGCACTTAAATTGCCTTGAGTGGCTCCGATCAAACTATTTACCAAAGTGCCATTTCTGTAAATTTTAATTTGATTAGAACCATTGTAAACTCCAACATCGTGATACCAAACATTAGTAGTGGGAAAAGTGTAATAAGCAGTTAGACCTGTGTCATAATTTGAAGCGACAGTAAAATCCCATCCAAATGCACCTTGTGGCGCTCCTTGTCCTAAACTGACTCCATTGTATGCCCCAGCTTCATATCTTTCAAAAATCCCACCACGTCCAGTAACTCCAGTGAGCTTATATAACATACTAACCGTAAAAGGACCAGTGTCAGGAAAAATCAAATTCCCAGTTCTTGCATAATCATTAGTACCATCAAAAATTAAAGCACCAGTATTTCCAGATCCACCAAAAGAAGGACCATTAATTAATATATTGTTATTATTATTTCTAGAAATATCAAACCAAGAATTTCCACTTCCAGCATATGACAACAAACTTCCAGCATCAAGATTTAATAATAAACCATCAGTATTTATAGGCACAGAATATTCATAACGCTTTCTAGTAGCATCATAGTTTTGCTCAATCTCTTCGTCAGATAATTTTCTACTATATAAAAGAACTTGAGATATATCGCAAGGAGTGTAGTAAGATCCATTTGCTGATCCTAATGAAAATGCTACAGAATTACTCAAACTTCCAATATAAGTTAAAGCCAAGCCACCAGAATATACACCATTAATAAAAATTGATACTCCAGTTCCAGATTTAGTGCCAGTGTAATGTGTCCAAATGCCTCTATTTACAGTTGTTGAGGCTGTTGCAGCTTTAAAACCATCTCCAGCATTGTTTCTAATCCCAAGATACATTTTTCCAGAAGCTGCACTAAATCCAAATTCATATCCATTTAAGCCAGACATTTTTGACAATGGATAATAATCATATGCAAGATCATTCATCCTACACCACATTGAAACAGTGATATTGTCTATTAAATTAATTGCACTTGAATGAGAGATTGTTGTGTAATCATTTGCCCCATCATAATTCAAATATCCACCAAAATTAGATGAATAAGTAGGGCCATTCAAAAGAGTGCCAGAACTAGAAATTCCAAGCAAATCTCTTATAGTAACTCCAGAACCAACATAGCTTTTAGAATTAGCAGGGTCAAGAGCTAATGCTATATTTGATGACACTATACTTGGAGAATGAAAAAGTCCCATTATGGTTTCGCATTTGTAGATACTAAATAACTTGTACCTGTGTAATATCCTTGGGGAATGTCGTTAAATCTTAAATCACTAGCTGTAGATGTAAAATTAGAAAAACCTAAAAATACATTATTAGAATAGTCTCCATTAGGTTCAGGATAAGTAGAATCCCTAAGCCACCATCTACCACCATCAGGAACCCTCCAGTCAGGTGCTCCAGTTCCATAACCTACTGGACTCCTCATAATGTATGATGAATAATTTCCACCAACAGTAGTAGTAGTTCTATAAATTGCCTGAGTTGTTGCAAAATATGTTCCCACTGAAGAACCAAGAACATTTACAACAAAATTGTACATACTCTGCCAATGTAGCTGACTTCTTGGGTAAATCAAATCTAACCCTAAAGCCACACCTGTATGTTGTTGCCCATAAGAATAAATTGATTGACCACCAGTAATAGGATAATAATCATATCCTCCATCTTCTGCTGTCATATCAACATACATACTTAAAGCAGATGGCATACCTGGATTTTTAACATAATAATAACCAGATGGATAATTAGGTTGTAATTGTTTTAAAACATATCCAGAATAAACAGGATTTCCAATTGTGCCGATAGGAATGTAATTTCTCTTTGCTGCAAATCTATTTTGTGTAGATTCATATAATCTTGTTACTTCAGATTGTGTCAAAACTTTATTGAACATTCCTACAGATGATAATAAAACAGATGGTTCAAGATCATATTTTATAACCAATGGATACATATTATTTACACCAGAAATTACTACATCTGCATCACTATAAAGATAATTTCCAACAAATACTTCATTAGGCACATCAAATCTATAAAAACCTGGAAGATTAGTAGAATCAATTTCACAAAATCCACCTGAAGTCCATAATCCATTTACAGATTGAGAAACTAAAGATATTGATGTGCTTCCAGATCCAGTTTTGGCGTAATATGCTTTTAATCCAGACGTGTTGTAGCTAAGTCCAGTGTATGGTAAATAATTATTAACACTGCTTTTTTGAGTGATGTAAATATATTCCGATTTATTTACAGTATTATAAGCTACAACTTTTTTTATCATTTGTATTGAATCTTAAGTGGATTCATATTATTTGCGCCTTTTAAGAAAATCATAGCTTCTGTCACACCAGTTGTAAAAACTGCATTTGGTATGTCAATTCTATAGACTCCGGGCATATTTACTCCATCAACTTCCTTAAATCCACCAGATGTCCAAGCTCCTGTTGTTGTTTGAGAAGCAAGATTTATCTGTGTTGGACTTCCTAATGGGCGAACATAATAAGCTGTCAAACCAGAAGTGTTATGTGCTAATCCTGTCAATCCAATTCCAGCATCACCATATAATTGAGAAATAAAGACATATTCTGTAACATTAGAATTTCCAGAAACAAATGTGCGATTTTCTATGTCAGGTTGCTTAGTGTTAATTAGATCAATATATGCATAAGCACCATTGATTCCACCACCAGTAACAGAAACTAAAACATTTTTAGATCCTGATGCTATAGCTGCATTAGGAATATCAAGTCTGTACATTCCTGGCTGAGTTGTAGAATTGATTTCTGCAAGCCCTCCAGAAACCCAAGATCCTGTAGTTGTTTGAGCAGTAAGGGCAAAACCAACTGGACTAGAATTTTGTCTAGTGTAGTAACCTGACAATCCTATCGAACTATGGGTGACTCCAATTGAACCTAAATAAATATTGATACTCTCTGATGTTGACCCTGGAACAAGAGAATAATTAACATTGATTTTATCTGTTGGTAAATATCTTGAAACAGTATTAGTATTGTTGTAAGCTATAGCTCCAATATCAGGTCTTCCAGTAGGCCAAGGATTTCCATAAAGATCTGTGGTTGAATAAGGTACTGAAGAATTACCCGTTCCATACAAATTACCTTGAAATACAGAGCTGTACATTTGTTGATTTGATAAGCCAAATAACTTAGATTGACCAAAATCCAAGCTGATATATCCTGTTACATATAAACCTGGCCCTGAATCACCATTGTATGTGTATCCATTTTGTTCAAATGTCCTTGAATATGATATCAAAGCGTGTTTTACGCCATTCCAGTTCATTCCAATAAACCAACCACCATTTACTACTGTATTGTAAAAAAGAACTTTAGTTGTGCCTAAGCCAGAGCACTCAAACAAGTTTTGAGTCAAGTTAGCAGTTATATTTGTAAAAATCATTGGCTGATCTAAATAATAATTTCTAAAGTGACTATAAAAAAATATGTTATTATTGCCCAAACAAGCTCTTACATCTAAAACGCTTGCTGGGCCTACAGTAGTGCCAGCAGCTGTAGGGTAAAAAATTATTCCAGTATTTGTGTTAAATATAGATTTTTCAACTGTATGAGTTTGGTAACAAAAATCTTGCTGAATATTTATGCCATAACCACCTCTTAAATTAGCTGTGCTTTGAAATATTAAATTTTTAAACTGAAAACCGTGGCAGTTTGATATATAAATTCCAGAGCTGTAAGATTCAACTAGTAAAGATTCAAATCTTATATTACTTTTTCCAATCCCAGTGATTAAATCTGAAGTAGATTCAGAATTATCATCTCCATTGATAAAAGGTGTCAATCTAATAGGACCAGCTGTAACACCTGAAAATTTAGTGGCTAAAGGATCTCCATAAATGAAGGTGGTGCTTGCAGAAGATGAAAAACCTAAAGTTATAATTTCTCTGTATATTCCTGGTGCTATATATAAAGTGTCTCCACCTGTAATACCTGTACCTCCTAGAGCTTTGGTAAGAGTAGCCCAAGCTTGACCTGTACCAGCTCCAAGTCCAGTATTTAAATTATTTCCATCATTACGAACATAATATATAGCCATTACTTGTAAATATTCTCCATAATGAATTTGATTACAAATTTCTTTTTAGTATCATCATCCATTTCGTTCCATAAATCTGCAAATGATATACCTTGAGAATAATCTTTGGTAATGTTGTCATTCATATCAGTTATAGTAAATTTAAAAACTAAATCCTCAATTTGATTTGTTTGTCCTACTATTTCAATCATATTTACAATCATATATTTCTCCTAAGGTTTTGCATTTGTTGATACTAGATAAGATGTACCTGTTGCTTGTGTTCCGCCATCATTGAGTGTTAAATTACTGCCATCAGGACTTACACCAAAAAAGGCTAAAAATCCATTGTAATTGTAATCTCCACTAGGTTCGCCATAAGGAAGATCTCTTAACCACCATCTACCACCATCAGGAACTTTCCAATCTAATGCTCCTGACAGATAATTGTTAGGATCTCTCATAATTACACTTGCATAACTTCCAGATCCATTAAGTTGAGTATTTCTTGTCACAGCTCCACATATTGCCATAACAGAAGTAAGTGAAACACCCAACACTCCAACAGAAAATTCATACATTGATTTCCAATGACCTTGTGATCTTGGATAAATTAAATCTAATCCTAAAGCTGTACCAGAATGTGTCGATCCAATAAAACTTATACTTGTTCCACCAGTAATTCTATAATAATCAAATCCACCACCATCATTAGTCATATCAACATACATCAATAACGCATTTGGCATAAGAGATGATTTTATATAATAGTAACCAGAAGCGAGATCAGGATAATTTAATTTCAAAGCTAACCCACTTGGCGCAGGATTTGAAATTGTTCCTAAAGTTCTCTCTCCCAAAAGATTTACATAGAAATTCTTAAATGAATCATATGTCTGAGAAACTTCATCAGCTGTTAAAGTTTTATTATATACAATTACATTAGCCACTTTTGCAGAGCTGAAAGATGTAGTGATTCCACTTTTTCCAATAAATAAATTACTAGAGCCAACATTGTAAGTGGTTAATTTTTGCTTTACATAAGAGCCATTTACATATAATTTTGTAACTGCTCCATCATGAGTAAGGACAAGATGATTCCAAGTATCAGGTATCAAATAAGAATTTTCTAAAGTGGTATTTACATTGTTCGCTAATAAACCAAATTGACTTGATCCTATACCTATTTGTGTAGCTGAAGATGAAGTACCAGTGCCATATGAAATCCAAACTTGATCTGAGTTATTTTGATATTTCACTGTGTTAGCAATAGAAAAATTCTTATTACCTGTTAATACATTCCAATTACTTATTTCAGCATAACTACTTGATCCATTAAAAACTAAAGCGCCACCAGAAGTATTATCAAAAGTGGGGCTATTTACAAGAGTTGCATTTCTAACATAAGGCGATAAATCATACCAAGTATTACCAGATCCAGGGTAAGAATATGTATTACTTGCTTCTAAATGTAATATGACATTCTTTTGAACTACATTAGGTGTTATGCCTCTTGCTCCAATATAAATGTCAGATAATTGATTACCTACTGTAATTGTGAAAGTATTTTTTAAAACTCCATCAACATAAAGATTAGATCCATTAGAAACACCTGAATTAAAAGTGAATGTTATAAAGTGCCAGTTTCCATCAGATATATTAATATTAGCCTTGTATTCAGTTCTTGTACTCCAATCTATTACTATTGGAAGACCGTTTCTTAGATAAATTCCATATGCATTATTTTTGGTAATGATTGATTTTAATTGAGGGTCTGTGATTCCAGTTTTTACCCAAGCATATAATGTCCCAGTATTAGTTTGAAAAGTAGCATCATTTGAAATTACAAGAAAATCATCATTATCATCAAAGTTTAAAGAACCAAACCATTGTCCTATATATGTTGGTCCATTTTTAATATTTGCTTTATGAATTACAGATGTTGCTGCAGCGTTAGATAAAGTTGTGCCTAATCCTGTGTAAGATTTTGGATTAGCAGCATCAATCACCAATACTAATCCAAGCGCATTTTTATTGGGTCCAGAGGAGATTGCCATTAAAATCTCCCCCTAAAAGCATCATAATTTTGGATTACTTCGAATTGAGACAAAACACGATTGTATAATTTACAAGGCCCTAAAAATCCCAAATATTGTTCATTGCCACTATTGTTTGCTCTAAAATCACCTATAACAAATTCTGTCAATCCACCAGTTTGAGAAGTTACAGATTTGGTATTATATAAAGTTCCATTAATGTATAGTTTTAAAACATTAGAACTTAAAGTTAGCACATAATGATTCCAAACTCCAACTACTGGTAATGGGTAAGTCATTTGAGATGTGCCACCATAAGTCCAAATATCACCAGTAGAACTTCTAATAGCAAATTGCCAAACACTACTGCCACCATTGCTTATAGCAACTGTAGTTCCTCCGTAATTATTGCTAGTGTATTTCAACCAAACATCTAAACTCCAAGGACCTTCAACATTAATAACTGAAGCCATACTTGATGAAGAATAGCTGTTTGTAGTGTATTGTAGTGTTCCATTGTTTGCAGAAGAATAACCAACAGAAGACAATGTTTGATTTCTGTTATTATTAGTCAGATCATATAAAACAGTGCCGGAACCAGGGTATGAAAGATAATTACCTGGATCTAAATTCAATAATAATCCACTTGTTACAATATCAACATTGTAAATATATCTGCCTCTATTTGCATAATAATTTTGTGTTATTTCAGTTGCAGACAAAGCTCTCTTGTAAATTTGAAGATTATAAACATTTATATTTGCAAAAGTATTAACATAATTTGGATCACCAGGAGTAAAAAGATGACCAATTCTTATAGCAGAAGTATCAGAAGAATAATTTATAGCAGCTTTAGTTGATTGTCCCCACCAAGTTGTAGTTTTTAAAATCCCATCCAAATAAAACGAAATAGTGGGATTATTTGTGTTTGCAGCTGAAACAGTGACAACAACGTGATGTATATTTAAATCATTAAGAGTATTAGCATCAGAACTATATACATTCCAAGCCCAACCAGCCATTCCGAACTGTAACATCAAACTTTTAGGATTAACTCCATATAAATTATCTCTCCACCACACTAAAGAAATACCTTTAGTTTGAGAATTGATGGCAACATCCATAGAATTAAAAATTGATTGCTGTGCAGTGGTTAAATCATTAAGTTTAACCCAAGCAGATATAGTGAATTCTGCCCCTAAATCCAATAATTTTGCATCAGGTATGGCAAGATAGTCATTTGTTCCATCAAATGAAAGAAATCCATTCAAATTACTATTATATGTGGGGCCATTTGTAAGAGCTGCTAAACCCACTTGCCCAGTTAAATCATAAGCTGTGTTGCCAGATCCAGGATAACATTTTGCGTTACCTAAGTCTAAAGCATATTGCAGTCCATTAACAATTATGGACGGATTGTAGTTAAGTCCCACCTAGTACTCCACATCCAATTTAGGTATATCTTTTCTCTCACCATAAACTACAAAATGACAATTTACAATTCCAGTTTCAACATTTACATAAACTTTGTAATTTTCAATTTTTTCAACATACATTTTTGAAAATTTACCAATAGGAGTAAGAGATACAGTAATTGTTTCTTCATCTACTAAGCCAAGCCAATAATCTGGAAGTTCAATAATATTTTCATTTACCAACTTACCTCTGACATATACACCATTTTCAGGACCTTCCAAAGATCCATGCCTCAATGTCATATTAGGCTTAGTTGGATGGTCTATAACGAAGCTTTTGTTAGTAGCAGATAATTCACCAGTAATATGTAAATCATAAAGTGGGTTTGCTTGATTGATACCAATTCTTCCATTTATAGTGTCAAAATAAACAAATGATGCACCAGATGAATTTCCTATACTGACACCATTTGTAGCATCAATTCCAGGTCTAATATTAACTGATCCTGTGTTTGTAAATACTGAAGCACCAATACTACTTGCTGATGGATTTGCAAATAATGTGGAAGTGTTATATAAAGATGTACTTCCAATTCCATTAGTTGAATAGATTAATCTTCTTGATGCATTTGTGGTGTCTGCAGCTAAGATTACATTTGTAGCGTTAGTTGCTGTTGTGGCTGTAGATGCTAATGTTGCTGTCTGTGCAAATCCTGATTGATGAGCATATGTTGCAGTTGTGGCTAGTCCTGAAGTAGTTGCGAATCCAGAAGTGATAGCAAATCCAGATTGATGTGAATAAGAAGCAGTAGAGGCAAAACCTGAAGTAGTTGCGTATCCTGAAGTATTAGAACTTTCGGATGTGATTGCATAACCAGACTGATGCGAATATGTTGCAGTGGTAGCTAATCCTGATGTAACAGAACTTCCTGATGTAATAGCATATCCAGATTGATGGGAATATGTTGCTGTAGTAGCGGTTCCTGTTAAATTTCCTGTTATGACACCAGAACTTAATACAACACCTGATATTGAAGAAGCAGAATTGACATATAAACTTCCACCAATACCTACTCCACCTGTGACAACCATAGCACCAGTGGATGTACTTGTAGATGCAGTAGATGAATTTATCTTGAATACATTGTTTTCTTGGCTAGCAAATGCATATGGATGATAAGACGAAATAGCAGTTTCTGAAGTTGCCGAATTATATGCCGTAAATGTTGCAGTATTTTGCCCAACATTTTGAACATATATTTTTAAATTTCCACTAGTTCCTAAAGATCTAGCCCTTAGTGTAAGACTACCAGAACCTTGGTAAGCCTCAAGTTGGAAATTGATAGCTGGATTATTTCCATAAGCACCTGTTGAACATAAAGGTGCAACTATGGACCATCCACCAAGATTCCAGTTTGAAGTTAAAGTATAATTTTTAGCAACACTGTATCCACCATCACTTACATTAAGTGAGATTAGAATATTGTGAGCTCCGTTGTCAATAAAGAATGTACCAATACCTACACAAGTGTCTACGGAAGATAAAGTTCTATTTTCAACCCAAGCTTTATAATTTGATGCATCTACTCTGCCTGCAACATAAAGAGTATTACCAATTCCCACTCCACCTGTAACAACTAAAGCTCCAGTAGTTGTTGATGTTGAAGCAGTGGAAGATGAAACTGTTAAACCAGATACCGAAAGAATATCAGTGGAAGGATTATATACAAAAGAATTTTCAGTTGAAACAGCTACACCAGAAGCAGTACCAGATGTAGGAGTGAATAAAACTTGATGACTTGCATTTGTAGCAGCTAAAACGACACTTAAGCTTGTTGAAGTTGTAGCAGAACCAACAAAAGTGCCGTAGAAGTTTGTTGCTGTAGCTGCTGTAGCTGAAAGATTACCAGAGAATGTACCAGAAGTTAATGTATCTGTTGCAGAATTCCATGACAAACCGCTATCCACAGAAATTGCAACACCTGAAGCTGTAGTGGAAATATTACTAAATAATGGATAGAATGTTCCAGTAGTTGCAGAAACTATATTTACATTTTGTGAAGTTGTTGAAGTACCAGTTACATTTCCTGTAAGTGTTCCGTAGAAGTTTGTAAATGTCGCTGCAGAACCAGATGCTAAACCACTAAATTTACCAGCAGTTAAGGTATCTGTTGCAGAATCCCATGAAATACCAGAATCTACCGAAACAGCTACACCAGATGCAGTAGAAGAAATATTAGTAAATAATGGATAGAATGTACCAGATGTTGAACTAACTACATTTAAGTTTTGTGCTGTTGTAGCTGTTCCAGTTAAAGGACCATATATGTTTGTAAAAGTAGCAGCTGTACCTGATGCTAATCCACTGAATTTTCCAGCTGTAAGAGTATTTGTAGCAGCATCATATGAAATATCTGTACCGTCAACAGAAACAGCAACACCAGAAGCCGTAGTAGAAGCACTTGTAAATAATGGATAAAGTGTTCCTGTTGCTGTAGTTGTGATGTTGAGGTTTTGAGCAGTGGTTGCAAGTCCAGCAGTTGTAGCACTTGCAGCATTTCCAACAAATGTTCCATAGAAATTAGTGGCTGTTATTGCAGAACCAGTAATATTAGCTTCAATGACACCAATAGAGCCAGTGTATGTATTGTTAGCTGTTACATTTGCATTTGGTATAAAAGTAAATCTACCTGAAGCATTTGATACACCAAAGAAACCAGTAATAGCAGAACCAGAAAATCTTCTGAATTCAATGCCTCTATCTTGTGTATCAACTACATTTGTATGAGTTCCACCAGCTCCTGAGCCAAGAACAATAACTGGATCTGTAATTGTTTGAGTAGTTGAATCAATATATGTGGCTGTACCTTGAACATTAAGATTTCCGCCAATAAGAACAGTGCCACCAGAAGCATTTAACGTTAGATTTCCTGATGTAGTGGTTATTGTATTAGAACTGCTTCCTAAAAGAAGACCATTTATAAGAGCTGATCCTGTACCTAACCCTAATTGACCAGATGAAGGATTGAATGTAACGCCAACACCACTGGACAATGCAACACCAGAGCCACCATTTACAGGTGAGAACATCAAATAATGAGTTGCATTTGTTGCTGTTGTAGAAACAGAATTTACATTTGTAGCAGTAGTAGCAAAACCAGAAAGTGTTCCGTAAATATTAGTGAATGTTGCAGCAGTACCAGAAGCTAATCCGCTAAATTTACCAGCAGTTAATGTATCTGTTGAAGCATTGTATGATATTGCTGAATCGACAGATACTCCAACTCCTGATGCGGTTGAAGAAATATTTGAGAATAACGGATAGAAGGTTCCAGTTGTTGCACTTACTATACTTACATTTTGAGAAGTAGTGGCAGTTCCGGTAACATTTCCAGTAACAGCACCTATATGAGTACCATAGAAGTTAGTAGCAGTAGCAGCAGTTGCAGATAAATTACCACTGAATACATCAGCGGTAAGAACGTTAGTTCCTGGGTTGAATTGTAATTGAGCATCTGAAGAAACTGCTACACCTGAAGTAGTAGCATTTACTGGACTAAATAATAAATAATGAACACCGGCAGTTGTTGCTGCTGTTGTGTTGATATTTGCAGATGTAGTAGCTGATCCAACACTTCCTATAAGAGTACCGTAGAAGTTAGTTGCTGTTATTGCTGTTCCAGTTACATTACCAGAGAAGGTAGTAGCTGAAAGAACATCAGTAGCAGGATTGTAAGTAAGTTGAGTATCTGAGGAAAGTGCTACTCCGCTTGCCCCATTCACTGGAGAGAATGTTATATAATGAACACCTGATGTAGTAGCTGTTACAGTGTTTACATTTCTAGATGTTGTCGCTGTTGATGAATTACCAACTAATGTACCAAAGAAATTAGTTGCAGTAGCTGCAGTTCCTGTAAAGTTTCCATTGAATACATCAGTGGTTAGTACATGAGTACTTGGATTGTATTGCAAGCCTCCATCACTTGATAATCCTACACCCGTACCAGTAGCATTTAATGAGAATACCACAGAATGGTTTGAGTTATTTCCACCAGCTGCTAAGTTGATATTTTGGGCAGTTGTAGCTGTACCTGTTACATTTCCTGTAAGAGCACCAAAGAAGTTTGTAGCAGTAAATGCTGTCCCTGTATGATTACCACTAAATACTGAAGCTGTTAATACATCAGTGGAAGGATTATAAGTAAGTTGAGCATCAGAAGAAACTGCAACTCCACTGGCTCCGTTGACTGGGGAGAACAACAAGAAGTGTGAAGAAGAAGTTGTTGCTGAAACAGTATTTACATTTTGTGATGTAGTAGCAGTACCTGTAACATTACCACTGAAAACTCCAGCAGTAAGTACATTAGTTCCTGGATTATATGATAAATCAGTATCAGTAGATGTTGCTAAACCACTTCCTGATAATGCTGGTGAGAAAGTAATATAATGAGTTGCATTAATGGTAGTAGTGTTGACATTTACGTTACTTGCTGTTGTAGCTGTAGATGAATTACCTACTAATGTGCCAAAGAAGTTTGTGGCTGTTGCAGCTGTTGCTGATAAGTTACCAGAGAAAATATCAGTTGTAAGAACATTAGTACCCGGATTAAACTGCAGAACTGAGTCAGAAGAAACAGCTACACCAGAAGCTGTAGCATTTACAGGACTAAATAATAAATAGTGAGCTCCTGCAGTAGTTGCAGCTGTAGTATTTAAGTTTTGTGCTGTTGTAGCAGTGCCAGTAACATTTCCAGTTACAGCACCAACATGAGTACCAAAGAAATTAGTAGCAGTAGCAGCAGTAGCACTAAGGTTTCCAGAGAATACGTCTGTTGTAAGTACATTTGTTCCAGGGTTGAATTGTAAAGTGCTGTCTGAACTAACAGCGACACCAGAAGTAGTTGCGTTTACAGGACTAAATAAAATGTAGTGAGCACTTGCAGTAGCTGCTGTAGTAG
>ENA-OSIY01001411-OSIY01001411.1-marine-metagenome-genome-assembly--contig:-NODE-1411-length-12877-cov-7.174375_pt1 | contig 12877 bp, 18 predicted proteins | sample MGYA00237884_ERZ534233 | MGnify/ENA primary metagenome ERZ534233 (study PRJEB26412, sample SAMN06343840) | marine metagenome | isolation source: estuarine water | place: USA: Columbia River Estuary... | reverse complement strand
CAGCGTCAGATGTGTATAAGAGACAGCAATCTAGGAGCAGCTATTAACCATCCAGAGGCAGGAAAAGGATTTGATATCTCAGCTGAGATAAATAAACTAAACGGCATAGAAGATGCTGATGTAAAAGTACTACCGAATAACGGGTATGGAGATGCGATGCAAATAAGAAATTTAATTGCTCAAGAAAAACCAGATGCTATTTTTATCATAACAGATCCTAGATATAGAATGCTTGTCGTTACTCCTAAAAACTAATATAGATTTGCACCTACCTCTGGAACCAATTACAATACTCCAGTTTTTCCTTATTATTCAACTGCTGGAGGGGTTAATTCTCCTGAACCTGTTGGAATTCCAGTAGATGTTGGAGCAAGTGCTGATTTCGGTATGCAACTTTTACCAGATCCTATGTATTATAATGTTGAATATGACGATGTCAGAAATATCAAGTACAATACATCAATTGGATGTGACAACGGTTCATTTAGTATTCTAATTAGAAAGAACTTCATGTATGATTAAGTTGATTATGCTGCCAACTCAAGAGTTAGATTTAATGATAACACTCTATAAGAGATGATCCCATAAATATGGTTTTTCATTCCACCATAATTTGCTTCGAGTTAAGGAGTGATTCCTTAATTAGCTATATATAATTTGAGTTTCAGTGTCAGAATGATTTTTGATAACGTAAATGGATGATATATATATATTATGTTAAATTATAATATAAGATAAAAATTTATTCAAACAATTATTAAAGTTAATAAGACATTATATATTATTTGTTATTTGTTATTAAGGTCCTAAGGTAATACTGGGACCTTAATAACATGTTACATTTTTGAAAGTTTTTTTATTTGGTATTCTCTTTTGCTAGCTGAAGACCTATCAGGAGCCTCTTCAAAGTAGATTAGTTCAACTGGTAATCTAGCCCTTGTATACTTGGCCCCAGTACCTTTATTATGTGATGAAACCCTCTTACCCAAGTCATTTGTTATACCTGTGTAGAGGGTTTCATCATTACATTTTAGTATGTAAACATACCACATTTACACTTCTAATGTATCGAATGCTGCTTCAATGACATCATCCCAAAAGAATCCATCTGGATTTTCTTCTTCCCATTCATCTTGATCCTCTTCAATTGAAGTTTCATCCGTATCAGTATTATCAATATCATACGACTCAAAAATACCGATTGGGTCATACGCTTCATCCCAATAACGACCTCTAGCCATAACATAGTCATCTTCGTTCGGATTCTCAAATGTTTCTCCTTCAGAAATCTCAGTCAACTTTTTAATAATTCTTTCAATAAGGTCTTGCGGGAAATGCCAAGCTGACTCTAAATTCATATCATAACGAGTATCTTCAACAATACCCCAGTCACTACCAACGTTGACCCATTTAGCACCAAGTGTGTCAATGAAGTGTTCTTCATCATTTAATTTAAATAGATCACAAAATGCTTGTGAATTATTTTCTGATTTACGAATCATCTCGATTTGTTCGTTAAGCCAATCGATTGCTTTTTTTGGAGCGTAAAACGCTACTTGTGTTGTACAAATATTTGCCATAATTTTTATTTTTTTATTCTTTATTCAAAGATTATTTGGTGTTCGTTAACATAATTAGTAAAAGCTTCTTCAGCTTCTTCTTTAGTTTTCCAAGGTCCACCTGGGATTACTTGATCAAATTCTGTTGGGTTTGTTGCCGTGAACTCACCATTCATTGTTTCATAAATGAAACTGTTTTTTACTTCCTGTGTTATCATATATTTTTTTTTATAAAAGTAATAAATTATTATTAAAAATCCAAGTTATTTGTATAAATTCCCCAAATAATCATTAACGTTATTATAGATTTGATTGGATTTATTTTAATTCCAAGTCTTCGTTATTATTTTTCTCATTAGCGAATCTATATCTTGCCGCCATGCTCATTTCAAAAACAGTTAATAGTTCCCTAATATTAGTTATACCATAACCAGTATCGATATTAATCCCAGGTGCCTCATGTTTAATTTGATAACGTATTTGACCTTTAGCATATTTACTTCTATTGATAAACAAACTAAGATTAGATTCTGATGTGTACTTAGCCTCAATCTCTAAGGCTTTATCGTATAGTTCATTTACTGTCATTAGAAATAGTAGTTAAAAATTTTGCAATTGGGGTTTAGATTTGATAGGTCTGGGAAAACCACGTTACCTATTTGGTTATCATCTATGTGTGAGATGTGTAACTCAGTGAAGTATGGGGCATACTTCTCATAGGTTTTCTTTCCACCTATACACCAATGAGGTGTAAGGTTAATTTTATCTTTCTCATCCAGCATAACCGTTCTACTCGGTAGTGGTGGGAGTTCGGAGTTAGTGTTGTAACCAACCAGTAGGACCTGGTCAAGGGTCAACTCTTTAAAGTGTTGTAGATCTTTTTTGTTCTTCCACAATAAAGAGTTGCCTTTCCCAATGAACCCGAGATTGTTAACAGCTATGATAGCTTTCAACTAATTAAGGTCTGTCTGTTGTTTCAGGTGCAACCTGATTATTTTTCTCCTGGATTTGTTTCAACAATTCCATTCCAAGTAATCCGCTGATTGGGCCGTTAGAACCATCACCACCTTGGATAAGGATTTCAGGGATGATCTTAATACCGTTCTGACCAATCATCTCAGTAACTTTCAATTTACCGAAGTTGTCAGCACCCATGGCGTTAACTTGTTTTTCGTAAGCTTCTGCTGTCGCTTTACCAATAGCTTCAATCTTAGTCGCTTCAGCTTTACCAGTCAACTCAATTTGAGCAGCGTCCGCTTCAGCCATCAATTTCTTAGCCTTAGAATCCGCAGCTGCCTTCAACTCGATTGCTTTAGCTTGACCTTCAGATTTCTTAACCGCAGCCTCAGCTTCACGTTGAGAGATCTCTACTGATTGTTGTGCAGATACCATTTGACCTTGCATGTCAGCCAATGCTTTAGCAGACTCCAATGTCTTACGTTGGTCTTGTGCTTTACGTTGAGTTTCGTATGTCACCTCTTCTTCTTGGGCAATCTTACGATCAGTCAACGTTTTCATTAATGACTCTGGTGGTGTAATGTCACCAATCAAAGTGTCAACAGCATGCACGTTGTACTCTTCCAATACAGTACTGATTGATTTCTTAGCTGCATCTTGACGTGCTTGACGTGTTGATAAGAAAGAGATTACATCAGAATCCTGTGCTGAGTTACGGAAGTAGTTACCGATTGTTGGTTCCAATACTTGACTCACCAAGTTCTGCATAGAGCCGAAACGAGCGATTACCTTTGGTGCCTCAGGAGCTGGAATGTGAATGATTTGTGATACGTCCAAGTTGAATGGGAAACCATCTTTAGAACGTACAGTGATTGTACTCAAACCTTTATCAAGGTTGTGTGATTCTGTGCGAGCATTCGCCCAGTTCAATACCAAGTTAGTTGTTGGTACAATTTCAATTTTGGTTGTGTATGGGTTGATCGCATATTTACCTGGATCCAATGGTGTAATACAAACACCTTTTTGCCCCTTTTTCACAATGTTACCATGTTTGAAACCTTCACCTGTAACATCCATACCTTCAGTACCAACGTAAGATATAACAACACCTACGTGACCAATCGGAATTTGTAGCATAGGTACTTTTTCAACCTCAACAGCCCATGGGTTCAACGAATAATTACCAGCTTGGATAACTTGTGTTTGAAGACCACGTTGACCACCATTCAATAAGAATGTATCAAAATTTTGGAAATTGTTATGACCTTCGATTAAGTTACCTGCAATGTTCCCTTGATCTAATGGTGTACCATCTAATGCGGTTACAACACCAACATTACCATCTTCGATGTATGTGATGTCCGCTTGAAACAATTCGAATAAGTGTGTGTTGATACGATAAACACCGTTGTTTAAGTAACCAACTTGTTTACCACGTTGGCCACGATTCGTTAAGAATGCACGTGCATCTTGGAAGTCGTCACAATCAACGTGTCGTGCTAAGATAGCACCTACTGGTAATTGTGAACCATCTTTAGCCGTTACTAAACCAATCTTACCTTTAGGGATTACCATAAAATCAACTTGGTCGATAGCGAACTGCCAAATCCAGTAACCCCAGTATAAACCAGGTGCCAAAGTGTCAGCCTGGTAACCTGGCTCACCGTTCAATGCGATAATCTTACCGTCAGGTAATTGCTTGTTCGCACCAAACAATACGAATTTCTTGGTAACTAAACCAATCTTGTCTTCAGGTATGATAATCATACCAAAAAATACTCGTAGTATAAACTTATAGAATAATGCCACTAAAACTGCTGGGATCAGAGCCCATGCGTAACTCGGTACGCTAGATAAAAAATTTGTCATCTGTTATTTATTTATTTTGATTCTACAATTGTGTATGTTCCTTCCATAACCCCATACCCAGATTCTTCGTGAAACTCATAAGTTTCCGCCACATCAGTGGAGTCCATTTGGCGGGTTAGATACCAAATTTGTGTTTCTTTCCACGTTACGTTAACCAGTTTTCGACCTAAAGGTAAATTAATGGTACCATCACCACCCCAGTTCTTAACTCGTTCGTTTTCGGTGCAAGATGCTAACATAAGCATCATTACCGACATAATCAATACTATTCTTTTCATATTATTTTTTATTTTTTACAAATGTAATACTATTTTTTTAATAACCAAATTTATTTTACAAAATTTCGTCAATCACACCTAATTCTTTTGCTTCTTTTGAATCAATGAACCAGTCAACCTTACCATCATAAACCTCTTTAAGTTTCTTCTTACTGATGTTCGTGCTTTCGAGTGTGATGTCTTCGATCATCTTCTGAAGTCTCCTAACCTCAATAACCTCTTCTTCGATGTCTTTCGCTTTACCACGGAGACCTGATGAAACTTGGTGATACAGGTAAGTTGATTTAGGGTAGCCAAATCTTTTTTGACCTGAGACTGAGATGAGGAAACCACAGCTCATTGCACAACCAGTTACGATTGTATGCACTGGTGTGTTGGCTTGCTTCATTACACCAAGTAATCCCATACATTGGTAAACCTGCCCACCGTATGAATCGATATACAGTTTAATTGGTTTTGGTATGTAAGCTAAATCATGCAAAGCGTATAGCTTTGTTAGATACTCATCATTATCACAAATTTCAACGATTGATTTTGTAATTGAGTTGATACTGTCTTGATCAACTTGTTTTGCTAAATAAAGGTTTCTTTCCTTTGGAGCTGGTAGGTCTATGCTTGCCATTTTAATTTATTGAGTTTAATTTATTACGTACTTCTGTTAGTGATGTTTCATTAACGAATCGACCTTCCTCGTAGATTGTTTGTAAGATACCTTGAGCCTCTTGTTCCCAAGTACATTGTGTTAACACCTCATGATCTTCAGTTACACAGATTAAACCTTTCAAAGATTTTTTGGTTCCATCGTCAGTGATCGGATCTTTGTAGATATCGTAACCAACTTTCTTAAATCCAAGTACACCATTCTCGTCAGGAGTATTTGCAATCGGGTCTAGTTCCAATACTTCAAACCAAGCACCTTTGGCTGCGAAACCTAATGTGTCTCTCGTGTTCATTTGATAAGTGAAAGACCCAACCCCAAGAACGATGTTAGTTGATGCGAATCCTTTAGCGGCTAATCTTTCGTAGATTTGGATTTGACGATCCAATGTGATTGAGTCACCGTAGATTGCTCCGATGTGTGGGTCAAGAACTTTATAACCTTGTTCGTTGATTGTACCACCGAAGATGTCCCAAAGTAATTCAATAACTCCTTTGTACTGAGGATCTTCAAGTCTATATTCATGTAGCATTGATGTTTCTAATCCACAAATAATATCTACAGGGTCGCCAGAGTCAGGACGGATAACCAACTTACCATCACGAGCCATGATAGCTTCTTTGTTTGCTGGCAAGTATTCTGTGATCAATTTCCACAAATCAAACGTGTCAGATACGATTGATAAGATTCCTTTAGGGAAGTCAACCAACCAATCAGCAATCATTTGTTGTTCACCAACAGTGAAGATTTTGGTTGTTGATACTGAGTGTTCAGATGCGTTCACTGAATAGATTGCAACCTGATCTTCTGGTTCATTGTAATAGTAACGTGAACCTGGGATACAGATAATCGTATCGGAACCCAAGAAAGAAGATGCGTGGCCAAGACCGCTTGATAACATATCCCATGGACTTAATCCACGAGCAGAGAAGTCATGGCAAAGGAATGGGATCAAGAAAGCATTTGCTGGATCCGTTTTCATAACCCATTTAACAACATTACGTTTGTATTGTAATGCGATTGTAGCTGATGTTGATGGTTTCCAAGCCAATGAACTAATGATTGTCTCCAAGTACAATGTCAACCATGCGAATCCGTCAACAGTGTTGATGAACGTCATGTGAGGTACATTTGGATTTGTCTCAATACCTTCAGGTAAAGCTTTAACTCTGATTGGTAAGTAACCTAAACGGTGAAGTGCGACAAAATGCGATGCATCATAGTCCATCCCAAGATACATTGACATGTCTTTACCGAAGTCAACAGCAACTTGCTCAGGTAAGCTGAAGAAGTTCTCTTGGAACTCATCGTGCAACCATCTAACAACCAGTTGTTGTCCAAACGATACAATCTTAGTTACACCTTTTGGTGCGTACTTAACACTACGTGGAATCCAAGTACCGTATAAACGGGTTGTGTCTTTTGCTAACATTTTTTTGTGGCCAATCTTATAGCCATCTGTGTAGAATAATGAATTTGGTTTAAACATATTTCGATTTTTTTTCAAAGTTAATGATATTTCTTTAAGAAAAAAATTATTTTGCTTTTTTCTTAGATTTTTTTGGTTGAGAACCTGAAACCCCAGGTATTCCTGGTTTACCCATTAAAGAATGGGAATATGGTGGTGGCGGTGGTGGTGCGTTTCTATGCCCTAGGTTGGTATATCGTGGTGGTGCGTTTCTATGCCCTGGTGTTATATCAACAGGTTTTATATTATAACCATCTGATAATATATCATCAAGATATTCATCACCAGTCTTATAGTACATTGAAGTACTTGAAGTACCTCTCATATCAACATAATAAGGGTCTAGTACATGAGTTTTATTTTGAGTGCTACCAGTGACAGTATTATTAGACTTAGGTTCTTTATTTTCGTTCTTAACCCACGGGCTTTCCTTATACTCCTCAACTGGTTTAGGTTTTTTAACTTTAATAGCGCTTATTACTTCATGGTTATTTGGATGTTGGATAACCTTTGATTCACCAATGGAGTTAACCCAATTAACAACTTTATTTAATAAATTGTGTAGATCAAACATGGGTTATTAATAATTGATACGTTAAAAATAATTGAACATAGTGTAGGACTTGATCAAATCCAATTACGGTAAACGCACCTGTGTTGGGGATCGGGCTTCCGTATTCTTTGTTAGCGAACTTACGACTTACAATTCTACTGGTAATATAGTCAGTAATGAAGTGACAGCAAAATGTTAGTAGGGAAAATAAAATGGATGAGTAAACATACCATTCAGTAGTTTCATCTGGTCTTGAAGCTCCTAATAGGAATGGTGAGGCGAGCAACCAAAAAGTTGAATAGGTTATTACGTGCTTGTAGAGAGCCACATTACTTTTACTCTTGTTAGTTGCCCATTCTTCAGCCTGGAAAACAAAATCTGCGATCCAGTGAATAATGATGATGGTTAAAACGATTGTTAGTGTCATAATTATTATCTTTTATCAAAATAGGTTGTAAACATAGCTAAAACCGCAATGCATACACAGATGCCGATTACGATGATTCCCACTACTTGGGCTACTGGGTGTAAATTTTCCATATTATTTTATTTTATTTTTTACTAAAGTTAATGCTTGTCCTAATAAATTAAGACCTAGCCAAAATGAAGGGTCTTCAATTCCCATGGCATTTTCATCCATTCCGATTCCCCAGATATTATCGAGTGGCGATGCCTCAACAAAAATTCTATCACCAGTACTTAACATTGCTGCCATTAACTCTGAGTTTTGGGTGAACTTCGCTAAGTTCCCTTCATACACAATCGCCAGACAGTTTTTATCCCATATGGCCTTGTCGAAATTCTTAATCATTCGGCCATATTTCTTTTGTTGTCTTGGGTTTGACTCTTGCATAATCAATTCTGCGATCTCATTGTCTTCAAAAAGTAATGCTTTTTGATGCATCATATATTGCTCACATGAATTATATTCAATTTTGTCAATTACCATTGGTGCTTTATGCCATTGGGAGTATATCCCTTCCCAAAAGAATACGTAATTATCTGTTATTTTCATATTAAAATACGTTTTGTTGTTTTACTAATGAATGAATTGTTTTGTGTCTTGAAAATGTATCGACAATAGTTCCATCTTGAATATCTTTCACACTATTGGTACAGTAGATGCCATCAAAGTGTTGTACTAAGAAATCAAAACCAAAGCTGAAGATACCGTGAGTGACAATCAGGTAATTCTTACCGTAGTGCTCACGTTTAACTGAACTTGATAGTTTTCTAACTTCATCAACAGCCTTGGCTATTTCAATGAATGTTCTACCACCATCGCAAATGTCGTCAATAATGAACACGTCTTTATCAGCGTCATTTACTGACATAGGTACATTGGTGTAATCGATCTTACCTGTTTCAACGTTACGATGTTTAGATGCAATAATAACTTCATTTCTATATTTAACAGCATCGGCAACATGAAACACTTTCTTTAATGCACCAGCATCAGGAGAGATGAATCGAACATTCTCAAAATTCTCTGCACTCCAAGTTTCAAAGCCTTTTGATAAGAAGTAATCTACTAAAGCAAATGAAACAAGATCAATGTTATCTTCTTTTTCAAAGTTATTGATACACGCCTCAAGTACATCTGAATGTGGATCAAGAATTGTTACTTTGCTGTAACCTTGCGAGTTAATGATTGGTGCGATTACTGTCTTAACATAATTGATCCCACCTTCCATGAACTTACGGTCACTTCTGGCACCAATACAATATGGGATGTAAAGTTCAATGTTTTTAACACCAACTTCTTTCAATGCTTGTGTCGCACAGATGATTAATTCAAGGTCACTGAAAGTGTTCAGCCTTGATTTAATCATGATACCATGTTGCTTATCAGACTCTCTAAGTGATCCGAATGTGTTGTACCCATTTTCAATCAATCTTATCGATTGTTGACCATCAGGGAAACGACTAATTTCATACTTGAATGTAAATCTGTCGTTAGGGTTTACTAAGTTTAATGTTTCTGCCATAATTATTTTTTATTTAAAACTGATTGTTCATAATATCTCACCAGCAAAGATGCGCTTGCATAGTTAACGGCCAACGGTGTGTTATGTAAAATACAGATTCTAAGTAACATGTTCACATCCACCTGATGTGGGTGAGCTTCTAAAGGGTCAATAAAAAAAACAACACCATCAATTTGTTTGTTTACAATCATTGACGCTATTTCAGCATCACCACCCATTGGCCCTGAGTTTAATTTCGTTACGTTAGTTAATCCAGCATGTTCAACATGTTTACCTGTTGTACCTGTTGCAAATATGTTGGTATGGTTACCGAAGAACTCCAATCGTTTCATAATAAATGAAACCATATCAGCTTTTTTACCATCATGTGCGATAATTGCTATGTTTAGTTTATTCATTCTCTTCGTCTAATTCAAAACCATCTTCATCGTAGTCATACTCTGCACAAGGATACGGTCTACCCCTTTCATCTAAGTATTGCCAATACCGATCATCTTCCTTGGTGATCTTATCCATATATTCATCCCCAGGATGTTCAACCCAAGCCCAGTCTTTACCTTCAATACCTTCTGGTAAATCTATCGGTAAACCTTCCTGTTCCTTACCGTAGCGCCAATTGCATGAACAACCTATTTTATTATCGGGGTCGATGATGCAATCATCACAAGAATATGGGTTTGAACCACCAGAATAGCCTGGCATATAAACCCAAACAGCTTTCTTACCACAATCACATTTTTCGTACTCCATAATTATTTCAATTCTTTAAGTTTCATCAAGACCTCAACTAATGTTACGGTATCTTTTTCACAATAGTCGGTGATACCATCGATATCATTTTTGGTCCAGAATGCTTCATGAACTTTGTTACCTGTAACTTCCATGTTCTTAGGTGATTCAATACCAAGACTAATACACATTAATTCCAATGTGCCCAATGAACCGAAAGCACCGCACGCCCAAATCTCTTTGGTGTCGATAACCTTCATGTCCCATGGTTTTGTGTCATAGGTTGGTAAAATCTTTGGTAGAGCCATACCATTGATAATCATACGTTTTTCAAGCATCGGGATATCAAATCCTTTGATGTTGTGACCACATAATGTATAACCTTTTGCATGAACACGATCCATAATATCTTTCGCACCCTCAAGAACAACTTTCTCATTATCCCCAGAGAATGATTGAACTCTTACTTCACCAGCAACGATGAACGCAAAGCTGATACACACGATCTTAGCAAATTCGGGTGTTAAAGCCGCTTTATTAACGAAAAGTTCATCAATCGTACTATTAGCTTCTTCCGAATATTTCTTTTGGAAATAATCCAAATAATTATTAAACTGAAAAGCCAATGCTTTGTTTGATTTCTCTAATTTTTTGTAGGTGGCATCGCAACCTACTGTTTCGATATCCATGAAAAGGATTTTGTCTAATGGTGTACTTATCATTTTATTAAATTTTTATAAAATTAGTTAATAGTTTTTACAAAACCAAATTTTTTATCTTTTTAATGTGATTATTGCGAAATAATAATCTTCATCAAACGCAACATCTATGTCAGAGTTTTCTCTAATATCGTAGTGACACATATCACAATCCCACAAAGCTGTTCTAACACCCCTCTTAAACTCTTCCATGTCAACAACGTTAAAAGGATCGATATGACACGTCAAAACTTTCGGGAGATACTTATCCTCAAGTTCTTTGTGATAATCCCGTAGAGCCACCCAATTAGGGTCGTCAACGCCATGTAGTTTCTCATTATGGTTATCGTACCAAACATCACTTAATCTTTTAGCTTCAGCAAACTCTTCTGGGGTAACGGTGATCACCCTACTAGTGTGAATCATATCAACATCAAGACAGGGTAAATCCTTCCTGACGATCTGCTCACCAACATAATACCCGATTTGGTATTCCATTGTCATCTCTTTGATCCATTTAATCCTTGCGTTGCGGATTTCTTCACGCTCTTCAGGCGTGATATCAATTATTGTTCTGCGCTTTGCCATACTATTTTTGTTTATCGATTCTAATCACTGAACCTTGACCATACATTACTTGAATATAATAAGACCCTAATTTATACATCTCACCAGTGAATTGATTGGCGTAAATTTCATATTCATTATCACCAACCTCAGAACCATACTTCTCAGCCACTCCAAGTAAAATCCAAAATAATTTTTCACGTGGTTCATAACCTCTCTTATATTCACGATCCCTATATTTATCGGAACCATACCAGTTATCAAGATGTTCTATTGATCCATCAATATCATCCTTAATACGATTCCACATACGATCAACCCATCGATCTTTATACTCGTCTTCTTGTCTAAGTTTCTCCGCAAATTTTTCCAAAGATTCTTTTCCTTCAGGGGATTCAAAGAATGCTTCTATTTCTTCAATTGTCATCATTGTTCTGTTGTTGGTTTAAGCCACATACCACGACCAAACATGATCTCAAGCAGCTTTGGGTTAAGTGTTCTAATTTTTTCGAATAACTCGAGTGTTTTGAGTGTATCATGTTTCATCATCTTGAATATCTCATCTCTGATTCTTTCCTGTGATACAACTTGTTCAAGTTTGTTCACAATATCATCAACATGACATGTTTCCCATATTCTTGGTGAAATGTCAAATCCTTTGGTGATTGAGAATCTAAAAGCTCTTAACAATCTCAATGGGTCATCCAACATGGTAGTCCTTGCGTCTTGTGGTGTTATAAGGAGTTTGTTTTCCAACGCCCACATACCATCAAACATATCAATGATGTTTCCATCTTCATCTTTTGCCAACGCATTTAAAGTAAAATCTCTACGTTGTAAGTCATCATACAAAGTTCCTGGAAGAACAATTGGTTGTCTTGTACCTTTGAAATAACCCACCTCTTTACGAGCCATGACAAAGTCAGCCACACCTTCATATTTGTGGTTCTTAGGGAATTTAGCTCTGATTGTAAAACAATCATTTGTTACCAAGAAGATTTCAAAACCTTCTTCTTTCAAGTAATTCTCGAGAACAGCAAACATATCGGGTGCGGAGTAATGAGTCAATAGTAACTTCTCATCAGGAACGGCAACATAGTCAACGTCCTTAGACTGAAGTCCTAAGATCTCATCTCTTACTTTTCCACCAACCTCATAAAAAGTGAATTGTTTCATAATCTAATCCTCTAAAAATAATTGTTCTAAATAATGGCCCATGTCGTATAAAGAGTCACTCTCACCCTCAAACATCATTTTATCCATGAACCCTTGGTTTTCTTTTTTGTACATCCCAAACATACGACTTCCAGTCATCTTTGAGTATTGTACGTTTGCTATTCTATCACAAAACTTAACAAATCTAGCCTCTGGTATCGCACAAATACCGTCATAGTATTTCTGATTACCTCTCTCAGCACGGTTTTTACCCTTCTCGTTTGTTACAGCGTAAACAATTTCAGCTGCTTTGTGCCCCAACGCTTCTTTAACATCGTTGTAAGAAACACGAGTGTCTTCGATTAAGTCATGACCCCAAGCACCAAGCATAATGTCGT
>ENA-OSIY01001410-OSIY01001410.1-marine-metagenome-genome-assembly--contig:-NODE-1410-length-12879-cov-5.854163_pt1 | contig 12879 bp, 15 predicted proteins | sample MGYA00237884_ERZ534233 | MGnify/ENA primary metagenome ERZ534233 (study PRJEB26412, sample SAMN06343840) | marine metagenome | isolation source: estuarine water | place: USA: Columbia River Estuary... | reverse complement strand
TTGGTGCTATTAGCTGCGGTATTTTTAGGAAAAACTCGTTTGATTGATAATTTGCAGATTAGGTTGTAAATAATAGTTTTAATTTGATATCCATAGTGCCACCAGATGGCAGATTCAACCGGTGAGTAAAATAGTTACACAAATTGAGTATTCACTTGCTCGTTTGCCAACTCAAAAGGTTACCGGCATTCAATTGATGATACCCCTTAGTATTTCTAAAACTGGATCTTGATGCAGTAATGGTATTAGCTAACCTAGCTTGATTTTTTATGTGTCATACCAAATTTTTCCAGAATTTGGTATGACTGGCAATCGCAATTTGCTCATCCAGTATATTTTGTAAGTCTGTTTCTGACGTTAATGGATTAGCCAATACTACTCTGAATACTGTAATCGATTGATCTGGATAGGTTTCAGTTTTTAAACGCGTGCGGGAGACAAACGACTTACCTGCCTCTCTTTGTTTTTTTTGCACACTGACAGTCAAATTATCCAGTTTCATGTTTAAAGCATGACCCAATTTGGGTTGGATTTTCATTTTTGTTTGAACATCCTCAGGATTCACTCTGTAGGTCAATAGAGACAAAGTGGGAGGCGTGATAAGCTCAAAGTCTGGGTGTGACTGGATCATTCGTGCAAACGTTTTGGCTTTTTCTATACTTTGATTAATGAGCAGTTCGTACCCTTTCCGGCCAAATATATGCAAAGAGGCATACACCATCATCGCCATGCCATTTCGCGAACCTTCTAATGTAGTCGCACCTAAATCTTTGGACCCTGCACGAAGAATGTACTGGGCATGATGGCGAACAGCATTACTGTCATTGGGGTTTTTGAATAGCACCATACCAGCTCCCATTGGCACATACATCTGCTTATGTGCATCCATAGTCACAGAGTCTGCTTTCTCGATACCTTTAAGCAAGCCTCTATGTTCTTCAGAAAATAATGTTGCTCCCCCCCATGCTGCATCCACATGAAAGTGGCAACCTAGTTCTTTTGCAACATCTGCTAGCTCGTCTAGCGGGTCAATATGGCCTGTTTCAGTTGTTCCTGCGATACCTACTACAGACAATACTTTGTTACCGTCTTGTTGGTATTGTTTGCCCACAGCTAAAGCTTTTTCAGGAGATAAACGTTGTGTAGGACAGTCTATCGTAATCATTTGTTGTCGGCCTAAACCCAATATATCAACGGCTTTAGATAATGAATAGTGGCCGCGTTTAGATGAAATGATCCCCATTTTTTTATAGCCATAATGCATCATTCCTGCCGCCATACCTTCCTGAGCCACACCTTTAAATTGGGTCGTGGTCGGTAGCGCTTTATTTCTTGCGACCCATAAAGCCGTGATGTTGGCGATAGTCCCTCCAGAGCAAAAGGCCCCTAAAGCATGATTCGCGCTGTGAAGATAGGTGTGGTAAAAATCCCCAGATTGCTTATAAACCAACTCATGCATCATACCAAGCATTTGACGCTCAAGAGGAGTGAACGCTTTAGATGTCTCGATCTTGACTAAATTCTGGTTTAATCCCACCAGTAGTTTTGCTAATGGCAAATGAAAATACGGCAGTGCTGAGGTCATATGACCAATAAAGCTGGGGGAATAAGTATTAACAGAGTTAGCGACTAACTTATCTAGGAGGTCTTCTGCATGTTTTGACACGAATTCAGGTGACTCAGGTACCGAATACTCAGCAAAACTTTTTTCAATCTGTGCAAGAGAGTTCACCTTGGTCACAACGTGTTGCGACAAAAAATCTGACAGATTATCAGACAGGTGTTGTTCAATCTGTGCAAGTTTAGAATCTTTGCCTTCAGGCATAGTAAACACCTTGTACAAATATTCTAAACTAACTTCAGCTTTACCCACTATTGTAATCCTATCTGAAATGAATCTGCTATCATATTTTACCTTAATTTTTGTTATACACAATAGACGTTATGTCTTCAAACTTAAGAGTAAAGCAGTGTCGAGCGATGAATGCCTAACGCAACTTTTCACCTGTTATTAAAAATAGATTTCACCTAAATTATTTTTTTTAGTTACAAGGTGTCGAACCTTATTCAGTCAGTCCAAAGCATGTTTAGTCGCTTTACTCATTATTTTGAATTTCTTAACGTGGCCAGAAGTCTCAATTTGAGTGGGTCGGATATGACTGATTCCAACACCTTCAAATTTCTTCAATCTTAAGTGAAAAAAGTGGACGCATATTAAACAGTATTCGATTAAAGAAATCGCGTAAAGCGCACAAAATTCAACCAGTTTTCCAGGAAACGTAATGCCTTGTTGGACAATAAATGTGTCATTACAGACGATACCCCCACTACACATTTCTGTAATACTGTTACAGTTTTGCTAACAATTGCCAGCTGCTTTGTCCGCTTTGCCAGTATTTCCGTTCGAAGGGAGTGATGGCTTTATCACTCTCAAATACACCGATTTGATTACTGACATTAGCAATAGCTAAAGTGGCTGAAAACTCTTGTATATATAACTGCCAATTACTTCTTACTTCAAGTATCCCGCCCAATTTCAACATGTCTTGTAATGCCGATGAGGCATACCAACGACGCTGCAGATGTGCTGATTTAGGATAGGGATTAGGATATAAAAGATAGTGTTTACTCAATTTTTTATCAGAAAGAACCAGTAATCTTAAAAAATCACTGAGATCTGCACGCAACACCAGATAGTTTTGTAAAGTGCTTGCGTAAGCTTGATGCTTGTCTGTCCGTAAAGCGGATTTATCAATGCCAATTACTCGAGCATTAGGATGAGCCTGTGCAATATTCACTGTGCTTTCACCTACACCGCAACAAGAGTCTAATATAAGATCCCCCTGCCAATCTCCAAGCCAACTAGTTGCATCTTGAAAGGCTTGCTGAGTATGCGCTGATAGTGGCTTTTGACTTGTATTGGCAAGTTGTCGAGTAACCACCTTGTGTAAATTTTGATGAATACCCGTTTGATTGGTGCTAATAGTGCGTGATTGTTGTTGCATTAAGTACGAATACCCACGCCACGATTAATGAGAGAATAAGCCCAACCAAGTAACACCAGGTTAAAGCCTATCAATATACCCAAGGATACATAGAAGTTAATATCTGACACGCCAAGAAAGCCGAACCTGAAGCCACTTACCATATACACGATGGGATTGATCTTACTCACCCATTGCCAAAATTCAGGCAATAAGCTTAATGAGTAAAAAACACCGCCTAAGTAAGTTAATGGTGTGAGAATGAAGGTGGGTACAATGCTCACATCATCAAATGAATTGGCGAAAATGCCGTTAATCAGTCCAGCAGTAGAGAATAATATTGTGGTTAACAATAAAATAATAAAAATAATCAGCAAATTGTGAATATGTATATCTACAAAAAATAGCGATACGATGCTAACAATAATGCCAACCAGCATTCCTCGAGCGACACCACCACCCACGTATCCAGCAATAATTATCCAATTCGAAACGGGGGCCACTAATAGCTCCTCAATATTTCGTTGATATTTCGCGCTGTAAAAAGAAGAGGATACATTAGAGTAAGCATTGGTGATCACTGCCATCATGATTAAGCCTGGCACAATAAACTCCATATAACTAAAGCCGCCCATTTTGCCTATTCTACTGCCAATTAAATTACCGAAAATCACAAAATATAGCGACATAGTAATAGCAGGTGGAAGCAGAGTTTGGATCCAAATTCTTAAAAAACGTAAACATTCTTTGCGCCACATTGTCCTAAGGGCTACCATATTGAGGCTATTCATTGGCGTCTCCTACAACTTGTTTTGTGTTTGAATTAACGTCTTTTGAGACTCTTCCTGACTCAACCATTCTAACGAATAATTCTTCTAATCTGTTTGATTTATTTCGCATACTCAAAACTTGTATCTCTTTTTGAGTTAACTGTTCAAAAACTGAGTTGAGCCCGGCCTGTTTAGGCACATCTACTTCTAAAGTATGCTCATCAACTAAACGACTTTCAAAGCCATCTAGAGTTAAAGTGGGTAAGTTCTTAGATAAATCAAGTACAAACGTTTCAGTATTCAATGTGGCAAGTAAAGCCTTCATGCTGGTATTACGTACAATGATGCCTTTATCAATAATAGCGATATTGCGACACAACATTTCAGCTTCTTCGAGGTAGTGTGTAGTAAGAATAATCGTCACACCTTGGCGATTAATCTCTTGTAAAAAAGACCACATAGAGCGGCGTATTTCAATATCTACACCGGCTGTAGGTTCATCAAGAATAAGCATTCTTGGTTCATGCATGAGCGCTCTGGCGATCATTAATCGCCTTTTCATGCCACCAGAAAGCTGTCTCGCAGGAGAATTACGCTTGTCCCATAGGTCGAGTTGTTTAAGGTATTTCTCGGCTCTGGGTTTCGCGACATTTTTAGCCACACCATAATAACCCGCCTGGTTTAGCATGATCTGTATTAGGGGTTCGAATTGATTAAAATTAAACTCTTGTGGTACCAGACCAATACAAGATTTTGCCTCAATGGGCTGAGTCGCTAACGAAAACTCAAATATATCAACGTCCCCTTGAGTTTTGTTCACAAGCGAGCTAATGATCCCAATGGCAGTTGATTTACCGGCACCATTAGGCCCAAGTAAAGCAAAGAAATCCCCTTGTTTTACCGTTAAATCTATGCCTTTTAAGGCTTCGGTACCGCCCTTATAGGTTTTGGTTAATCCTTTGATACTCAGTGCGTTCATATTGACTGCCAGATAAAGTGTGAATCGAAATTGAGATGGACCTATGCGTTTAGTTAGCACGAGTTCGTGTAGCGAATTCTATCGATTAAAGTGTGTAAAGTGTGTTTTATTTTTGAGAAAAAAATGGCTATCTCTGGAGCCATAGTATTGTGTTTCCTGATGTTAATTCAAGCTTATGAGTGAAATTGGTAGGTTTGTTTGTGAGTAGGTTATTGTTGGAAGGCTAATTTATTGTCAGTACTTGTTTTTTTGACTTCTTCATCTAGCAAATAAAGTGTCAGTTCTGATGATCGCTCAATTTAGGTGTGAGTATGATAGGAATTAGTTCACATTTACAACTACGCTAAAAAACAAAAGGGCGTTCTGCCCTTTTGTCGCTAATTGAAGACTGCTGCATTAACAGTCTTCAGGATCTTTCCCTAATTTTTTCTGAGTAGCGATGCATGCTTCTTTAAGTTTTTCAGCTGCATCAGTTTTTAATTCCGCCGCTTTTTCCTTTGTAGCATCCATAACGTCAGGTGCTTTTTCGGCTGTGGCATCGTATACTTCACTAGTTTTAACCTTGGCTTGGTCAAAAGCCTCAGTTGTGTTCTCTTTTACATCACCTGCCATATCTACTGCGCTGTCGGGAAGTTTAGATGCACCTTCTTTGGTTTTGTCATATAACTCTGATGATTTTTCATTCGCCTTAGTGACCATTTCTTTGGCCTCTGTTTCTGCCTCCTTAGCTGATTCTTTTTGATTATCAATACAAGCGCTTAGCCCAATACTGAGTGCGGCAAATGTTATTGCTAGGGTAATTTTTGATAAAGTCATTGTTATTCCTTGTTGTGTTTTAATGAAGTGTTTTTCGCTTTATGCGCTCTTAAATAAAGACATCTGCGAATTCCGTTCCATGTTTGCAAAACTATGATAACTGGGGTGTTTGCAAAGTTTAGGTTATATGCGTCAGAAAAAGATGCTACTTATAGCTTTAATGGATGACAGTTTGAGATGAAATCGCATTTGCTCGCACAATATATCTACTCTTTGGTTTAGGCATCACATTGTCAAGGGGTAACAGGTGATCAAGGTGAAGCTGGATTGATCCACATCAAATGTATCGTTGTTATTATTCATTTGCATATTCTCCAACTGTGAATTTAGAATAATACGCAGCAGTGTGACTTTGAACTGCTGACGTTTGTGTTGAGTTCTTACTTCAATAACATCGCCCTTTTGTCATTTTTTTAGGCGGTTAAATTGTGTATCACGATGGCCTACTATCACGCTGTTGCCTTTTTCTCCTAGTTCAGGAGCTGAGGTGACTTATTTGCAGTGCCCTTGGTAACCATTTGGCTATTTTTCGATCTTTTAATTGCCTTTCTACAGGGCGACTTGGTGTCACAACTACGGCGACTAAACTGATGTATTGGCTAACCAAATGATGGGCAATAGCGGTCTCGGTTATCTGAGATTTATATTCGTCTTGCTTGGCTATAGAGCTATTTGATTGCATACTTGCAAGGCGTTTATCCCTAGTCAGTTGACTAATTTTCTGTCTCGCCCATAAAACTGATTGCATGGTCTTAGCATTAGGCTCTAAGGCCTTTTCTGGGGCTCTCCTTGATGTTGAGCCGACACTTTAACTTTTGATAAGTAGTCAATAACACTACTTCGCCTAATTTGACAGACAGTTAACTTATGTTTCAAGGATATTTGATAGTCAAGTAATAGTGTCTAATTCGACGTTTCATGGAGCGCCTGAGTTATTCGCCCAGAAGTTAGATAAAAATCATTGCCCAATATCGCCAAGGTGACATCAGAATAGATAACCTTAAAGATAAATTTGGCATAGTGTTGGCCTCAGTGTTCAAGGGGACAAATGGCTTGCTTAACTTATTCTGGCCTGCATTAGCCTCGTTTGTGTTTACGTGCCATTCCCCAACCTATAACACCTGCACCAATTATGGCGCCAATCCAAGCATAAGGCTCAGTTTCGGGTGAAAGGTGTTTGGCAAAGACGATTGTCATCATCGAGACAATACACAATCCCCAACCAAAAAGTTCGACTTTACTTAAATATTTGGAGAGAAAAAAACGTGATTCTTTGGGAGTTTTTTGCATGTCTAACCTCTGTGGTTTTACGACTTAATTTACAATGGGTTATTTTAGGGAATACGATACCAGCTAAATCAAGAAAACCAAGATTTCAGTCTCAGTATTTACTAATTTTTATTAGCTAAGAAGTTAACTCACTAAAATAATGAATGCTTATCCTGTATACAAATCTGGATGGATAAAAGGCGCCATGGCCAGAATGATCGCTTGCCTATATACACTTTCTCTTGTGGCTAACCCATGGGTTAAAAGGCCAATAGCACCTTGCTTTTGTTTGACGTTGTCAACATTAAATAATCTGTCCATAACATCACCAAGTTCTTCACCGCTTTTAAGGGCTTGGTAAATGATGGGTGGCAAAGGCAGGTTACAGCTGCGGCCAATCGACACATTATTTTGATGGGTGATAGCTACAAAAGCAAACGTCGCTGGACCGTATTCGAATTGATCAACCCCTCCTTCAATTGCAACATAAAAGTCAGCACGGGTGTGCTGTTGACAATATTGGATCCTGTTAACAGCGCCAAGTTTTGTTTCTTCACTTGTCATTGGCTGTTCAGCTACGCTTGAAGGCGCATTTATACCGATACATTCGACTTCTTTTAAAGACAACGCGTCACATATTGCGGTTTGTGCTGCGCTAATTTTTACGGGGTTTTTTGACCCGACTACAATTTTTATCATTCTGATCCTTAATGGCTCATGAAATATGAATAAGGTAAATTATCTAAGCCAATCACCTAAATTGTAATACTAAGCGTTTTATTAATATTAAAACACTACTCGATTACCTTGATTCAGCACGATATAATAATAAAAATTTATAAAATAATAATAAGAGATACACCGCCCGTCATGAAAAATGTGCCTCCAGAGTCTTTGATCCGCACTTGGGTGTGGATGATGTCCGAAAACAACGATCCACAACTGATAAATAAAGGCCGAAAAAATTTGGTTGACGCTTTTGGTAGTTTACAAAAAGCTATTGAGTATATTGAACAACAAGTTGCTTCTGGTGTTGAATATTAACGTTTTTTTCTCTTGAAAATACATCAATTGCAAGGGCATATTCAATCGGTTTATTTGGTCGAATACCCCAAAAAGTTATTGCTACTTGATGGATGCTGTCGTGCAGATATCAGTATGCTTGAGCAGTTTATTACTGGCAACTTAAGTCGCTCTTTGGCTGATTTGAAATTGATTGTCGTCACCCATATGCATCCAGACCATGCAGGTGCTGCCCACAAGTTGCGTAAAATAACCGGTTGTAAAATTGCCAGCGCTAATATGCCCAGGCAATGGTACACAGGTCTAAGTGGCAGATTTACGCACATCGTGGATATTATATTAGCCACATGTGTAGCGAGCAGAATGGGTAAAGTTCGAAAAAATTTATGGTATTCACCACACCTGAAAACTGACTATGCGTTGACTGATCAGGACACATTACCCGGTTTTGATGAATGGTGTGTGCTGTTGACAACAGGTCATACGGATCGAGATTTGTCTGTTATGCACCTCGCATCAAAACGGATCTACGTGGCAGATTTATTAGTCAAAGTGAAAGACCGTTTTATTCCGCCTATTCCAGTGAATTTGCCTGAACAATATCGCGATTCAATTCTGAAGGTACAGGCTTTACACCCTGCCTCTTTGATGCTGGCCCATGGTGGTGAAGTGGCGTTAACTGAACGCGATTTTGCTCATGTGTTGACAGTGGCACCCAGAAAGCCCTTTACCATTTGGACACCGGCTAAAAATAAGGTAAAGCGTTTATTGCTCAGAAAAAAAGGCTAACTATTATTAGCCTTTTTTGTTGCGTTATTTAACTCCCATTTATAACAATGTCACTGGACTGTGCTGCTTATTTGAAGTCTCTTTGGATTTATATCCTGCCACCTTTTATTTCATTGACACAATAATCTACCGCTCTGACTGTTATTGCCATAAATGTAAGGGATGGGTTTTGAACCGCGCTTGAACAAAAGCTCGCGCCATCGGTTACAAACAAATTAGCCACGTCGTGACATTGATTAAAGCCATTGAGTACCGAATCTTTTGGATCGCGTCCCATCCTTGCTGTACCTAATTCATGAATGGCAAGGCCAGGATTACGTCTATCGACCGAATTAAAACTCTCGACTTCCGTTAGCCCCGCTTTGGTTAGCATATCCACAGCGTTTTGCTCTGCGTCTGCCATCATTAACCTTTCGTTTTCAGACCAAGTACAGTCAATATGAAGAAGAGGAATACCCCATTTGTCAGTTTTAGTGGGATGTAAGGCCATGAAGTTATCAAACCGAGGCAACATTTCCCCTTGTGCACCTAATTTCATTTTCCACTTTCCTACTTTAGTCAGGCTAGCTTTGTAGTCTGCGCCTATGCCTTTTTGTTGGGCATTATTTTCCCAGCTTTCACGATAGCTGCCGCCTGAAAACCCATAGCCACGAATATAATCTTTCTTATATAGTGATGGTTTGTACTGAAAATTAGGGATTAATATGCCTCCAGGGCGCCTCCCTGAAAAATATTCATCTTCAAAGCCATCTATTGTGGCTGTCGCGCCTGCATTGTAGTTATGATCCATCAAATAATGGCCTAGCACACCAGAGCTATTCGCGATACCGTTTGGAAACGACTTGGTTTTGGTATTCAACATTATTTGTGCTGAGCCTAAGGTCGATGCACATAAAAAAACCACTTTAGCAAAATATTCGCGTGTGGATAGGTTGTCGTTATCAACTACCCTGACGCCCTTCACTCGTTGTGTTTTTTCATCATAAATTAGGCTATGCACTACACTATTGGGGGCAATCGACAAGTTACCTGTTTTGGCTGCGGCGGGCAGAGTAGAGCTTTGTGTAGAAAAATATGCACCGAAAGAACATCCCTTCTGACATTCATTTCTTGCCTGACAGGTTACTCGACCTTGGTCTAGATGCAGCTGGGTCGGTTTTGTTAAGTGGGCTGTACGTCCCATTATTAGATGTCTGCCAGGAAACTGCTCTTCTATTTTTTGCTTCACATGTAATTCAGGTGCCGTCATTTCAAATGGAGGCAAATACTCACTGTCAGGCAATTGTTCTAGACCTTCCATGCTGCCACTTATGCCTGCAAATGTTTCTACATGGCTGTACCAAGACTTAAGATCATCGTAACGGATAGGCCAATCATTTCCGTGACCATCTGCCTTATTAGCCGCAAAATCAAAATCACTTAAACGATAAGATTGGCGATGCCACAGCAGGGACTTCCCACCTAATTGATTAGCTCGAATCCAATCAAAACCAGTCCCCTCTTCGGTACTGTAAGGCAAATCTTTGTCATTACCAAAAAAGTGTTTGGTCATATCACTGAAGGCGTAACATTTTTTTTGTGTGGAGTATATTTCTTCGGTAAGTAAGTTGTCGACTTTGGTTCTGTTTTCAAATTCCCACGGGCCTTTACCTTCGGTAATGTAGTCTTTTTGATGCTCAACTACCCGTCCGCGCTCTATCATTAAGGTTTGCATGCCACGTTCACAAAACTCTTTGGCAGCCCAGCCTCCAGTCATACCGGAACCTACCACTATGGCATCGTATAATATTGCGCTTTCGTGAATATATAAATCTGTTGTCATGTCTTTTACTCTTATTCTGATTGGTTCTGTGCGTTTACCGTTATTAATAAAGCTTAGTAATAAGCCTGCGAACCCCAAGATTTTGTTTCTGCAGTAGCTGGTATAGACCCTTTAAAACCACCTGGCACGGCTTGGTAGTTGAGTGCTTTTGTTGCGCCCACTTCAGAGGTGAAATAGCCAAATACTATGAGTGCTTTTAGAAAACTAAATTGGCTTTTCTCAATATCTGTCGTTAAGGCATCACTTTCAATATCTAGCAACAACTGCTGCTGTTGTTGAGGGTGCAGTAACACAAATGTTTTGCCAAATTTTTTATTTGCCTGCATATCTACGGTGTTTATAATTTGGATGCAGTCATTTTGTTGCTGTTTTGAGTGGCAGTGTTGTAGCTGATGTGGGACAAATTCATGACATCCAGCTTCGACTGCACTAGGAGTGTCTGTTTTAGGCAGTATGGTTTCGCACAAGCTATAAAGAACAGTCAGTGCCTGCTCTGTAAATAAAGTGCCATGTTTGGATGAGGACAACTCTTGTGCTGTCAACGTGTCAGTTCCAGTTTTACTGCAGCCCGACAGGACGGCTAATGCTGTACTTGCACCAAATAAGCCAACCATCTTTTTCATAAAAAGACGGCGGTTACCTTGGGCATCTTCTGTTTTCTGTAATTCGGTTTTAATTAAATATGTTGGCATATCAATCTCCTCAATACGTTTTCTAAACAAGTGCTTTTATGTATCAATATCTGCTCATGAATGTACGGTCGGCTCAGTTTTTACTTTACGCATAAACCAATAAAACCCTGCAAATGCGACGATCAAAATCAATGGGAATATAACTAAATTCCCCAGAGCAGCTTGGCCCGATGCAAGGGCTAAATCGTTTCCCGTTAAACCGGATGCTTCGGCTTGGTTAGTTGCATTCTCAATCCAACTACCAATAATTGGACTCCAAATCGTGACAGACAACATACCAGCCCCTCCCATTAGAGACATGCCCAAAGCTCCAGACTTCGGCACGTATTCACCCACACAACCAATCATAGTTGGCCAAAAATAGGTGACGCCAAGTGCGAACACTACTGCCGCAAAGTACACAGCGCTACCTTGAAGCTGGATCATTAAGAATAAACCGAGAGAGGTCAAAATAGCGGAAATCAGTAATACGCCCGCAGGAGCAAAACGCTGTACTAATGGACCTGCAAAGAAGCGTCCAACGGCCATAATACCTGTTACCAAGGCCAATATCAGCATGGGGTGGGCGCCAGATGCACCGAGTATTTGATTTATCCAAGAGCCGGTGCCCAGTTCACTGGTGGCTGTTAGTGTCATACAAAAAATCAAAAACAAATACATGGGTGAAAATAGATGTGTAAAGTTGCTTGACGTCGAATTAGTTATTTTATCAAACTCTGGAAAAACGCACCCTAACATCAGCGCGCCGTAGATTAATGTTGGAATAATAATCACGGCAACTTGAAGTTCCCAGCCCATACCCATGGAGGTCATGCCTGCTGAAATGAGCGATCCAATCACCAAACCGCCAGGGAACCAAACATGAAATTTGTTGAGCATGGTGGTTTTGTTTTTTGGATATAGATCAGCAATCATAGGGTTACAACCTGCTTCGACTAAACCATTGGCGAAACTTACCAAAAATGTCGAAATCATTAAGCCCCAAAAACTACTCGAAGTAATGGTCAGTCCTATTCCAATCAGGTGGCCAACAAATGCACACCAGACTATTTTTTTGGCCCCTATGGCATTATATAAAATGCCTCCAAGCATAGTTGCCACAGGGAATCCAAAAGTGCCCATACCTAAAATCCAACCCATTTGAACAGTGGTTAGGCCATACTGAATGCCCAAATCACCGATGATCCCAGCGCGGATAGCAAATGTCATTGAAGTAACAGTTAATGCGATGCAACTGAGTAAAAATACTCTTTTCGCTTGAGCTTCGGTAAATTCTGCGGTGTTAATCATATTGTTAGTCTCATTTTAGGCCCAAAATTGTATTATTCATTTCAACATCTTGCTCTACACCTGCAAAATCATCAAAGGCTTTTTCGGTTGGTCTAATTAAATGTTCGCTAATAAATTTAGCGCCTTCTGCCGCGCCATCAAGGGGGTGTTTAATGCAGCACTCCCATTCCATCACGGCCCAACCATCAAAGTCGTACTGGGTCATTTTGCTAAAAATGGCTTTAAAGTCGATTTGACCATCCCCTAAAGAACGAAAGCGCCCAGGTCTGTCTATCCATGCTTGATAGCCGCCGTATACACCACTGCGCCCATTGGGAGTGAACTCTGCATCTTTTACATGGAAGGCTTTAATGCGTTCCTGATAAATGTCTATAAAGGCAAGGTCTGTCTCTTATACACATCTCGAGCCCACGAGACAGGCAGAAATCTCGTATGCCGTCTTCTG